>Ga0194112_10004245_pt1 | contig 19658 bp, 13 predicted proteins | sample TA2MahC400mmetaG_FD_146191 | JGI IMG/M metagenome (GOLD analysis project Ga0194112, IMG submission 146191) | Freshwater microbial communities from Lake Tanganyika, Tanzania - TA2015016 Mahale Deep Cast 400m | ecosystem: Environmental > Aquatic > Freshwater > Lake | place: Tanzania: Lake... | reverse complement strand
ATCAACAACAGGGCTTGGTGCTTAGGAATGAGAATTAAATAACTGTCCGCGTTGGCACGGCGCGGTAGTTCCACTGCGGCAGCACGTCGTCAAAGATAATGCGCATGTTCGTTTTGAAGTCGTCGGCGACCTTGCGGCCGGTCTGATACACGGTCTCAATGATGTCTACCACGACGCGCAGGCCTTTGCTGGTCTGCGTCTTTTCCAGCAGCTTTTTGACCAAGGCCCGGCTGGTCAAGATCACACCTTGACAGGCGCGCGTGATGTGCGGGAACACGCGGTGCTCAATCGGGTTGTACTTGGAACAATAGGGCGGATAGTGGGCGATGCGGATTTCCAGGCCCAGGTCATCGGCCAGCTTCTGCAGGTCTTCTTTGAAGATGAAGTGATGGCTGTTGTTGCTCCCCCCGCCATCGCAGAGGCCCAGCAGCGCCGTGGCGTGCGGAAACTGGGCGTGGCCATGGTCGAGCCACCAGGCGCGGATACAGTCGCAGGCAAACTCACTGGTGTCTTTACTGGCGCCTAAATGGATATAGCCGATGTTGTGCTGGAGATCGAAAATGCCATGCGGAATGATGAGGCCCTCCGCTGCGCTGGTGAAGTCATGGTCCAGCGTGCGCAGTTCCTGCCGGGTATAGAGCTGACCAGCCCGATACAAGTTGCCCAGATACTCCTTCTTCTTGGTGTCAAAGCTGATCACCGGGTTGCCGGCGGCGGTGAATTCCGCTCTGAGCGCCTTGATCTTGGTGAATTGCTCATCGCGGTGGGGCACCGTTTTCAAGGTCTGCTTTTTCTGCGCCTTGCGCCGCCGATAATGGTGCTTCTTGAGTAGCTTGCGCACGACACTCTTACTCACCTGCACCTGCTGGTGCTCGGCCAACAGCTTGACGATCGCCTGCGGCGTCAGGTCAGTCCAGACGACTTGCGCATCCATCGGGTCGCCCGCCGTGTACTCCTGGAGCACGGCCAAAAACTGGGCGTCAATGTCCGGATATTTGGTCGTATAGCTCTTGCGCCCACCGCCCGGTTTGCGCACGGTCGCCGTAGGTCGGGGCTGCTCGGGCAACTCGCCCAAGTCCCGCAGCCCGCGCCGCACCGTCTTGACACTGCACCCCAACACCTGGGCAATGTAGCGCTGCCCCTCGGGGGGCAATTTCAGGGCCTCAATGGCGGCATACCGCCGGCGGTCCTTCTCGTTCAACGTGGCGGCGTACTTGCGCATCGCCTGCTCGATTTCCGGGCTATAGGGTATCATGGTGGCTCCGCATCTTGACGTGGTGGGGCGCAGACTCCAGGAGAGCATAACCCGGAGCCGGTCGGATGGCAAGAACGACCAGGGGCATTGGACAGTTAATTAATTCTCGTTCCTAAGTGCGTGGCCCCGTGCAAGTCAAGGTTGCATCAAGCGCCAACAACCGACTAATAACACCATTATTAAACAAGCTCTGAGACGATAGCACAGTGGCCATGCCCTCAGCGATTCCGATAGGGAGCCAATGGCAGCCCTGAGGAAAACAGGAGAACGGGTATGAGCTTGCGTTTCATCATTCCTCCAGGCTTCATGGAAATCCACCGGCAGGCAATTTTTCAGTACCATCTCGCCGCAGAGAGCTTGCCTCCCCACGTCTGGGCGACCCTCTTCGAAGCGATGGACCTGCTGCGCACCGCGGTGGTCAACCTGGGCCCTGGACAACAACGTACCTTCGCCAGCCTCTACCATGTGCTGGTAGACTTGCGTTACGCCGACGCCTATATTGCCACCCTCCTGGCTAGCGAGGATCCAGCCCGAGTCAGCACTCCCTTGTGGGCAACCATCGCCCGCCGTATCAGCCAGGAAGTGCGCGCCTCAGAGTTTTACGAGGTCGACATTCCCGACAGTCGGTTGCTATTGAGCTATCTGCTCTACTGGTGGCAACAGTTTGCGCGCGGTTATGCGTTTGAAATCGAGATCTTGCGAGACCTGGCAGCCTCTCGTATTAGCTTCAAGGCCCATGACCTTCGGGTACGAGCCGAACGTCTTTCCCCTGTTGATCTGGTCGTTTCATCCTTCCGGGGCGATATCAAGACCAGCACCTATTTTCTGGCTCAGCAGTACCATCCTGATCCGACCATTGATTTCTACATCACTCGCGCCTGGCTACCAACAAGCCGGGTGCGAACCCTGGTGGTTTTCTTGAAACCGGCCATGTGGGGTAAGATAGACGGAGAAACGCAGCAGGTCACGCTGACCACTCTTGAACGGATATTGCCCCGAGCTGGCTCGATACAGATTAGGTGTCGCCCCTCAAGACATCGTTCCGGGCGACCTGCACATTAACAACCGGATAACCCTCAGAACATCGTTCCGAAAGCGGTCTTGCGGGTCCAGCGGACGGCCCCGAGCAAGGCGTAGAGCAAAAGCGCAATCGGGCCTGACGGCTGCCCTGCGGTGGCTGGCGCCGGTGCGAGTGGCGCCAGCGACGCTACTGGCCCTGGACGGCCGATCGCCGTTGCAGTGCGGGGCAGGATTGGCTCCTTGACCGGGAAGGGATAGGTGGCCAAGCAACGCCGGGTATGCACATCGGGTGCGGCGTCGTAGATCGTCAGGGTCGCCCCTGCGGCACGCAGTTCGATGGTCACCCACACCCCCTTCAGCGGCTCAGGGTTGGGGACGGCCCAGCGCACGTTGAGCACCGAGACGGTGTGGTCGGCCAAGACTTGGCGGATGAAGTGTACGCGGCCCTCGTACAGCGGCAGACGCGTGGTCGGCAGCACGAAGCCTGCTGGCAGTCGATACATTGGTTGACCATGCACCTCCTGCGGGGTGCGGCCGTGGAGCGCCGCATGATGGCCACTGGCACAGTAAAGCGCGAAGAAGTGTGCGGATTCCCGCTGGACCGCGGCGAGATCGGCCAGGTACGTATCATCCCAGACGTGACGATTGTACTCTTGATGGAAGCGTTCGACGTAGCCATTGCTCTCAGGATGTTGCACCGGCGAGAAGAGCGCTTCGGTACCGACCGTCAGGGCTAAACGCACCACCTGCCCCAGTACATGCGGATGCGTATGGCCCCCATCAAAGCAGCTATCGTTATCGAACTGGGTGTAGCAGGGGATGCCCAAGGTTTGCCAGACCTGCACGGCGAAGGCACACGCGTCTTGGGCCCGACGCTCGGCATAGGCCAGCCCGGTCGCACACCGCGAAACGACGTCAATGGCGTTGAAGCACGGCACCCGTGTGCCGCCGGTGAGATAATGCGGCACAATATCAACCTGACACAACTGCTGCGGGGCCGTTGGTTGCAGATGGGGATAAACCACGTCGGCGTGGACCGCCGACTAGCGGGGTCGGGTCATCCCGGCCGCCAGCAGCACCCGCTCGATGCTGGCGATGCTGGGCAGCGGCTGGCAGCCTTGGGCCTTGAGCCGGGTGCGGACGGCCGGCGCCCCGATGTACTTCAGGTCGGTGCCGGTGGCGGCCTGCGCTTCCAGGGTGCTGCGCGCCAGGATGATCTGCTGCCGCACCACAGCCGACAACTGCCGGGGCCGCCGGTGCGGGGCACGGGACTGGTCAGCCAGCCCGGCCCACGCCGCCGTTTGATACCGCTGCCACCACTTGCGCACCCAACGCTCACTGTGGCCAAGCTGCTGCGCTACCTCGCTGACAGTTTGTTCGGCGCGCAGCAGGTGGATGGCGCTCATACGTTCATCTGCTAGGCTCGTCATGGTGACTCATCCTCCTTTCCAGGCTGATGAGTATCATACACCACAACGGAACGATGTTGTGAGGGTTCGGTTGTTAATGTGCGGAACGATCTCCTGAGGGTTCCCTCAGTTAGTCACGGAACGATGTCTTGATGCATGACAATTAGGACCCAAAAGGTGATCGTAGTGGACTACGAGATATGGAAAGAGAAGATGCGGATCCATCAAAGGAAGGTGCAAGATGTCTCAAACGCTCGATGATTTAACCAATGAAGAGTTCGACCACTTGATTGACCAGTACATTGAACAGTCCGCCCAGTGGGATGGTACGCTACCCTTGGACACCATGCTAGAAACCTGGGCCGAGATCGAACGCCGCAAACAGCCTCTTCTGGTGCGCGTGCGTATGGTGGGAGATCGGATCGCTCTCGAAACTCCCCCCGAGAGCCCACTGACAGTGCGGGGGTCACGCACCCTGGTGTTGGAAGATGGCCGCGAGTTGACCCTGGAGTTCGAGAAGTCACTACTACAAGCAGCGTGATGGTCGCACCGGAGCATGTTGATGGAAGGACCCCACCCATGAGCGAATACCAATACTACGAATGGCAAACCCTCGACCGGCCGCTCACGCCTGAGCAGCGGGCCGCGGTGAGCAAGCTGTCCAGCCACATCGAGGTCACCTCCTCGCAGGCGATCGTCACCTACAGTTGGGGCGACTTCAAGCATGACCCCAAACAGGTGCTGGCGCGCTACTTCGACGCCTTCCTCTACCTGGCAAACTGGGGCAGCAAGCGGCTGGCGTTCCGCTTCCCCAAGGGCTTGCTCGACCCCAAGCCGATCGAGCCGTATCTGTGGGAGTATCGCATCAAGCTGGAGCCGATCGGCGACTGCCTGATCCTGGACATCTCGCTGGATGAAGAAGGGGGCGGGGAGTGGATCGAAGGCGGCGGCTGGCTCGCCGCGCTGGCGCCGTTGCGCGATGACATCCTGCAAGGGGACTATCGGGCGCTCTACCTGGCCTGGCTGCGCGCCGCTGAGCTTCAGGATGCCGAAGACGCCGAGCTTGCGCCGCCCACTCCGCCCGGCCTGGGCAAGCTCTCGCCACCCCTGGCGAGCTTGGTTGAGCTTTTCGACCTGGACGAGCACCTCATCCAGGCCGCGGCCGAGGCCAGCCCAGAGCGCGGTCAGATGCCCGGCATCCCACCGGAAGAGGCCATTGCCCGCCTGCCGCCGGCCGAACGCGACGCGTTTCTAGCCCGGCTGACGCGCGGAGAGGCGCACCTGTCGTTGGCGCTCAACCGCCGGCTGCAAGAGCTGGCCGGCGCGCCCCAACTATCTGTCGCCGCGCCCCGCCGCACGTGGGGCGAGTTGCGGGCGACCGCCGACCGGCTGCAGCGCGAGGCGAAGCGCCGCGCTGCCGAAGCAGCCGAAGCTAAACGCATCGCGGAGTTGCAGGCGTTCGCGCCGCGCGAGGCCGAGACCTGGCGCGACGTCCTGGCGCTCATCGAGGAGAAGAAACCCGCCTCTTACGACAAGGCGATCGCGTTGCTCGTCCAACTGCGCGACCTGGCCGACTACCAGAGTCGCGGAGCCGATTTTCGAGCACGAGTGGCGAATCTGCAAGAACGCTACGCCAACCGGCCCGCGTTGCGCGATCGCCTGCAACGGGCCGAACTGCTGTGACGATGGCATGGCTGAGAGGGTGAAAAATGACCCGTGATGAACTTCTCCAATTGATCGCCCAGGGTGAAGGTCCACGTCTCGAATTCAAGCGTTCCCTGGCCGAACTGGAGGACGGGGTACGCACGATCGCCGCGTTCGCCAACGCGGACGGCGGCACGCTGCTTTTCGGCGTACGGCCGGATGGCACGGTGATCGGTGTGACGGTGGGCGCCAACACTCGCGAGCAGGTGGTCAACGCCATCGTGGACAACACCGACCCGCCGCTCTACCCGCGCGTCGAGTACCTGGAGGTGGACGGCCGGACCGTCATCGGCGTGTCCATCGCGGCTGGCCCCGATCGGCCCCACCTGGCCTACGGCCGTGCATACCGGCGAGTGGGCGCGGTCAAGGCCCAACTCACGCGCGATGAGCAGCGCTGGCTGCTGCTGGAGAACCGCCCTCGCTTCGACGATCAGGCCAGCGCCGCCGCGTTCGACGACATAGACCCCGACCGTGTGCGCCGCTTCCTGGAACTCGCCATCCGCCGCGGTCGTCTGCCCGCCGACTCGGCCGACCTGCCCGTGGCCGAGGCGTTGCGTCGGTTGAACGCGCTGCGCGTGGTGGACGACCGCCTGGCGCCGACCATGGCCGCCGTGCTCCTGTTCGGCCGTGACCCTCAACGATTTGCGCCCCAAAGCGTAATAGGCCTGGCCCGCTTCCCCGGCGCGACCAAGGGCACGACCCAGATCGTGGATCGGGCCGATGTGACCGGCGACCTGGCCGAGATCATTGATCGGGCCGAGGCGTTCGTGCGCCGCAACACGCGCATCGCCTCCAAGATCTACCACGCCCAGCGCATGGAGATCACCGAGTACCCGTATCCCGCCATCCGCGAGGCTATCGCCAACGCCGTCATCCACCGCGATTACTGGCAATCCGGCAGCCGGGCGCAGGTCGCGATTTATTCAGACCGGATCGAAATCGAGAGTCCGGGCGGGCTGTTGCCGCCGATCACCGTGAACACCTTGGGCCAGACGCCGCCGGTCTGGCGCAATCCCGATCTGGCCGCTTTGCTCTACCGGATAGGGTACATCGAGCAGTTTGGAACCGGCATCGAGCGGATGCGTCGCGACATGCGCGGCCACGGTCTGCCGGAGCCGCGTTTCGAGGGCGGGCCGGGATGGTTCCGCGTGATCTTTCCAGGACCGGGGGAACACATTCTGGATCTGATCCCTGAAGAAGGCGTCACCGATTTGCGGGCCTTGGATCTGAACGAGCGACAGATAGAAGCATTGACGCTAATGGTAAATGAAGGAAAAGAACTAACCAACAGCCTTTATCAGACTTTGTTCCATGTGTCCAGACGGACAGCCTTAAGGGATCTGAATCGGTTAATAGCCACCAGTTGGATTCGGCAACTCGGTACACGTAAGGGCACAATCTACGTTGCGCAGTAGTGAGATGGCGCATAACGCTTCAAAATGGCGCATATTATGGCGCATAACGACCTGTGATCCGAGAATCCTTCCGTTGATGATGCAACCGCCTTTCGTGATCCAGGCAAACTGGTGAAGGTGGGACAAGCCAAAACTTCCGCACCCACTTACAAGGAAGAACTATCCATGCGCCAACTCAGCGTTGACCTCAGCGAACTGGCCTTCGCGTTCGAGTCGGACTTCCTCGAGATGCGGCATTACTTCGACCTGGAGACCGGCAAGGTCGTGCTCATCCAGGATGAGACGCGCCGCGCGGTCGAAACGATCTACGAACAGATGGACGAGGAGGAGACGGAGAATTCCCCCACGTTCGCAGACCTGGTGGAACAGCAAAACCTGCCCGACTGGCAGAAGCAGCAACTGCTCGTCGCCGATCAAGTCGAGGGGGAGTACGGCAGCCGCTTCATCAGCGTGCCCCAGATAGACTCCCACGAAGGCTATCGCGACATGCAGGACTTCATCGTTACCGTGCGCGACCCACACCTCCAGGAGTTGTTGGATGTAGCGATCATGGGCCGCGGCGCGTTCCGCCGCTTCAAGGACGTGCTATTCGACTATCCGCGCGAGTGCGAACGCTGGTTCGCCTTCAAGGACGAGAAGATGTTCGAACGCGTGCGCGACTGGCTGGAGGCGTATGACATCGAGCCGATCTACGAACCGTCGGCCGGTGTGGAGCCGTCGCCGCCGCAGCCGCCGGCCCGCGACCGCCTGATCGCTGAGGCGCTGGCCTTCGTGACCGCGGCCCGTGCGTTGCCGGGCATCTTGCGCATCGCGCTCGTTGGGTCGCTGGCGACCGATAAGCCCGACCCCAAAGACGTTGATCTGCTAGTAACAGTGGCGGACGACGCCGATCTGACGCCGCTGGCGACGCTGGGCCGCAAGCTCAGCGGCCATTTGCAGGGGCGCAACCTCGGCGGCGAGGTGTTCCTGGCTGATCCGGCCGGCAGCTACCTGGGGCGGACCTGTCCGTGGAAGGTGTGTCAACCGGGCATCCGCATGCGCTGCGACGCGCTCCACTGCGGCCGGCGGCCCTACTTACACGACGACCTCAAGGCCGTCACCCTCCCGCAGACGTTGATCGCCGCGCCTCCGGTCGAGCTGTGGCCGCGAGTGATCGCACGCATGGCAGTCCCCGCAGACGTCGAGCAGGGTCTGCTGGCGCCGCTGAGAACGGAATCGTGACCGAGAGAAAAGACAAAGGAGCCGTAAATGACTGACGAAAACCCGATCACACTCGAGGCGGCCGTCCAACAGGTTATCGGCGAACTGGATGGCCCAACGGCCGTGGCCGAAGTCGTCCGCCGCGTGTTGGCGCTCTGGCCTTCGGCCGCCAAGCGGCCGGAACAAACGGTGCGCAACCAGCTTAGCCAACACTGGAACCGAACCTGGGTCTACCCGGATGCCCAGACGGTGACGCCGTTGCGCGTGGTCATGCAGGGTGTACGCTTGCGCATTGTCCTATCTCGCCTGGAGATCAAGCACGGCGCGCTCTTCTTCGAGCCGAACTTCCGCGGCTTTGCCCGGCTCCAGGCCGATCCGGCCAGCTTCACCTTGTTGGATGCAGCCGGTCAGCCATTACCTGCCCGTCCCGTCAAGATCAAGATCGAGCATAAGTCACCATTCGGCGACTACACCTTCGAGGCGGCCGCCTGGGACGTCGCGCCCTGGCTCAAGGGCCTGAAAGCGCGCGATGGCGACAGCTTGCTCGTGACCATCGAAGACTGGGAGACAGGGCGTTATCGCCTGGAGCACGAGCCTGCGGCCAAACGCCGCTTGGATGAGGTTGACCGGGCGAATAGAGAGTTGGCTGATCTGCTCTTTGGCGCGCTGGAGCGAGCGCATTCCGAAAGCATCTCCGGCGTCGAGGCGATCCCAAAGGCCTACGCGCGCATGGCCGATCCCCGCGGCTATCCGGGCGACCCCTGGATGAAAGTCGTCGCGCAAGACAGCCGCATGAAGCTGTTCGGCGACGACATCCGCTACCCGGAGTCCTATGCGCCCATCGAACGCATCCTCGACGGCGCAAGGCCGCGGCCGAAGGCTCTGTCGGTCTCGGCCGGCCAGAGGCAGCAGGTCTACCGCTTCAAGGCCGCGTTCAAGCATCGGCCTGGGCTGTGGCGGTGCATCGAAATCCAGGGCGGCCAGACGCTGAAAGACCTGGATGGCGTCATGCGTGGCGCATTCGGGCACGACTTCTCCGATCACATGAGCGGCTTCTGGCGTAAACTGCGCCGCGGGGACAGCAAACGGTTCCGCGAGGTCGAGATCGGCACCATCGCGCCGTTCGGCGGCGAGGGCGAGGGCGCGAACACGCGCATCGCCAGCATCGGCCTGGCGGTCGGCGACGAGCTGAAATACGTCTACGACTTTGGCGACTGGATCGAGCACACGATCACGCTGGAAGCGATCGGCGAGCCGGAGCAAGGCGTCGAGTATCCGCGTGTTGTGGCCCAGAACAAGCCGAATTATCAGGACTGCGAGCGCTGCAAGGCCCAGGGCCGGCAGACGCGAGCCATCTGGGTCTGCCACCACTGCTCCAGCGAACAAGGCCGCGCCGTGCTGCTCTGCCAAGACTGCCTGTTCGCCGAACACGAAGAGCACTACGCCGATGAGATCGTCTACTGATTACCCTGGAGCGTTGACACGATGAACCTGACCACACCCGAAACCGACCTTTACTACAAGCTGCATGGCTCCCTGCTGGCTTTTGCCAACCGGCAGCTCAGGATCTTGCCCGAAGGCATCCCGCCAGATCAGATCCGCAAGCAGCCCCCCGACCAGGTCATCAAGCTGCGCGATGCCTGCTACGCCAAACTCGCCATCCTGTCGGAGTATCTGGCCGTGAATCCCGACCGGCTCTCCACGGATGAGCTGTTGATCGTCGCCGGTTGGCGGCATTACGCTATGGGTGACTTCTACATCATGAAGCACCTGAAGCCGTATGCCGTTTTTATGACCGCCAGAGACCCGACCCACCTCTACGGTGTGTTCGGGCTATACGATCCGATCGAGATCGTCACCGGAGGCGCGCCGCTGCCGCTGCTGGTGAACGCGGTGCTGCTGCCGTTCCGTGACCGGATCATTTACGACGGTCTGCTGAATGTATACCGCATGAGCTTTGGCCCGGGCATCCGTTCCGGCCTGAACGAGAGCTACAGCCGGGCGAAAGAGCGCGAGGGGATCGTCGAGGCGCTGGTCGGTCCCGATGGACAGGCGAAAACCCAAACGACCCTCAGCCGCAAAGCGCCGGCCAAACCCGCGCCCGATTGGCGGCCCGCGGTGGACGAGATCGTGGCGCAGACCGAGAAGATGCGCCAGACCGACACGAAGCTGCAAGCCGCGGCGTTCGGCCTGCTGCGCGCGGCCGCCAGCCTGGCCCAGGCGTCGCTCCTGGAGCAAGGCGCGGACGACGAGGCAGCCAAACGCCTGAAATCGGCGCGCACGGCAATGACTAAGGTTGAGAAGCTGTTGTACGAGGAGCAATGGTGAGCGCGACCGACCTCATCGCCACCCTCCGCACCCACTTCGGCTTTCAGGAGTTCCGTCCGGGCCAGGAGGAGGCGATCGGCTGTCTGCTGGCCGGACAACACACCCTGGTCGTCATGCCCACCGGCGCGGGCAAATCGCTCATCTACCAGCTCGCAGCGTTGCATCGCCCCGGCCTGACCCTGGTCATCTCGCCCCTCATCGCGCTGATGAAAGACCAGGTGGACGGCCTGGCGCGCCATGGCATCGCCGCCGCCTATGTTAATAGCACGCTGGCCGCCGATGAGCAGGCCCGCCGGCTCGGCGCGCTGGGCCGCGACGCCTACCGGCTGGTCTATGTCTCCCCGGAGCGGCTGCGCAATGCTGCGTTCATCGAGGCGCTGCGTGGCACGACGGTCAGCCTGCCCGCGGGCCGCCTGGCGCTCCTGGCGGTGGACGAGGCGCACTGCATCTCGCAGTGGGGGCACGACTTCCGGCCCGACTATTTGCATATTGCGGCCGCGCGAGAAGCCCTGGGGCGGCCGCTCACCGCCGCGCTGACCGCCACGGCCACGCCCCAGGTGCAGGCCGACATCATCCGTCTGCTGGGGTTGCCGGCCGCCCAGAGCATCGTCACCGGCTTCAACCGGCCCAACCTGGCCCTAGAGGTGCGCTACACCGCGGAGCCGGCCGCCAAGCTCGCCGCGCTGCAGGAGCTGCTGGTCGGGCTGGACGGCGGCGCGGCGATCATCTACGTCGGCACGCGACGAGACGCCGAAGAGGTGGCCGACTTCGTGCGGGAGGTGTGCAAGCTCAGGGTCGAGTTCTATCACGCCGGCCTGCACGCCGAAACGCGGACGCGGGTGCAGAACGCGTTCCTGGCCCATGCGCCAGGCGCTTCGGAAGCGCCTGGCGCATGGGGAACCCCCAGGGGAGGGGGTTTGCAGGTCGTCGTCGCGACCAACGCCTTTGGCATGGGGATTGACCGGCCCGACGTGCGGCTGGTGGCGCACTTCGCCATGCCCGGCACGCTGGAGGCCTATTATCAGGAGGTCGGCCGCGCGGGCCGTGATGGCCTGCCCGCGCGCGCGGTGCTGCTCTACAGCCCGAAAGATCGCGCCCTGCAAGAATGGTTCATCGAGAACGACGCGCCCGCGGCCAACGAGGTGCGTAGCCTGTACGATGCCATCCGGGCGGCAAACCTCACCCCCTACCCCCTCTCCTATCAGGAGAGATGGCACGACCACCCCCTTCCCTCGCAGGGAGGGGGGCAGGGGGGTAGGTTGGCGGGAAGAAGGGATGTGGTCTGGCTCACGGCCGAAGACCTCTCCCTCGCCTCTGGCCTGCCTGAGGTGAAGCTGAAGGTGGGGCTGGCGCAACTGGAAGCCGCGGGCAGCCTGGAGCGGCTGGGAGATGCCGGCCCGCGCATGTTGCTGCGCACCGGCCCCTGGAACGCGGCCGCAGTGCAAGACGCCGCGGTGAACGTCGAAGCGCGACGCCGCCATCGTCGCAGCCAATTGGCCCAGATGGTCGCCTACGCCGAGTCGAACGCCTGTCGCCGGCGCATCCTGCTCGATCACTTCGGCGACCGCGCAGCGGCCGAGGCGTCCATTTGCTGCGACAACTGCCAGCAGCGGGCAGCGCAGCGAGAGAAGACGGCCATCGCCACTGCTCCCTCGCCCCCCGCGCAACACTCCCCTGCCCACACTGCCCTGGTCATCCTCGACGCGGTCCGCCGCCTCAAGTGGGAGATCGGCAAGGAGAAGCTGGCGCAGCTTCTGCGCGGCTCGAGCGCGAAGGAGATGCACCTCTACAGCTACGACCGCAGCCCCTACTACGGCCGGCTGGCGGTTTTCTCCATGCACGAGGTCGGCGGGCTGATTGACCAGCTCCTCCGCGGAGGCTACCTCAAGGTCGGCGGCGGCGAGATGCCGGTGCTCAAGCTGACCCCCAAGGCCGAGGCCGCGATCCGAGATCGGGCCGCCATCCCCCTCCAACTGCCGCGCGCGATTGACCCGGAGGCGGTCGCTATGAAGCAGGCCGAGCGCGAGGCCGGCGGCACGGTCGCGCTGACCGCGCAGCTCGCGGGTCAGGGGTTGACGCCGGCCGAGATCGCGGCCTGCCGCGGTCTGACCGAGAACACCATCCTGGGCCACCTGGCCGAACTGATCGCCGAAAGGAGCACACCCCTGGCGGCTGCCGTGCCCGACGAGATCGTGGCGCAGATCGAAGCCGCCATCGCCCAGGTCGGCTCCACGGCGCAACTCAGCCCCATCAAGCAGTTGCTGCCGGAGACGATCTCGTTCGGGCAAATCCGGTGTGTGGTGGCAGGACAGCGGATGGAAACGGATAAGCGGCGGATGGAAGCGGATAAGCGGATGATCGAGGAGGAGTTGGTAGCGAGGGGTGAGTTGGACGGGAACAGGGAAACGTCAGGGGCGATCCTGGCGTGCGTGCGTTCGCTGCCGGGTCAGTTGCCCAGGAGCGGGGTCGCGAAGCTGCTGGTGGGGTCGGAGTCGGCGCGGGTGGAGGAGTTTCGCGGCCATCCGCTCTTCGGCGCGCTCTCTGGCCGGACGCGCGAGGCGGTGCTGGGCGAGGTGGATAGGCTGATTGAGGCAGGAGTCCTGGCAGTAGATGAGCACGGCAAGGTCATCGCTGGGGCGAAGGCGACCGTCGAGGCGCCGCCTGCACGGCCCGGTGTCTTATCTCCCACCGAGCGCGTACAGCAGGTTGTTGCGTTGGGCGAGGCCCGATCGCCCGCTGGCGTGCCTGAGTTGGTCGCCGCGCTGGCCGACGCCGACGGCAACGTGCGCCGCCTGGCAGCTTCGGCCTTGGGCAAGATCGGCGACCGGCAGGCGGTGGAGCCGTTGATGGATTTACTGGCCCGCGAGACTCGGCCGCAAGTGCGCCAATACGCCGTCAAGGCGCTCGGCAGCATCGGCGACGGTCGCGCCCGAACCCTGCTGGAACAGATCGCGTCAGGTGAGACAGAGCTGGATTACACTCGCAAGTCTGCCCAGGAAGCGATCAGACGGCTCACGACTCAACCAACCGGCCAACCAACAGACCAATCAACCACCCAACTCACCGCCTGGTTGAACCGCTCCCACCCCCGTCCCCTTCGCGGTCCATGGGAGGCCGGCTGGGCGCTCGGGTTCCACAGCCGCTTCGCTGGCGCAGACTGGAGTCGCAGCCCGGTCGGCGAGCTGGCCTATCGCCTGAAATACGGGAATGACGCGACTGCACTGGCGCCCCTGGTGGAGCAGGCCAGGGCGCTTTGCATCGAGCACCCTGAGCTGGCCGACGTGGACGCCCTGGTTCCTGTGCCTTCTTCCCAGGAGCATGCGTTCGATTCCGTCGGCAGTCTGGCTGAAGCGCTGGCCGGCTGGTTGGGCGCTCCGGTCTGGAAGGTCGTCGTCAAGACGCGCCGGACCGCGCCGCAGAAAGAGATGCACACCCTGGCGCAGAAGCGCGCCAACGTGGCCGGCGCGTTCGCGGTGCAGGGAAGCGTGCGGGGCAAGCGGCTGCTGGTGCTCGATGATCTCTACGACTCCGGCGCGACGCTGGCGGAAGTGGCGCACGTGTTGCGCATGGCCGGCGCGGCCCGCCTCTGCGTGTTGACGCTAACGAGGACGATCCACGCGGACGCGTGAACAATCGGACGGTCATTACGAGCGGAGCGAAGCAATCTCATGCGCCAGGGAGGAGATTGCTTCGCAAAAGGCGCTCGCAATGACTCTGTAGCTGCAGGAGACCCTCATGTCCAAACTCCACTGGCTGGCGCTCGTCAGCCTGCCTGGCATCGGCGGCGCGACCGGCCGCAAGCTGGTCGAACGGTTCGGCAGCATCGAGGCCGCGTTCGAAGCATCCGAAGCCGCGCTGGCGGCCGTGCCGCGCCTCAACGCTGGCCTGGTGGCGCGCCTACGGATGATCTCGCTGGCGGCCGTCGAGGACGAGCTGGCGTCGCTGGCCGACGAAGGGCTGGGCGTGCTCACCTGGGACGACGCGGACTACCCGGCCAACCTGCGCCCCCTGCCCGATGCGCCGCCGGCGCTCTTCGTCCGCGGCGACCTGCGGTCAGGGGACGCCGACGCTGTAGCGATCATCGGCACGCGCGAGCCGACGGCCGGCGGCGCGGCCGCCGCCGAAGCGCTTGCCCGCGGGCTGGCCGGCGAGGGGCTGACGGTCGTCAGCGGCCTGGCGATCGGGATAGACACGGCGGCGCACCGCGGCGCGCTGGCCGCGGCTGGCGGTCGCACGGTGGCGGCGCCCGGCTCCGGCCTGCGCGCCATCCATCCGCGGCAGAACGCGGCCCTGGCCGAGGCCATCGCCCGTCGCGGCGCGCTCCTTTCGGAGCTGCACCCAAAGACGCCGCCCAGCGGCCCGGTGCTGATGGCGCGCGACCGGATCATCAGCGGACTGGCGCGTGCGGTCATCGTAGTGGAAGCGGGCGAGAAGAGCGGCAGCCTGGATACCGCCGCCAGGGCGCGGCGCCAGGGGCGTCTGCTCCTGGCGCTCCCCGGCAGCCCCGGCACGGACAGGTTGATCGCCGAAGACGCGGAGAGACTGACGCTGAGCGCGCTGAACTTCGATGCCCTGGCCCGCCGCATCCGCGGCCACGCGCTGCCTGGCGATGATGAGCGCGTAAATGCTGGGAGACAGTTGAGCCTGTGGGGGTAGGGACCAGCCGCGCCTGGTTTCCTTTGTGGGCGAGCACAGAGGCATCGTCCCTACCTTGTCTACTTGTTTCTTGTCTACTTGTTTCCTAATCTACTCACACCGGGAGGGAATCATGACCACCGACAAACTCGCCTTCATCTGCGCTGACATGGCCGGCCTGGCCGAAAGCAACCTGCTCATCACCCTGCGCACCATGGGCTCGCCGGCCGATGCGTGGATGGTCGTGGACGGCAAACAGGTGCTGAACTTCTGCACCAACAACTACCTGGGGCTGGCGAACCATCCGAAGATGAAAGCGGCCGCCAAGGCCGCGATTGACCAGTGGGGCGTGGGCCCGGCCGCGGTGCGTTCAATTGCGGGGACGCAGGCGCTGCACATCGAGCTGGAGCGCCGGCTGGCCGCGTTCAAGGGGGTGGAGGACGCACTCTACGTGCAGAGCGGCTTCTGCGCCAACCAGGCCGCGATCCCGCCGCTGGTCGGCAAGGAGGATGTGATCTTCTCCGACCGGCTGAACCATGCCTCGATCATCGACGGCGCGCGGCTCAGCAGCGCCAAGATCGTCGTCTATGAGCACTGCGATCCGGCCGACCTGGAGGCAAAGATCGAAGAGCACCTGTCCAACTACCGTCGCGGGCTGCTGGTCACTGACGGCGTCTTCAGCATGGACGGCGATATCGCGCCGCTGGATAGACTGACGGAGGTTGCGGAACGACACGGCGTGCTGACGATGGTGGACGACGCGCACGGCGAGGGAGTGCTGGGCAAGGGGGGCCGCGGGATCGTGGACCACTTCGGGCTGCACGGCGTCTTCGATGTGGAGATCGGCACGCTCAGCAAGGCGTTCGGCGTGGTGGGCGGCGTGATCGCGGGTAAGCGAGCCATTGTGAACTACCTCCGCCAGCGAGCGCGACCCTTCCTCTTCTCCAGCGCCACCACTCCGGCCGACACGGCCGCCTGTCTGGCCGCGGTAGACCTGCTGGAGGAGTCGGAGGCGCTCGTGACGAAGTTGTGGGCGAACGCCGAACACTTCCGCGGCGAGATGAAGCGCCTGGGCTTCGACACCGGCCGCTCGCAGACCCCCATCGTGCCGGTGATGCTGGGAGACGCGGGGCTGGCGAAGCAGTTCAGCCGCGAGCTGTTCGAGGCGGGTGTCTTCGCCATGTCCATCGGCTTCCCCACCGTGCCGCGGGGGATGGCTCGCATCCGTGTGATGAACACCGCGGCGCACAGCCGGGAGGATTTGGAGCAGGGATTGGCGGCGTTCGCGCGCGTGGGCAGAAGGCTGGGGGTGATCTGACGCCTCATCTCCACTCACCGGCGCTGTTCGCACACCTCGACATAGATCTCGTCCAGCCAGAAACTGGTGTTAAGAATGGCGTGGTGTGCATCGAAGTGAAGCTGGATCGTCTGACCGGCGAATTCACTGATGTCGGCGCCGAAGACCTTCCAGTTCGGGGGAGGACTCCGGTTATCCAACACTTCGATTGTGCGGAGCAGTTGCCCTGCGGTCGAGCGGAGCGTCACCGTGAACGTATCGCGCGGCTCGGCGCCCGGAGCAGCGGTGTTGATTCCCCATTGATAGGTCAGATACACGCTGTCCAACTGCGCGCCTGGCGTCCACGCCGAGAGAGTAACCGTCTGGTGCAGGTGGAAGTTCAGGTTCCAACTGCGCTCCATCCACACACACCAGCGAGTATTGTCGGCGCACGTATTCGCTGGCGTGCTCTCCCACAAGGCGACTTTGCCTGAAGATTCCCACCCCGCCAACGTACCGCTCTCGAAACCGGGATTCACAACCACGTTGCGGCAGGGATTCGCCTGGGGAAAGCCGGGGATCGGGAAGGCAGCGCGGCCATCGGCGACCAGGAATGAGCGGGTGATGCGATTGTTGCCCTCCACCGGATCGGCGACGCCGGCCGGCAGGCTCACTGTGGCCTGCAGCTCGTGCGGGCCGATCGCCGGCGACGCCCAGAAGAAGGGCGCGATGACTCGCGCACGGGGCGCCAACCGGGGCAGAGCCGCCTGATATAGCACCTGCGCGCCGTCCTGCAAGCGCAAGGTCGCGCCCGCCAGGTCGAGATCGCCGAGGTTTTGCACCTCAGCGGTCACCAAGATTGGCCCGCTGGCCGTCGTGGCGCCGATGAGCTGCCCCTGCGCGTTCAGCAGCGTCAGCGAGACCAGGTGCAGGTCGGTCGCGGGAACGGTCGTCCAACGGTTATCGCACTCGTCCGATTCCGAGACGACATCGTCCGCGTCAACCAATACCTCCAATCGCCAACCTGCGCCGGCCGGTTTCTGCCACGGCGTCTGAAGCCGGGCGTCGCCGCCGTACCGGGCAGGCAACCCGTTGATCGTCTCAGAATGGATCGATAGCCCGTGCTCGTCCTGGATTGTCACGCGAAACGGCTCGGCGATGGCCGTGTTCCCGCGGTTTTGGATCGTGACCGACAGTGTGACCTGTTGGGTCGCGTCCAACGAGAGCAGGCTGCCATCCAGGGTTGTCATGCGCACCCGCGCAATGACCAGGTTGACGTAAGGGCGGCGCAAGGGCGTCGTCTGGCCGGCAAAAACGTGGCCCATGTCCCGCATCTGACGCGTGATCGGGTCCATGAGCGCGGCGACGGTGTCGCCGCGGTAGTCGAAGCTGGTGTCGTCCAGGCTATACCACAGCCAACGCTGCACCAGACGATGCTCGTCGGCGGGATAGCCCAACACCGGATCAGCGGCGGTGAGCATCCAGTTGGCGCTATTGATGAAGAAGGCGGACACGCGGGCCAGGTCGAAGCCGTGTTCTGCGGGAAACAGGATGCCGTACTCCGAGTTGATCAACGGCTTGTTTTGCTCGCCGTGCTCGTACATCCATTGGCGCATGGCCCAAATCTGATCCTGGAACAGCGCCAGGTCATCATGCTGATCTATCTGACGTCTCACCCCGCGCGCGCCGGAAAAACCCGGCGGCAGACCACATCCCCAATCGTAGAGCTTCTCCTGTAAGATGAAATTGTGGATGTTCCAGACGTCGGCCGGCAGCGGAACGCCGAATTGCTGAAGATAGGCGTCCCACACGGCCGACAGCCAGCCCAGGCGCAGGGGCGTCGGCTGTGCGATGCCGCCGGCCGCCACCTGGGCGGTGGGGTCGTAGCCCTTGATCAGATGATATGCCTGGCGGTATTGGGTTGCATATTGGCCGGGGGTGACGTTGTCCATCACCACCACGTCTGGCTCGTTGCCGATGATCCAGAGCGCGCCAGGGTCTTCTTCGGTGATCCGCGCGATGTCGGCGGGATTGACGGAGAGGCCCTGGCGATGGACATGGATCTCATGGACGCCGAGGATGCCGCCCGGATGCGGCGCGTTGGGGTTGAGTCCCCAATTCAGATACCAGCCGGCGTTGAGCGGCAGGACATCGTATGTGCTGATGCCGTTTCCCTTGTGCGTCACGCCGAAGCCGAACCGCTCGTTGGCCGACGGGAAAAGGGTCGTCTCACACGTCGGCGGTGGGTCAGCATGCGCCACCGCGGCCAGCCCTGCCGCAGCGCAGGCGATGAGCAAAGCGACCAACACCTGGCGCATGAGGTCATCCTCCTCACGCGCCAGGCGCTTCGTAAGCGCCTGGCGCGTGACTCCTACTGTCGCAGCACGATCGGCAGATAGAGCTGCTGCCGGAACGCCAGCAGGCCGAAGTTCACCGCCCGGCTGTCATCCGCGGCAAGGGCGATGGTTACCTGCTCCGGCGTCGTCGCCAGGAAACCCCGCGGCGCGATCAGCGCGACCACATAGTTGCCGGCAGGTACCTCCCGAAACTCGAACAGGCCGTTGCCCAGGGCCTTGGTCGTGACGATCACCGCCCCGGCCGGACTGCGCAACTGCACCTCCGCGCCGCCAAAGCCCGGCTCCTGGCTGTCCATCGCGGCGTTCATATCCGGGTCGTGGAATACCCGGCCGCTGATCGTGCGCACCGGCCGATCGGCGAAGGCGGCCGATCCACCGCCGCCCAGCCATACGATGGTCATCAGCGCGTTGCGCTCAGTGGTGAAGCCGGCCGGGACGCTTTGGGTTGCGGTGTAGACGCCAGCGGGCAGGCCAGCAAACTGGAAGCCGCCGCCGCTCGTCGTGGTAGTCGTTTGCACAACGCTGTTCCAGCTCCTGGTGAGCTGCAATTGCACCCCACTCAGGCCGCTCTCTCCATCGTCTAGCCGATCGTTCCCATTACTATCCACGAAGACCACACCGTTGAGTGTACCGATGATCTGCACACCGAAGCTGGCGGCCGCGGCGCGGCCGCCGACCAGGGATACCTGGCGTGTGGGGGACGTTGTGGTGGACAGACCTCTTGGCAGATCCATGGTGACGGTATAGATGCCCGTCGCCACGCCGCTGACCAAGTAGTAACCGTCAGCGCTGGTAGTGGCCTGGCCCACGACCACGTCGCCCGCCGCATACAGCCTAATCAGGATGCCGCCTACACCGCGTTCCCCAGTGCTCCGCAGGCCGTCCCCGTCCCCATCGAAGAAGACAGCGCCTCCGACCGTGTTGGCTGCCAGAAGGCCGAACGGCACACTGCTCAGTTGCCCCCCGGTCACAGCCAGCTTGTCGGGGCAATCCATGCACCAGGTGAAGCCGGCTGGGGCCGCCAGGGTCAGGCGATAGATGCCAGCCGCGACGTCGAAG
>Ga0194112_10004243_pt1 | contig 19666 bp, 12 predicted proteins | sample TA2MahC400mmetaG_FD_146191 | JGI IMG/M metagenome (GOLD analysis project Ga0194112, IMG submission 146191) | Freshwater microbial communities from Lake Tanganyika, Tanzania - TA2015016 Mahale Deep Cast 400m | ecosystem: Environmental > Aquatic > Freshwater > Lake | place: Tanzania: Lake... | reverse complement strand
CCAAACATGGAACGCTCCTGACATCTCATGGTATCCGGATCGTGGTTACACCGGCTACGTGATTGAATACGGCGGGAAAACGATCTTCCCGTCGCTCCTGTCGAACCGCGCGAGTTCATGCAACGTGTCCACGTCGATCCAAAAGAGGCTGTGCAGATTTTTGAAGATGTCAGGGCTTGGAGCCCACTCCCGGGTATGCACAAGACATCCTGGAGAAGGTAATTGAGAAAAACGGCTATCGCGATCGGATTAGGATCCTCGAGATTGGAAAGCAGTGGATAAGTGACCAGTAGCTGCGGCGTTTTGCGCTTTCGAATGTCAACGCGACGATTCTCTGAAATCGAACGCGTGTGTGCCCCCTTGAACAGCCTGTTCTCAAATTTGATTCTGGCATTTCCTTTCTTTAACTTTCGACCGGCAGACCGCCACCTCGGCTGTCTCTTGGGGGGACAGCAACCAGACTACCAGCGCACAAAGCAGAGGTTGTTCGATGCCCTCACAGGGAGGACAAGACCAGACACTCCGAGCCATCCAGGAAGAGAACCAGCGGCTGCGTCGTGCCGTCGATGAGCTGTCCATCCTGAACGATCTTTCCCGCGCGATCGGCGCTTCCCTCAACACCCAGGAGATTATTCAAACTATCGTCCGCCGATCTCTGCGCGCGATCAACGCGGAGCAGGGAGTCATCACGCTCGTCGAGGAGCAGTCGGTGCACTCGATGAAGACTCTCGTGCGTACGATGGTAAGCTCCACCGGGCACGAGGAGTACCACCTGAGCGAGGCAATTCTCGGATGGATGCATATCAACAAGAAGCCCCTGGTGATCAACAGTCCCAAGACCGACGACCGCTTCCATGGCGTCCGCTGGGACGAATCGATTCGTTCTCTCCTCGCCGTACCCCTCATGGTCAAATCCGAAGTGCACGGTGTTTTGACACTGTACAACAAACGCGACGGCCACCCTTTCTCCGACGACGACCAGCGCCTGCTCGCGATCATTGCGGCGCAATCTGCCCAAGTCGTTGAAAACGCGCGCTTGTACGAAAAAGAGCGGGCCTTTGTGAAAATGCAGGAGGAAGTCCGCCTTGCAGCGCGAATTCAGCAGGAGCTCCTTCCGAAAGTTTCCCCGAGTATTGCGGGCTACACCATCGCCGGCAGGACAATACCTGCCCAGGAAGTTGGTGGAGACTACTTCGATTTCATTCCCATTGACGAAGATCGCCTTGCGATCTGTCTCGGCGACGTGAGTGGAAAAGGCCTCCCCGCGTCGTTGCTCATGGCGAATCTCCAGGCGACCCTGCGAGGCCAGACAGGTCCCGCCAACCCGCCCAAGAGCTGCCTCGAGCGCGCAAACCATCTATTGTTTGCGAGTACCAGCCCGGAAAAGTTCGCCACCCTATTCTATGCTATCCTCGACACGAAAGATCACCGACTCTGTTATACCAACGCCGGCCATGACCGACCGTTTCTCCTTTCAAGCGCGCCACAGTCCAGACGGTTACAGACTGGCGGTATTCCCCTTGGCATGATGGATGCAGCCACGTTCGAAGAAGAATCGCTCGGCCTGTCTGCCGGAGACACTGTTGTGATGTATTCCGATGGGGTCTCTGAGGCAATGAACCCAGATGAGGAGATGTTTGGTGAGGAGCGTATCGCCGATGTTATCTCGAGCCACCGCAACGCCTCACCCTCCGAGCTGATCGATCACATCGTCGCAGCAGTTAAAAGCTTTGTCAGCAACCATCCGCAGACGGATGACATCACCATTGTTGCTTTGAGTCGCACTTCAGAGTGAACCGTCCCTGAAGGCCTACCTATACTGTATTGATCCCGAGCAAGGAGAGTTATGATCGGGCAGACAATTTCTCACTACAAAATACTCGAGAAATTGGGCGAGGGAGGTATGGGCGTTGTCTATAAAGCCCAAGACACGAAGCTTCTCCGCTCAGTTGCATTGAAGTTTCTCACACCTGATATGACACGTGATCAGGATGCCAAGAGGCGGTTCATCCACGAAGCACGAGCGGCCTCGGCGCTGGATCATCCGAATATTGCTGTCGTTCACGAGATCGACGAAACCGCCGACGGCCGTTCATTCATTTGTATGGCCTACATTGAGGGGAAGACGCTCAAGGAGAAGATTGCCGGCGGACCCCTCCCGATACAAGAGGCTGTCAGGACTGTTCTCCAGATTGCTGATGGGCTTGAGCGTGCACACGAATCGGGCATTGTTCACCGTGATATCAAGCCGGGTAACATCTTGTTGACCGGCCGCGGGGACGTCAAAATTGTGGACTTTGGACTGGCAAAACTCGCGGCTCAGAGCCGCGCTTCCAGAACGGGCCCAACTGCAGGGACTGCAGCCTACATGTCCCCCGAGCAGATCATGGGCTCGGAAGCAGACGCTCGAAGTGATTTGTTTTCCCTCGGCGTCCTGTCCTATGAGGCAATAACAGGAAAGCGGCCGTTCATTGGGGAACATGAGCCAGCGCTGTTTTACTCCATCGTAAACGTTGAACCCGCTCGGCCGACCACCATCAGACCAGACATTCCAGAAGAACTCGAGAGGATCATGCTTCGGCTTCTGGAAAAGGATCCAAAGAAGCGGTATCAGAGTGCTACCGATGTTCGTGCGGATCTGAAGCAGTTCCTCGGAGAACAACCCACGCCTCGCCCCGTCAAGAAGCTACGCAAGGCTCTGCGTGATCGGTTCACGGTTCCTTTCTTAGCGAGTGCTGTGGTGGTGGTTGCCGCAGCCATCTTGTTGGCGACCGGCGTGTTGCAGCAGTGGTTTGGAGGTCCGCGGGTATCCGGGACACAGTATATTGGAGTCCTTCCCTTCAGATTGATTGGTGGGGATTCAACTCAACAGGTCTTATGTGATGGCATTTTTGAAAGTGTAGTGAGCGGACTGACGCGAATGCAGGCCATCCTCCGAGGATCACAAGTTTGTCCTGCCAGTGAGACGCGCAAGTACAAAGACGTAAGGGAAGCACGGAAAGGCTCTGGCATCACCGTCGCAATCGAAGGCAGCCTCCAATGGTTGCCCGACCAAATCCGGGCAACAGTCACACTCGTTGATGCGGAGAGACTCTCAAGCATCGATTCCAGAAAGGTCAACGTATCACGTGCCGAGTTTCTTGATCTGGAAACGAAGCTTGTCAGCTCAATCGCGGATATGATTGGAAGTAGCCCGACATCGGCAGAGATTTTACGACTCAGACTTGGCTTCACTAAGGACCAAAAGGCGTACGACCCTTACATTCGGGCTCGTGCTGAGCTGGCTGAGTACACAAGAGCCGAGAGGCTCGCAAACGCAATACACTTTTTCCAGCAAGCCATCAGGGCAGATTCTCTCTTCACACTCGCCTACGCCGGACTTGGGGAAGCATACTGGCGAAAGTTCGATGCAACAAAGGATGTTCAATGGGCCGACAGTGCGATCGCGGCTTGCGCGCAAGCGCAGAGTCTGGATAAAGGGCTTTCTGAGGTTCACTTCACACTCGGGTTGATCTACCATGGACGCGGAAGAGATAGTGTCGCCATCGTTGAATATCAGTCTATCCTCGCAAATGACCCGTTGAACGCAAACGCCTACATGGAGCTTGGTGAAGCGTATGCTACCTCGAAACAACCAGCAAAGGCCGAGGTCGCCTACAAGAAAGCTATCGAACTCAGGAACGCCGATTGGCGGACACACCACTACCTCGCACGATTCTACTACCGTGCCAAACGAGATTCAGAGGCAGTTGAGGTATGGAACAACGCCACACGGCTTGCCCCGAACCAAGCTTTGATTCACAACGGACTTGGAAGTGCATTTTTCAGACAAGAACACTGGACGGATGCTATTGAACAATTTAACCTTGCGCTACAGTCTGACTCCCTCCGTTACTCGGTCTATTCCAACCTTGGCACGGCTTATTACTACGATGGGATGCTTGAGCGCGCCGCACAATCATACGAGAAATCTTTGAAATCCATCAAAACAGATTATCGTGTCTGGGGTGGCCTCGGGGCGGCATATCGTGAGTTGGGAAGCAAGAAACTGGCCCAGGAAGCGTTTGCAACCGCCGCCAGATTGGCCCAAGGGCAGCTGAAGGTGAATCCCACAGATCCTGAAGTTATCTCTCAGTTGGCGGGCTACTATGCCGACCTTGGCAGGAAAGCCGAGGCACAGGCAATGATCCGCAAGGCCCTCTTGCTCGCGCCGAAGGACGGGAATGTTCTGGAGCGCGCCGTCTCAACGTTTGAGCTCCTCGGTGATCGCGCACAGGCTTTCAAGTGGTTAAGCGAAGCTCTAGCGCAAGGAGCAAAAATCACGGAAATCAAGTGGAGTCCGGAGATGAAGAGCCTCCGAGAGGATCCACGGTACAAACAACTCACTCAAGGAGGTGAACCTCGTCAGAAGAAGAACTAAGAAATCGACGCGCGTCGTAATCGACGGGTTGGATAATCGAGATCTCGTAGTTACCCAATGAAGGAGCGACATTATCGGAGGTCGCGTATGACAAAGAAATGGCGTTGGCACCACGCTACAATTACCTCCCCGGCGAGAGGCAAGGGGAATTATAGAGTCGAAAAGCTGCATACTCATTCAGGTGCCAGGGTCGCTTGGCACTGTAAAGGAAGAAACGATTTTGTCATCTGGTTTCCCAAGAAACGAAACCCTCTCGCTCGTATCAACGAAGTGAACAGCATTAACGGGAGTGCAACCGCCAGAGTGAAGTCGTTTGCATTGTCACGCGAGAAGAAAAAGCATTTCTGTTACTGCGCACTGGTTTGGGTTGGAAAAGGAAAGCAGCGGAGAGCCCGCCTCGTTGTGGGCAATTCGCCACCCGAAATGATCGTTGAATAGAACTCATCACTGCACATCCACAAAGTAGGTATATCATGGCCAAGTCAAATAACAACCGCAAAAGAATCACTAAGAGCGGCGATCTTTGGACGATCGAGACGATTCATGGCGTTCGAGGCGAAACAGTTGAATGGTTGTGTGACGTTGACTTCACGGTGCGTTTTCCGCAGAAGAAGAATCCTCTGGTTGAAGGTCACGAATTGAGCTCCAATGGTTCCGGAAAAGTCACGGCAACCGTGAAGAAGAATGCCCAGGTCACGCCCCCAGGCAAGGGGCAGCGCTATTTCATATTCATAACCAAAGAAGGCGAAGAAGATGTCGTCCTGGGCAAGAAGTCTCCTCCAGAGATGATTGTCGAGTAGTAGAAGCCTGATCGTTTGATCAACAATCATTGACTACATACCAGGGGAAAAGGAATGCTCCGCCCCTTCCCCAACCGCCTTCCGAGACGATAATCTACCGCTTCCCGCAAAAGGGTGCCACGCAAGTCACAATCTTGTTTATTTAGACGGGAATCCTCATATTCTTCTGGTGTCTTTCTTTGCTTTCACTTCCCCCTTCATGATCCCTCTTTCTCTTCCCATCACCTGGAGGTAAGTATGAATCTGCGTCTCCCTCTTCTCGCTCTGTTGCTTACTTGCTTAACCGTCTATGCCCAGAATCAACAAACGGATTGGGAGATGCGATTCCGCGACATTCCAGCACCGGATCGCATAAGTGCCTACGTTCAGAGACTCTCTGCACGACCTCATCACGTCGGATCTGCATACAACAAAGACAACGCCGAATGGCTGGCTACGACCTTCAAACAGTGGGGACTGGAAACAAGAATCGAAACCTTTGACGTCCTCTTCCCCACCCCAAAGGAACGCCTCGTTGAACTCGTCGTGCCTACCAGATTCCGAGCCGCGCTGCAGGAACCGGCCGTCTCCGTCGATCCAACTTCTGGTCAGCACAGTGAGCAATTACCGACGTATAATGCATACTCAATCGACGGTGACGTCACCGCCCCCCTCGTGTACGTCAACTACGGAATACCGGAGGACTATGAGCAGCTTGAACGCCTCGGCGTTTCAGTCAAGGGATGTATCGTCATAGCACGATACGGTGCATCATGGCGCGGCATTAAGCCGAAGGTCGCTGTGGAGAAGGGAGCCGTCGGGTGTCTCATCTACTCCGACCCTCGCAACGACGGATACTACCACGGAGATGTTTTTCCCAGGGGCCCATGGCGGCCAAAAGATGGTGTACAGCGCGGAAGCGTCGTGGATATGCCGCTTTACCCGGGAGACCCACTCACCCCCGGCGTCGGCGCAACAGCCAATGCCGAGCGACTCGAAATCAGCGAAGCGAAGACGCTCACGAAGATCCCCGTCTTACCCCTCTCCTATGCAGACGCACAACCTCTCCTTGCCGCGCTTGGAGGGCCTGTTGCTCCCGAACCTTGGCGTGGTGCGTTGCCCATCACCTATAAGATCGGACCGGGACCCTCCAAGGTACATCTCAAGGTCAAATCAAACTGGGATATCGAAACGATCTACAACGTTATTGTCACGATCGCGGGATCAGTCTATCCGGATGAATGGATCATCCGAGGTAATCATCACGACGCATGGGTGAATGGCGCGCAGGACCCCTGCACTGGCCTGGCTGCACAAATGGAGGAGTTGCGGGCATTGGCTGAGCTCATGAAGCAAGGATGGAGACCGAAACGGACAATTATCTACTGTGCGTGGGATGCCGAGGAGCCGGGGCTGCTCGGCTCAACCGAATGGGCTGAAGCCCACGCCGATGAGCTGAAGCAGAAGGCGGTGGTCTACATCAACACCGATTCAAACGGCAGGGGATTTCTCGGTGTAGAGGGCTCTCACTCGCTCGAGGAATTCATCAACAACGTTGCTCGGGATATCATCGATCCGGAGAAAAACATCCCTGTCTGGAAGCGCAGTCAACTTCGACAGATTGCGAACGCGCGCACACCAGAGGAACGCGCGGAAGCCCGCTCGCGCCCCGACCTTCGTATCGGCGCGCTTGGCTCGGGTTCGGACTACACGGCGTTCATTGATCATCTCGGGATCGCTTCCCTCAACCTCGGGTATGGGGGCGAGGACGGCGGGGGCATCTATCACTCGATATATGATGACTTCTACTGGTATACCCACTTCGCCGACACGGATTTTACCTACGGCCGCACCTTAGCCCAAACCGCCGGGACCGCGGTGATTCGATTGGCTGATGCCGACCTCTTGCCGTTCAGTTTCACCAATTTCGCCGAAACCGTCCGCCTGTACGTCGATGAAGTGAAGCGACTCCTCAAAAACCTCCAGGACGAGACGAAAGAGCGAAATAGGCAGATAGCGGAAGGGGTCTTCACCGCTGTTGCCGACCCAAAGGATCCCTTTGTTCCTCCGGTAGCAGAGAGCGTCCCGCCACACCTGAATTTTGCACCGCTCGAGAACGCTCTGGAAACTCTGACGAAGAGTGCGGATCACTACAACCAGGCCGTTAAGAAGATACAAAAAGGAAAAATCTCCCTGCCTGCAGAAGTACTGAGAACCCTCAACGCTACGCTGATCCAGAGTGAACGCGCATTGCTCAGCGCCGAGGGACTTCCCGGTCGACCGTGGTTCAAACACATGATCTATGCACCCGGTTCCTACACCGGGTACGGTGTCAAAACGCTGCCGGGTGTTCGCGAGGCCATCGAGCAAAAGAGATGGAATGATGCAGAGGCACAGACCATTCGGGTTGCACGCGTTCTGGAGGAAGCGTCATCCGTTATCCACACAGCGGCTACTCGGCTCGAAAGCGCGGTTCGAAGATGATGAAAGGTCTAATGTATGAGAACCTCAGCCGCAAGGCTTCTTGGAGTGGTGGTTATGATAATATCACTCGCAGATGCAGATCTTGCCCAAGATAGATCGCAGGCGCGGTCCATGGTTATATCGCGCTCGGGCATCGTAGCTGCCGAGCATCCGCTTGCAGCGCAGGTTGGAGCTTCAATCCTTGCCGAAGGAGGCAACGCCGTTGATGCTGCTGTCGCGACCAATGCAATGATGGGACTGGTTGCCCCGATGAGCAACGGGATCGGAGGTGATTTGTTTGCGATCGTCTACGATGCAAAAGCCGGAACGCTCTACGGCCTTAACGCGAGCGGCTGGGCTCCCTCTGCGCTCTCAATCGGCTACCTGCGGGACAAGGGCATAACAACGATGCCGTATCGCGGCATCCATTCGGTAACCGTGCCGGGCGCCGTCGACGGTTGGGCAGCCCTCCTCAAACGCTTCGGTCGGCTAACCTTCTCAAGAGTGTTGGCACCGGCGATCCGCTTTGCAGAGGAAGGCTTTCCCGTCACGGAACTGGTGTCCCGCTTATGGTCAGCCCACGAACAGATCCTGCATGGCGACCCAACGATCGCCCGGACATTTCTTCCGGGTGGTCGTGCCCCCGCCGTTGGTGAAGTCTTCCGCAATCCGGATCTCGCCTGGAGTCTGAAAGAGATTGCCAAACAAGGCCGCGATGCTTTCTACAGCGGGAAAATTGCGCAGCGCATTATCGAATGCTCGAATCGTCACGGCGGGACACTTTCAGTGCAAGATCTCGCCGAATTCTCCAGTGAATGGATAGAGCCCATCTCGACAACCTACCGCGGATGGACAGTCTATGAGCTCCCCCCGAACGGCCAGGGGATCGCTGCGTTGATCATGCTGAATATCATGGAGAACTTTCCCCTGTCACAGTATGGCCACAACTCCGCTGCAGCGCTCCACGTCATGATTGAGGCGAAGAAGCTCGCATATGCCGACTTGCTCCAGTTCGTTGCTGACCAGCGGTTCTCGAACGTTCCTGTCGCGGGCTTGCTCAATAAGGCTTATGCTCGCGATCGCGCAGCACGCATCGACCCGACAAAGGCAAATTGCTCCGTCGGACCCGGAAATCCACCCCATTCCGGCGACGATACGATCTATCTGTCGGTCGTGGACAAAGACGGCAATATGGTTTCGCTGATTCAGAGCAACTACGAGAATTTCGGCTCCGGATTGTTGCCTGAGGGAACCGGCTTTGTTCTTCAAAACCGAGGCGCCCTTTTTACACTTGATCCAGACCACCTTAACGCGCTTGCCGGACGCAAACGACCGCTGCACACCATCATTCCGGCGTTCATGAGCAAAGATGATCTGAGGATTGCGTTCGGAATTATGGGGGGATGGAATCAATCGCAGGCCCATGCACAGTTTGTTTCGAACATCGTCGATCACGGCATGAACATCCAGGCAGCGCTCGAGGCCGCCCGTTTCAGAAAGACAACATTCGAAGGATGCGACCTTCAAATCGAGGCGCGGGTGCCGCTGTCCGTTCGTACTGAGCTCACGGGAAGGGGTCATCAACTCGAAGTGCGGGGGGATTACTCACCGGTCATGGGCGGCGGCCAGGCGGTGATGAGGAAGTTCTCGACAGGGATGAACTACGGCGCGTCAGATCCTCGCAAAGACGGAGCCGCAATCCCCGAACCCGCCCGGTAGGCTCAGGCTTCAGCCTAAGGATCATATTACCGTTGACCGTTCAGCGATGCTTCTCCCCATCAAAAACGTCATCTTCGACGTCGACGGAACCCTGGTCGATTCAAAACGAGATATCGCCGGAGCACAACTGTGGGCGCTTCGCCAGCTCGGCGTGGACTCACACCGGCCCGAAGATATCTATCCTCTGATCGGGAAATCCTTGGCGGATACCTTCGCAACGTTGCTGCCGCTGAAGCTTCACTACCGCATCCCCGACGCCATCGAGCTGTACCGGACATATTACCCTCCTCGCGCGCTCGACACGTCCACCCTCTTCCCGGGTGTAAGGGAGACACTCAAGGCTTTGCAGCATCGCGGCATCAACCTTGCAACTGCGACGACGAAATCAACCGCAGGTACGCGGCGAGTGCTTGAGCATTTTGGCATCGCACACTATTTTCACCAACTTCAAGGAAGCGATGAGATCCCTTTCAAGCCCGACCCTTCGGTCATCAACAAGGTCATCGATGGGCAGCTCTGGAACAGGGATGAAACGCTCATGGTCGGCGATACGGATAGCGACATTCAGGCAGGACGTAACGCCAGTGTTCGAACGTGCGGAGTTACGTACGGATCTCTCACAAGAGAACAGGTGGCCGTGCTCCGTCCTGATTTTCTCATCGACAACCTTCCTCAACTTCTCACCATCATCTGAATGGGCAATCTGTCCGATTATCTCCTTGGTGTGAACCAGCGGGAGTTGGAGCGGCTCCAATTCCAGCACAGCGTTTGGGGTCCCGTGACGCGAAGATTCTTCGAGCGGCTGGGAGCGGGGAAGGGATGGAAGTGCCTGGATGTCGGAGCCGGACCTGGTTTTGTATCGAATGATCTTCGGCAGCTCGTTGGCCAGGAGGGTGAAGTCACCGCGCTGGAGCCGTCAGAGCTCTACCTGAACTGGTTCAAAGACTCTGTCTCGAAGAAGGGATGGACAAATGTCAAGTTTGTTCGGGGCACCGCTGAGCAAGCGCCACTCCCATCGCGCTATTTTGATCTCGTCTTTGCCCGTTGGGTCATTGCCTTCGTGCCCGATCCGGATCTGTTCCTCTCACGGCTTGTCGCATCCATGCGCGTTGGCGGAATCATCGCTTTCCAAGACTACTACTACGAAGGCCTTTCGCTCTTTCCGTGCGGCGGTGCATGGGATCGAATGCCCGATGTTGTCCGAGCATACTACCGGTCCGGAGAGGGTGACGCATTCATCACAGGCCGCCTGCCAGCGATGTTTGCGAATCATGGTCTGAAGCTCATTGATTTCACACCTACGTGTTTGGCCGGCGGACCGGGGAGCCCGGTGATGGAATGGGCACACCAGTTTTTCTCGATCCACACCCAACATATGGTTGAGAAAGGCATCATCACACAGGATGAGGCCGATGCTCTGCAATCCGACTGGGAAGCCCACCGCCGGAATCCGAACGCTCTCTTCTTTTCTCCTCTCGTGGTTGATGTTGGTGGCCTCCTCCAGCTCTGACCGCTTGCAGTTCTTCATACGGTTATTTCCTCTCTGGAGTTTTTCAGGAAAAATACCGTCATTCACATATCCGCAATAGTCGACTATCAAGGTGGCGCTGCGATCCTGTTGGCCGAGGTCTCAAGATGTTTGGCGATGAGAGCTTCCTTAAGGTGCACGCGCGGCCGCCATTGCTAACCGACCGCAGCCTCCATTCACTCCCGGAGATTTGACTGATGAACCGTCTCGGCCTGTTTGCCTTACTCTTCTTCCTCTCCCTTCGCGCCTTTCCTCAATCACCGACCATCGAATATCGGCTTGGCATGTCCAAGCCCTGGACGCATCTCTTTGAGGTTGAGGTCACGTTCAGGAATCTGCCAGAAGCACCCTCGACCGTTGACCTTCTCATGCCAATCTGGCGCACAGGTCGGTATATTGTATTCGACTTTGCCGGCGGAGTTCAGGAGTTCTTGGCCGTTGATGGCAGGAACAGGCCGCTCCCCTGGACCAAGACCGACAAGTCGACCTGGCGGATTGACAAGCGGAGAGAAACGGTGGTCATTGCGCGGTACAAAGTCTACGCGAATGAATTCGGTATGCGGACACGGGGATTGAACGACGAACACGCATTTGTGGACGGCTCGGCGGTCTTCATGTACATTGAGCAATACCGCAACCTGCCACTCAAACTTACAGTGATCCCCTACCGGGATTGGCATGTAACCACGGGACTTGATCCTGTGCCCGGCGAGCGGTTCCAATTCTCTGCACCGAGTTTTGACTATCTGGTGGATTGCCCTCTTGAAATCGGTAATCAGAAGGATTTTGAATTTGAGGTGGAGGGGAAGAAGCACATCCTGAGTATTGCCGGACAGGGGAACTACGATGCCGACACCATGATGGTGGATATCAGCAAGATCGTGAAGCTGAACAAGGAGTTTTGGGGAGACCTTCCGTACGAGCGGTATGTATTCTTTCTTCACCTCACCTCTCAAGGCGGAGGCGGCACCGAGCACATCAACTCGACGATCATGCAATCACGACCCTTTGTGTTCAAGAACCGGTCTTCCTACCGCGGCTTTCTCGGTCTGGTCTCGCACGAATATTTCCACACGTGGAACGTCAAGCAGCTTCGCCCCAGGGGAATCCTCCCGTACGATTATATGAAGGAGAATTACGTGAAGGAACTGTGGGTTGCCGAGGGAGCCACGTCGTACTACGGCGGGCTGCTGTTGGTCAGGGGAGGATTCTCATCGGTGCAGTCATATCTCGACGGCATTGCAGCCTCGGTGCAGGGCGACCGACAGCGACCGGGTAATCGTATCCAATCGCTCTCCGAATCCAGCTTCGATGCCTGGATCAAATTCTGGAAGGAAAACGAGCAGGCGTACAATGCCGAAGCGGATTACTACGACCGGGGATCCAATGTCAGTCTCGTTCTTGACCTTGAAATCCGGCGACGGTCGAAGAATCGATACTCGCTTGATGAAGTCATGAGAACATTGTACAAGCGCTTTCCCCTTACTGGCAGTGGATACACGAACGACGATGTTCAGAAGATTGCAGAGGAGTTCGCCGGGGGCAGCCTCAAGGAGTTTTTCGAGAGCTACGTGGATGGTACAGCTCCAATCGACTGGGAGCGGTATCTCCAGTACGCCGGCCTCGTTCTCCAGCCAAAGGAATCCGAGCGCAAGCCGTGGCTCGGACTGGCTGCTTCCGACCAGGCGGGTAGAACGCGCATCTACCGCGTCATCGCAGGCTCGCCGGCCGCTGAAGCGGGGCTGAATGTCGGCGATGAGATCCTTGCACTCAATGGTTACCGCGTCCGCAGCAGCGACTTACCGGAACGGATCGCAGAATACGCAGCCGGAGGCAAGGTCACCCTCACCGTCTTCCGCGACGACACGCTCCGTGAGTTTGAAGTCACGCTCCGGCCTCAGGACATTCCTGCGTACGTGATAACGAAGACGGTAACTCCCACAAAGCTCCAAAAGGAGATCTTCGAATCGTGGCTGAAGACCACGTGGGAGTGAAAATCGTGCGTGTTAATGAACAGGACTATCGAACAGGGGTGACACTCAAGACAGAGCATTCAGAATGTTGATCCACTAATCGGAGAACAGTGATGAAAAAGATCCTTGTTGGAGCACTTGAATACGGCTTCATCGTCGCGGCTGCGGTGCTGATTGTCGCGTTCGTTGGGCTTCCTCCCACTGACTCGAACACCGTACAGAAAGCCCAGAAATCCTCGGTACCTCGGTTGGAGCAAGGCACGGAGCCGTGGGACAAAGAGCTGAAGCTTCCGACGCTGAGCGATCGGATTGTCCGCTACACGATGGATGTAAGGCTTGATACGGAAACGAATGTCATAAGCGGATGGGAGATACTCGAGTGGAGAAACACGACGGGCCGAGCGCAGCAGGAATTTCCGTTCCATCTCTACCACAACGCGTGGAAGAACAACCGCAGCACAGTGGCGAAGGAATCCGGCTGGCGGCTGTACAGGTCTGACATGCGTCCCGAAGATTACGGTTACACGAACGTCAAAAGCGTGAAAGTCCTGGATGGTAAGACCGAGACCGATATCACCAGCACCTTCCGCTACATTCAGCCTGACGACGGCAACCGAGATGATCAGACAGTCTTTCAGATTCGGTCACCGAAGCCGGTACAGCCGGGCCGGACGATCACCTTCAAGATCGAATTCGAAACAAAACAGCCCCTGCCGATCTCGCGCACCGGCGCAATTCGTGACTATCACTTCGTTGCACAGTGGTTTCCGAAGATCGGCGTCTGGTGGAGGGGGGCATGGAACTGCCACCAGTTTCACCAGACAACAGAGTTCTTCGCCGACTACGGCGTCTACGATGTCAAGATCACGGTTCCCACCGACTACGTTATCGGTGCGACCGGAGGCATACCACGAAGCGTCGTGAACAACAACGATACCACGACCACCTACCAGTTCTACCAGGAAGACGTGCACGATTTTGCATGGGTGACATCTCCGGATCTGGTCGCGACGGTGCGGACGTTTAAGCATGACAAACCCGATCCGGATGAACGTGGAGACCGGCATCATCCGTTACGCGAGGTCACGGTCATCGTCCTCACTCAACCCCACCATGACAACATGATCGACCGCTATTTCGAGGCAACCTTCAAGGCTCTCCGGTACTACGGCGAGTGGTACGGCCAGTACCCCTACGAGACGGTGACCGTCGTCGATCCGGCGAACGGCAGCCGTTCCGGCGGCATGGAATACCCCACGCTCTTCACGGGAGGAACGACCCGGTATTCGCCCCCGGAGCAGCCATCACCGGAGGGTGTAACCGTTCACGAGTTTGGCCATCAATTCTGGTATGGGCTCGTTGGGAACAATGAGTTTGAGGAAGCGTGGCTTGACGAGGGATTCAATACCTATTCGACTGACCGTGTCATCAACGCTGGCTGGAGGCCTTTTAAGGAGGCCCGGTTCTTTTTCGGGGGCCCGGGCGCTTCATCTTACGTAGGAATCCCGTACGTCTTCCACGAAGTTAACGAGGCTCCCTTGGGCGTCAGTAACATTGGTATCCGCGAGATGGGCAAGAACGATGTCATGGCCCGCAAAGCCTGGGAGTATAACGAAACATACGGACTGAACTCCTATACGAAACCTGCACTATCGTTGGTCATGCTCGAGCGGTATCTCGGAGAGGAGATGATGTATCGGATTATGCGCACCTACCACCACCGGTATCGCTTCAAGCATCCAACGACGCAGGATTTCATCAACACCGTGAATGAAGTAACCAAGAAGGACATGAACTGGTTTTTCGCCAATACCTGGTTTTCCTCCAACCTTTTCGACTATAGTGTCGACAGGATCGTCAACCAAAAAATCCCGGAGCCCGAAGGGATCTTCACAGAGAACGGTGAGCCGATGGACAGCTCTCAGTTCCAGTGGAAAGGGAAGCAATACGTCTGCGAGATCGTGGTGAAGCGGGAAGGCGAAGCCATCGCCCCTGTCGATGTGCTGATCGTCTTCAAGAATGGGGAGGAGAAACGAGAAGAGTGGGATGGAGAGTACCGCTGGAAGAAATTCGTGTACGAATCCGACTCCCCGGTCGTTTCTGCGGTCGTTGATCCTGACCAGAAGCTCGTTCTGGACATCAACTACAATAACAACAGCAAGGTGATCCGGGAGCCGGGCTACAAATCCCTTGCGGCGCGCAAGTACGCCTCGAAGTGGATGTTCTGGGTACAGAACCTGCTTGAATTTATCAATCTATAGCCGCAGAATGCGATTTGGAACCAGCTCCAATGAAATGCCCGACCAACAACCGAATTTGATTCGGGAGGAGAATGCAATGAGTATTCTTTCTTCGTTCAAACAAGGCTTCAAGCAAACGGCCAAGACAAAGCGCATGATTCTCTTTGCGTGGCTTGTCAATGTGCTTTTCGCCCTGGTGGTTGCGCTCCCCTTTTTGAATACCCTGAACGGCTATGTGCGCGACACCATCATGGATGAGAAGCTTCTCGCTCAGATGGACCCCACGTGGTACGAGACGCTGCGAGCTGATTTCGAAAAGAACGATCTCATGCAATCATTCAACTACACGATCTTCGGCTACGCACCATTTCTAAATCACCTGGAGATGACATTGAACGGGGCGTTTGTGAAGTCGATCGGCAATTTTTTGAACAGCTTGATCTTTCGCCTGGAAGTTGCTCCCACGCGGACCTCCATTTTGGTACTTCTCGGTCTCTTGTACCTCGGTTTGACAAGCTTCCTTGCCGGAGGGTTCATCAGCATGTACGCGAAAGACCACCGGTCGACTTTTTCAGAATTCCTAGCCGATGGGGGAAGGTACTTCGGCAAGTTCTTCCGTCTCACTCTTCTTGCCCTCCTTGTATACTATCTCTTTTTCACGCTTCTCGTCGACTGGGTCAACAGCGGCATTCCCCGTTGGACACAGAACGTACCATCCGAAGAGAGTCCGTTTTTGTATTACATGATCAAGGGCGGTGTTGTACTTGTGATTCTGTCGATTCTCGCCATGATCTTCGACTATGCAAGGATTCGCGTCGTTGTAGACGTTCGCACGAGCTCTCTTTTCGCATTCCTTGCAGGTGCCCGTTTCGGCTTCAAAAATTTTGTGCGCGCCTATGGTTTGTATCTCCTGCTGAGTTTCATCGGCCTACTTCTCATTGCCCTCTATGCACTCCTCGAGGCACAAATACCTCAGGACTCCTACTGGCCGTTGGTGCTCGTGTTCCTGCTTCAGCAACTCTATGTGATCGGCCGAATGTGGCTGAAAGCCGGCTTCTACGCGTGTCAAACGCACCTTTATCGCTCGCACGGAAGAGAGGAACTGCTCCCTCAACCGGCACCTGAACCAGAAGCTGCATCCTGAGAGGACAGCTCTGACGCTTACAGAAATCTCTCTATCAGAGGAGAAGATCTTATGACCTCGCTTCGTACGCATACCCGTCGCTTGCTAACAAGTTTGCTGGCACTTGCTCTGGTCGGCACAATTTCACCCGTTACGCCGCAACAAGCCAGGTCAACTCTGAAATACGACACGACCTTGTACAACAAAATGCAATGGCGTGAGATCGGGCCATTCCGCGGCGGGCGATCAATCGCTGTCGCGGGTCACCCTCAGCAGCCGTACGTGTTTTACTTTGGCGGCGCTGGAGGCGGCGGTGTCTGGAAAACCGATGACGGTGGAATGACGTGGTCCAACGTCTCGGATGGATACTTCAAAAACGGATCTGTGGGTGCCATCGCTGTCGCTGAATCGGACCCGAACGTTGTCTATGTCGGCATGGGCGAAGCGTGCATCCGCGGCAACGTCTCGCCGGGTGACGGTGTCTACAAGTCCGAAGATGCCGGCAAAACGTGGCGGCATGTCGGCCTTGCTGAGACGCAGACCATCGGCCGTGTTCGCGTGCATCCGGGCAACCCTGACGTTGTGTATGTGGCCGCCCCGGGTCATCTCTTCGGGAGGAATCCGGAGCGTGGCGTGTTTCGCTCCAGAGACGGCGGCAAGACCTGGCAAAAGATACTGTATGTAGACGACAAGACTGGAGCGGTCGATTTGATTCTGGACCCGTTGAATCCGCGCATCATCTACGCTACGTTGTGGGAAGCTTCACGGACTCCATGGAGCATGTCCAGCGGTGGTCCCAGCAGCGGTCTGCGCAAATCGACCGACGGCGGGGAGACGTGGATTGACCTCTCAAGCAATAGAGGAATGCCAAAAGGGATTAAGGGACGCATCGGCGTCGCTGTTTCTCAGGCCAAAGCAGATCTGGTGTGGGCAATGGTTGAGGCAGAGCGAGGCGGGCTGTACCGTTCGGACGACGGAGGGAAAACCTGGCGTCGAACGAGCGACGACGCTCGAGGGCGTCAACGTCCATGGTACTACACCCATGTGTACGCCGATCCGAAGAATCCGGATGTTGTCTATGTCCTGAATGTCCAGTTTCTCAAGTCAATCGACGGAGGACGAACATTCTCCACCGTCAGAGTCCCGCACGGCGACAACCACGACCTGTGGATCGACCCAAACGACCCGATGCGGATGATCAACGCCAACGACGGCGGCGCCAACGTCACCTACAACGGCGGCAGAACGTGGACGGACCAGGACATCCCCACCGCTCAGTTCTATCATGTCACCACCGACAATCGGTTTCCGTACTACATTTACGGCGCACAGCAGGATAACAGCACTGTTGCCATCCCCCATCGCACCACGAGCTTTGGCATCGACCGGACACACTGGTACGATGTTGGGGGCGGCGAGAGCGGCTACATTGCCCCAAAGCCGGATGACCCCGAGATCGTGTACGCCGGCAGTTATGGTGGATACCTGACTCGCTACGATCACCGGACAGATCAGACGAGATCCATTAACGTGTGGCCGGACAATCCCATGGGCGGAGGTGCCGAGGGCATGAAGTATCGGTTTCAATGGACCTATCCCATCCTCGTTTCGCCACATGACCCCAACGTTCTCTACGTCGCCGGTAACCGTGTTTTCAAGAGCACCAACGAGGGTACAAGCTGGGAAATCATAAGCCCGGACCTCACCCGAAACGACCCATCGAAGCTCGGTCCCTCGGGCGGACCAATCACCAAGGACAACACGAGCGTGGAGTACTATTGCACCATTTTCGCGCTCGCCGAATCACCCGTTCAGAAGGGTGTTTTCTGGGCCGGATCAGATGACGGCCTGATTCATGTCTCTCGCGACGGCGGTGCAAGCTGGCAGAATGTTACGCCGAAAGATATCCCGGAATGGGCGTTGATGAGCATCATCGAACCTTCGCCGCACGACCCGGCGACCGCATATGCCGCCGCAACCCGGTACAAGCTCGATGATTTTAGACCCTATCTGTACAAGACGAATGACTACGGGAAGACATGGAAGAAGATCACAAAGGGAATTCCCGATAGAGATTTCACGCGCGTCATCCGCGAGGATCCGAATCGTAAAGGCCTTCTCTACGCCGGAACGGAGAACGGGGTTTACGTTTCATTCGACGACGGAGAAGGCTGGCAAACGCTGCAGCTGAATCTACCGGTGGTCCCGATTCATGATCTTGCGGTTCAAGCACGCGAGAAAGACCTTGTCGCTGCTACACACGGTCGCTCCTTCTGGGTGCTCGATGATCTTACACCGCTCTATCAACTCAACGATGAGGTGGCCAGGTCTGTTACCTACCTGTACAAGCCGCGTGATGCGTACCGGATGCCGGGATTTAGTGGATTCGGTCAACGGGGCGCCACCATCGGCCAGAATCCGCCCAGCGGTGCCGTTGTCTACTACTACCTCAAAGACACTCCAAAGGACGAGGTGAAGCTGGAGTTCCTGGATGAGCACGGAAAGCTCATCAAGTCATTCTCCAGTAAAGGAGAGGGTCGAGAAGGGACAGAACAGCGAGAACCGGAGGATGAGTTCTTCGGTGGCCGAGGTGGTGCCGCGAGAGTACCCGTCGACACCGGCATGAACAGGTTCGTATGGGACCTCCGCTACCCGGATGCAGCTACCGTCCAGGGCGCTATCCTCTGGGCAGGTACCACACGTGGTCCTGTTGCCGTCCCTGGCACATATGAGGTGCGTCTCATGGTGGGAGAGAAAAAATGGACGAAGTCTTTTGAGGTCAGGAAATATCCCTTACTTCAGATCACACCTGCGGAGTTTCAAGAGCAGTTTGATTTCTTGATCAAGATCCGTGATAAGCTGACCGAGGCCCACGACGCCGTCAACACCATCCGCGATATCACGAGTCAATTGGACGATTTGATGAAGAAGATCAAAGGTCATGCGAAAGAAAAGGTGGTAAGCGAAGCGGCAAGAGCGCTGAAACAGAAGCTCACCGGCGTAGAGGAAGAAATCATCCAGGTGAAGATCAAGAGCAGCCAGGATGCGTTGAACTATCCTATCAAGCTCAATAACAAGATCGCCGCGCTTGCCAGCAGCGTCGGCGGTTCGGATTCCAAGCCGACGAGGCAGTCGTACGAAGTTCTCGCCGAACTGTCATCCAAGCTTGACGAGCAGCTGGCGAAATTGAAGAAGATCTTGGAGAGCGATTTCCCCACGTTCAACAAACTTGTGAGAGAGCAGGATGTGCCGGCAATCATTCTCAAGCCGGAGAAGATATAGGCAGACAACGCGAGGCTGGCGATGAACAAAAGGTCTAAGACAAAAGCGCAGCTCATCAAAGAACTGGCGTCGTTGCAGTGGAAACTGCGGGCGGTTGAACGCACACAATCGAGGGGGCGCAGGGACAGCGGACGCACGC
>Ga0194112_10004234_pt1 | contig 19686 bp, 14 predicted proteins | sample TA2MahC400mmetaG_FD_146191 | JGI IMG/M metagenome (GOLD analysis project Ga0194112, IMG submission 146191) | Freshwater microbial communities from Lake Tanganyika, Tanzania - TA2015016 Mahale Deep Cast 400m | ecosystem: Environmental > Aquatic > Freshwater > Lake | place: Tanzania: Lake... | reverse complement strand
GGGATGGAGCGGGCTCGGCTCCCAGCGGATGAGGTCGCGCGAACGGACGACGCGCATCTCGTAGCCTTGATGCGCCTCGAGGTAGAAGTCGTAGAACCAACCATCGAGATATCGGAGGCAATGGGGGGCCGTGTAGCGATCCTTGGCATAGTTGCACTCGGGCGGCGTCAGATCCCATTTGCGGAGATCGCGGGAGCGCGCGAAGCGGGCGGTGAAGGCCGCGCCGGCCTCCTCGGCTGGCCGGTCGATCTCGAACATCAGGACGTACTCGCCGCCCGCTTTCGCGATCGATGTGTTGAAGATCCCGTAACCGGGCTTCGCGATCGCGGGCCACGTCTCCCACGAGACGAGGTCGCGCGACGCGAAGACGTGGACCTCGCGGTTCTGGAGCGTGCCGGTCACATAGACCGTATCGCCTTCGACGAACGCGCTCCCGAAGACGTAGCCTCGGGCGAAGGCGGGAGTCGCCGCGCCGGAGGCGAGATCGATGAACCGGAAGTGGTCCTGCCGGAGCGTGTTGTTCCAGTAGCCGCCGCGCACCCACTCGAAGCGAAGGGGGCGGCCGCCGAAGACGATCGGCGTCGTCTCGACGAGATCGAGGTCGACCGTCCCGTGCTTGAGGATCCGCGGCCTGCCGGCGGCGTCGACGGACGGCGCCTTCGCGCAGAATCGCGCCAGGTGTTTCGCCAGGTCGTCGCGCGTCCCGTCGAAGATTCCCGCGATCCCCGAGAGCGTCGCCGATTCGCCCGGCGCGAGAGAAGACGCGACCTGCGGCCGCAGGTGCATGCACGCATTTCCCCAGAAGGGCGACGGATGCCTCGAGCGATCCGTCCGCCAGGCCATGTAGGCGAATCGCTTGCCGTCGAGCGAAGGGATCGCGCACGCGAGGCTCGCGTCGCTCTCGCTCAGGATAGTCTGGTACGCGTTCTCGGGCAGCGGATCCGGACGATCCGGTCGCGCATGCATGGGGATCCAGCCGCGGCGCGGATCCCAGGCCTGGAGATCGCGAGGAGTCGCCTCGCGGTACCAGTACCTCCCATGCGCATCGCGATCGAGCGGGATCCTCTCGGGGATGAACTCCCGATTCGACCATGGGGTCTCCCACGTCTTCGGGAGACGGCAGAGGTTCGCGCAGATATCGAGCCGCACGTCTGTCCACGCCCGCCGCGATGTGTTCTTCACGGCGATGGAGATGAGGACGTCGCGCTCGCGCGGCTCGAGGCGAAGGAGGCACGCGACGCCCTCTCGCGGGCGTATCCACCCCTGGACGTGACGCGGATCCTTGACCCACGATCCCGCCACGGTGTGGACACCGCCGGTCGGATCGAGGCCTTCGGCGAGGATCGCTTCCGGCAGGAGCAGGCGAAGGGCGGGCGTCGGGCCGCCGATCGAAAGGTCGACGTCGGCGCGATCCCCGTGATCGAGGAAGACCTCGGCCGCCCGCGCGCGCGGCGCGGATCCGAGGATGGTGAATGGGAGGAGGGCGAAGAGGGCACGACAATGTCTCGGAATCGGATGGGCTCTCATGGGGTCCCATTCTGCCGCGCGGGGCGGGCTTCGGGCAAGGCCAGTCCTGGAAGCCCTGTCTTCCGCGAGCGCTCAGCCGGGGCATATCATGTCCGTGGGCGAGGCGGTTCGCCGGCCCTGGCATCGAAAGGAGCTATGCCATGGATTCGACCGATGGAAGGATGTCGCGGCGTTCGTTCCTCTCCCGGAGCGGGCGGGTTGCGCTGGCCGCGCCGATCCTCTCCGCCGCGGCTGCGCCCGAGCGCAAGGTCCGGATGGGCGTGGTCGGCGGAGGATTCGGCGCGAGCTTCCAGTGGCACGAGCATCCGAATGCGATCGTCGCGGCGGTGAGCGACTTGCGGGCCGACCGCCGCCGGCACCTGATGGATGTCTACCGCTGCGAGAAGGCGTACAACTCCCTTGAGGAGCTGATCCGGGATGACGCGATCGATGCGGTCGCCGTCTTCACGGGCGCGCCGGATCACGTGCGGCACGCCGTCGCCGTCATGGAGGCGGGGAAGCACTGCATCTCGGCGGTGCCGGCCGCGCTGACCCTCGACGAGTGTCGCACGCTCAAGGAGACGAAGGAGCGCACCGGCCGGAAGTACATGATGGCCGAGACGAGCTACTACCGCGACCACACGATCGCCGCGCGGGATCTCTACGCCGCCGGGCTCTTCGGCGAGATCTTCGCGAGCGAGGTCGAGTACTATCACCCGCTCACGCCGGAGGAGCGCCATGGATTCTACTTCTTCGAGGGGAAGCGCACCTGGCGTTACGGCTACCCGCCGATGCTCTACCCGACGCACTCGACGGGTTTCCTCGTCGGCGTGACGCGCGAGCGTCTGACCGAGGTCTCCTGCCTCGGCTGGCTGAACCCAGCGCTCAAGGAGTTTTACCCGGACAACGCCTACCGGAACCCCTTCAATGCGGCGAGCGCGCTCTGCAAGACCGATCGCGGGCACATCTGCCGGTGCAACGTCATCTTCGAGGGCACGGAGTACGGCGAGCGGGCCGAGTGGTTCGGGACCGAGCTCTCCTACTTCATGCCGAGCTCCTCGGATCAGCCCTTCCGGATCCGCGGACGGGCGGCGCCGAACTGGAGCGAAGTCCCGAGCTTCTTCGATCGCCTGCCCGCGCCTCTCCGTCACGGGAGCGGCCACGGTGGCTCGCACCCCTTCATCACGCACGAGTTCGTCTCCGCGGTCATCGAGGACCGCGAGCCGGCGATCGATGTCTACGAGGCGCTCGCGATGACCGCTCCCGGCATCGTCGCGCACGAGTCCTCGCTCAAGGGCGGCGTCCAGCTCCGCGTGCCGAGCTTCGACAGGCCGAAGGCGTGAGGGCGGGCCGCCGCCACTGTCAGCGGCGGCGGCGGCGCGGATCCGGACAAGAGGCGGTCACCTTGACAATCCTGCGCGCGCCGGGTCAATTGCTGAGGCCATGTACCGGGTCGTGCTGAACGTGCTGATCGTCCTCGCCATCATCGCCGTCGTCTCGGGCGGGGCGGTCTACCTCAACCGTCAGTTCGCATCGACCATCGTCGCCACCCTTGTCGCCGAGAATGACAGCGAGATCGTCGATCTCCTGCGAAACGGCGAGAAGGCCTTCGCGATCGCCCATCGGGTCTCATCCATCACCTTCGTCCTCGCCGGGATCCCGCTCGTCCTCGCAGCGATTCGCGGGCGGAGGACCCTGGGCCGACCCGACTGGATGCTGATCGCCTCGCTCGTCGTCGCGCTGGCCCTCTCCGTCGCCACCTCCTTGGCGACGCGCTGGTCGGTCCCTCTCGCACCCAAGCAAGTCTCGCTCATCGCCCACTCCTTCGCCCTCCCCGCGATCGCGGCGCTTCTCCTGATCGCGCTCCTCTCGATGGAGAAGGGGAGGCGGACCGGCCGGGCGATTGCACGGGACGGCGTGAAGGCCGGCGGGATTCGGGCCGGGTTCATCTTTGTGAGCGGCGTATCGGGGATGATCGCCCTGGCATCGCTCGAGGTCCTCTACATCCTGACCATCTCGGCCGTGACGTTCGCCGATCGGGGCGAGGCGCTGATCTTCGTCCTCGTCGCCCTGGGTATGGCGGCGCTCGTGGGGCTCGCCGGATCCGCGCTCACCCTGGTCATCATCGCTGTCCTGCGGTACGTCCTCCGCCGGCTCTCGGGCCGGAGGGACGCGCAGGCATTCGCGCTCGCCATCATCAGCGGATCCCTCATCGACGGGATCCTCTTCCTCCTCCTCTATGGATTCGAGGATCTCCGCTTCATCCAGTTGTACGTCGCCATCGACTTTCTGATCGCGCTCGGGACGATCCTCGCCTTCTATCCGCTCATCGCGAGCCTGAGGCTCATCCTCGATCGCGAAGCGGGTCGGGGCCCGATGGAGGGGCCGGATCTCCTCGCTGTGCTGGCCGAGGCCTGGGCGGTGGTCTTCTTCTATCCGGCCGCGCGGGTGTGGCGGTTCCTCGGGCGCAAGCCTCAGGTTCCTCAGACGGGGAAGGGTCGCGCGATCCTCCTCCTCTCCATCCTCTCGGCCGGGCTCTTCGCTCTCGATCTCTTCGCATTCCACACATATGGCTCGTACATCCACGTCGTCCTGTCGGTCGCGCTGATCAACTGCTTCCAGTTGTTCTGGCTCCTGGTGTTGCGCTCCCTGGAGGAGCGGATCGCCCGGCCTCCGGGGGCACGCGTGCGGCGGATCGAGATCGGCGCGTTCGCGGCCGGGTCGGTCCTCCTCGCCGCCGCTCCGTTCCTCTCGATCGAGCGCTCCGCGAACGTCAAGTACATCGCCTGCAACCGCACTGACCTCCTGAAGACGGAGATCCTGATCGCGCAGAGCGTCCTCGACCTGGACCGCGATGGCTTCTCGGCCGCCCTGGGCGGCGGCGATCCGGACGATCGAGATGCGGCGGTCAATCCGGAGCGCGGCGATTTCAGGGAGTTCGCGGGCGAGGGGGACGACGAATCCCTCCGGCCCCTCGGCGGAGAGAAGCTCGAGGTCCCGTCCTGCGACCGGATGAACGTGATCGTCTTCTGTGTCGATGCGTTGCGCGTCGATGGGTTGGGCTGTTACGGGGCGGCGCGGAGCATCGCTCCGGCCATCGATGGCTTTGCGCGGGAGAGCATCCTCTACGAGCATGCGTACACGCCGGGGCCGGCGACGCCGATCGCTCAGTACTCGATCCTCACGGGGCGATACGCGAGGCGCCTCATCTGGCAGACCGTTGCGCCCGACAACTGCCTCTCGCTCTTCTTCCGCGACGGATTCGCGAGCATCGCAGCCCAGGGGCTCCTCCTCGACGATCGGAACTTCCGGCTCGTGCCCGGAAGCGGAGAATTCGGTCTGACGGTCTTGCCGGTCACCGACCACCGGAACACATCCCGGGAGCAGTACGAGCGGCTCGTCGAGTTCCTGGCATCCTGCGATCGTTCGAAGCGGATCTTCCTGTGGGTACAGTTCCTCGATCCGCACTTCGGCTTCGTCCATCACGACGAAGTGGAGTCGTTCGGTTCCACCCCGCGCGGCCGTTACATGAACGAGGTCCTCTATACCGACCGGTATGTGGGAAAGTCGATCGAGTACCTGAAGGCATCGGGGCTCTGGGAGGACTCCCTCGTCGTCATCACGGCGGACCACGGGACCGAGCTCTTCGATCACGGCAAGTTCTACCACGGCCAGGAGCTCTACGAGGAGAGCGTGCGCGTCCCCCTGATCATCCACATCCCTTCGCGCTTCACGGCGGCCGAGCCCGCGCGGCAGCCGCGCCGGATCCGGACCACCGTGAGCACGCTCCCTCTCCTCTCGACGATCCACGCCTGGACGACCGGGGGCTTCGAGGTCCGCGAGTCGGGCGTGGGGCCTCTCCCGCTCCATGATGCCGGCCCCGGAGAGGCCTACCTCGTCAGCGCCTACGAGGACAAGTTCGCCATCGTCGCGGGCCGCACGAAGATGATCTACAATCGCGCGTTCGATACGTATCAGGTCTATGATCTCGATAGCGACCCGCGCGAGCGAAGGAACATCTGCTCCGCCGAGCACGACGGCTTGCGGCGGCAGCTCCTCGGATTCATCCGCCGCCACCGAGACACGTATCCGCGCGAGTGTCCGCTCGATTTCCGGTGATGGTCGGGTTCGACCTTGAGCGGGTCACCTCAGGCGGATAGGATGGCGACAGTGTACGGATCGGATCGATATGCTCTGCTTGATCGCGGAGGTCGTCACGTGAGCGAGAGGATTGTGATCGACCCGGAAATCCAGCACGGGAAACCCGTGGTCCGGGGGACTCGTGTGCCGGTCTCCCGCATCGTGGGAGGTCTCGCGGGCGGCATGACCAAGGAGGAAGTACTCCGCGAATACAGGATTACGGAGGAGGATCTGCGTGCCGCGCTCGAGTATGCGGCTGAACTCATCGACGCAGACCAGTTCCATCCGCTTCCCGGGGCCCCGCTCGAAGATGAAGTTCTTCGTCGTTGACGACCTGCCGGGCAGGCTCGCCATCGTCGAGCCCGGCCGCATCCGCATGCGGTGAAGGAACCTCGCCAGCCGCTCCCTACGCCTCCTCGATGATCTCGAGCCCCAGCGCCTTGCCGAATTCGATCAACGGCTCCTTGATGTCGCCGTAGACCGTCACGCGGTGCCAGCTGAAGCGATCCCACTCTGCGAACATCTTCCCGACGTCGCCGCGGATCCTGCCGAGGAGCTGGGTGCGGCAACCGCGGTCCGCATCGAGGTTGCCCACCGCCTTGGCCTGATGGATGACCAGCTTCTTCGCGCCGGCATTCGTCCGGAACGTCGTGGTCATGTAGCCCTCGGGCAGGAACGACTGCGCGCAGCACCCGCGCGGATCCCGATTGTGCAGGGTGCGGATGCGGAAGCGGTTCGATGCGCCCTTCGGACCGAAGACCTTGGTCAGCGCCATACAGTGCGAGTAGACGACCTCGTTCTTGGATGTGTCGAGCGCCGGATCCGAGACATAGCCGGCCCGACCGCAGAGGAGGCGGCCCATCAGCGTGCTGACCGAATCGTCCGGCATGGCCTCGCACACGCCCTGCCCGCCGTCGTCGAGGATCTGCATGAACCCCAGGCAGGGATAGGCCGGGAGCTGTCCGCTCCCGAAACCGCCCAGGCAGTTCATCGTGATGCTATCGGTCCCGTGCTTCTCCATCAGGATCTTCATCGCCAGGTAGACGCCGCCGGCCTTCGCGATCCACTCCTCCGTCGGCTCGACCACCTTCTCGGCCTGCTTCGACCATCGCCGGCCCCACTCGGCGGCCTCATCGCGGTCGACCTTGTCGTAGAGATCCTTGAACTCCGCGAAGCCGACATGGATGCCCTTCGCACCGAGGAACTCCTGCACAGCGCCCGGCTGCCCCGCGCCGACGATGACGAACTTCGACTCCTTGAGCCGCTTCACGCACTCGCCGATGCCGTTGAGCGACACCTTGTCATCGAGGCACCTCATGTCGCCGCCCCGCGGGAACGTCCGGGCGTAGACCTCCTCGCACGCGCGCGCGAACGATTCGGGCGTCGCACCGGGCTTCTTCACATCCGCGAAGAGTCGCGCGACGGCCACGAGATCGGCGGGCCGCGTCGTCGAGACGCCTGCGACGGGCAGGCCCTTGCGGCGCAGGCCGCTGTATCCCACGAGGAAGACCCCCGATCCCCCCAGGTACTCGTCCGCGACGACCATCGGCTTCCCGAGCCGGGCGATTTGTTCGAGCGTCCCCGTCAGCCCCCAGTTGAGCGTGATCGTGTAGACGAGATATCCGTCCACCGTATCCTTCCTAGCGAGAGCTTTCCCGATCTCACCGGGGGAAGGGACGACCACGGGGATGAACTCGATGCCCGGGCATCCCTCTCCGAGGAACGCGAGGATCTCCCGGTGCCGGCGCTCGCAGTCGAACCCCGGATAGGGCCAGATCTCCCGCTCGGCGCTGTTCGAGAGGAAGACGAGAGCCACGCGCACCTTCTCTCGGTCCGGATCCGCGCCGCGCGCCGCCATCGGCGCCAGCATCCCCGCGGCCGCCGCGGTGCCGCACGCCCTGAGGAATCCGCGCCGGCTGAAACCGCCGGGGCGATGGGGATCGCTCGCAGGAAGAGTACACTCACACATCGGCCTTCTCCCTCCTCGGCGACGCGACGCGGATCCGAACTCGCCGGGTATCCCCGGGGCGCCCACATAGCAGCCGGACCCACGCGGTCCGCCGGTCTCCATGTTGGGATCCGCGCCGCGTCCTGTCAATCGGGTGCCGGCCTCCGTTGACAGGCGGTCCTGCGGGAAAGAGAATCGGCCTCTTCGTAGGGCGTGTCGCAAGACGGAGGACGGAGGCATGCGGGCCGGACGCTGGATCCTCGGGTTGCCGTTCGCGGCCATGGCCGCGCAGATCCTGTACTACGCCCCGCGCCTGCCCGAGCGGCTCGCATCGCACTTCGACATCGCCGGGAATCCCGACGGCTGGTCGTCGAAGGGGGCGTTCTTCGCGATCTTCGCGGTCGGGATGCTCGTCGTTGCATTCGTCTTCTTGGGAATCGCGCTGTTGATCCCGCGCCTCCCGCACTCGCTCATCAACCTGCCGAGGAAGGACTACTGGCTCGCGCCGGAGAGGCGCCGGGAGACCTGGGACTTCATCGCGCGGCGTCTCATCGAGTTCACGTTCGCCATCCAGGTCTTCTTCGTCGGGATCCTCCAGCTCTCGATCCAGGCGAACCTGACGTCCGAGGGGCCCCGGCTGGCGGCGGGATTCTGGATCCTCCTCGGTGTCTTCCTCGGCTTCACAGCCGTGTGGCTCGTCTTCTTCATCGGGCGCTTCCTTCGGGTCCCGAGGTGATTCTCGATGCGTATCGGACTCGTCATCGTTTGCGCGCTCGCCTTCGGTTGCGGGCCAGGGGATGCCCCGGCGGCGCGCGAAGGGAAGGGGCCGGCCGGTGTACCGTCCGAGAAGCCGGCGGCGGGGGCGCGCCCCGACCTCTCGACGCTCCACGCGAGGCTGCGCGAGAAGAACTCGAAGTACACGGGCGAAGGAAAGTGGGCGACCGATGAGACCGGCGCTCTGATCGGTGACTTCGCCGGCGCCGGCGCCGCCGACCTCTCGCCGCTCGCGGTCCATCCGTTCGCCGCCCTGGACCTCCGGGGTTTGCCGGTCACGGATCTCCGCCCGCTCGCCGGGATGCCGCTCCGCATGCTCGGCCTGGAGGAGACGAAGGTCAGGGATCTCGGGCCTCTGCGCGGGCTTCCGATCGAGAGGCTCTACCTCAACGATACGCGGGTCGACGATCTCCGTCCGCTCGCGGGGATGCCCCTCGTCGAGCTCCAGCTCGTGAGGACGGATGTCGAGGACCTGTCGCCACTGCGCGGCGCGCCGCTCGAGCAGCTCTGGCTCAACGAGACGCAGGTCCAGGAGATCGAGGCGCTCGCATCGTGTCCCCTCGTGAGTCTGACGCTCCACCGCACGGGCGTCCGCGATCTCACGCCGCTCGCCGGCGTGAAGACGCTCGAGCGGCTCCACATCGCAGAGACGCCGGTCGAGGATCTCGGACCGATCGCGGGACTCGCTCTCACGCGCCTGATCTTCACCCCGGATCGCATCCGGTTCGGCCTGGATGCTGTACGTCGCATGGCCACTCTCGAAGAGATCGGGACGACGCTTGAAGGGCGGATGGCGCCGGACGCGTTCTGGAAGCTCCTGGATGAGGGGAAGCGGAAGGGGGAGTAGGGCGAGAGGTGGACCATGGTGAAGAAGATACTGGCGATCGTCTCCTGCATCCTGGCCGTTGGCGCGGCCTCGATGGAGGCCGAAGGACCCGCGAATGCACTCCCACGGAGCGCTCCTGAGGAACAGGGCGTCTCATCGTCTGGCGTGCTCGCCTTCGTCGAAGCCGCCGACCGCGAGATCGACGCCCTGCACAGCTTCATGCTGGTGCGTCACGGGCACGTCGTCGCCGAGGGCTGGTGGTCGCCGTATGGCGCGACCTCGCGCCACAGCCTCTTCTCGTTGAGCAAGAGCTTCACGTCGACCGCCGTGGGCCTCGCCGTGGCCGAGGGGAAGCTGAGCGTGGACGATGAGGTGTTGAAGTTCTTCCCCGAAGATGCTCCGCCCGAGCCGAGCGCAAACCTCAAGGCCATGCGCGTGAGCGACCTCCTGCGCATGTCCACGGGTCATGAGACCGAACCCTCCCTTTCCGGTAGCCCGGTGTGGACCAAGGCCTTCCTGGGACATCCGGTGCCGCACAAGCCCGGCACCCATTTCCGGTACAATACGCCGGCGACGTATATGCTGTCCGCGATCGTGCAGAAGGCGACGGGCTCGACCGTGCTCGAGTATCTTCGCCCTCGGCTCTTCGATCCGCTGGGCATCGAGGACCCGGAGTGGGGGACGAGCCCGCAGGGGATCACGCTCGGCGGCTACGGGCTCAGCATCCGGACCGAAGATATCGCGCGCTTCGGCCAGCTCTTCCTCCAGAAAGGCACATGGCGCGGCCGGCAAGTAGTGCCCGCCGCGTGGGTGGACGCGGCCACGGCGCGTCAGACGTCCAACGGCAGCGATCCAAGGAGCGATTGGGACCAGGGCTACGGCTACCAGTTCTGGCGCAGCCGTCACGCCTCGTATCGCGGCGACGGGGCCTTCGGTCAGTTCTGCATCGTCATGCCGGATCGCGATGCGGTGGTCGCCATCACGGCGGGTACGAAGGACATGCAGGCCGTCCTGAACCTCGTCTGGGAGAAACTCCTGCCCACCCTCCGCGAGGGACGACTGCCGGTCGATCCCGAATCCGACAAGAAGCTTCGAGACGCACTCGGCGGCCTGAAGGTTCGCCTGCTGGAGGGCTCGGGCTCTCCCGGTCCGGCCGCGGGGCAGTCGGGCAAGCGATTCGCATTCCCATCCAATGACGAGAAGATCGAGGTCGTCGCGCTCGAGTTCGACGACGATGCCGGCGCCGCGACGCTCGTCATTCGTCGCGAAGGCGTCGACCAGCGCATCGCCTGCGGCAGGAACCAGTGGACGAAAGGCCGCCTTGCTCTTGGACCGACGGATGAGCAACCCGTGGCGGTATGCGGCGCGTGGATCGCCGAGGGCACCTATGCGGCGAAGATCTGTCTCTACGAGACCCCGTTCTGCCTCACCGTCAGCCTGCGATTCTCCGGCGATCAGGTGCTCTTCGACGCGGAGTACAACGTCGCGTTCGGTCCCACCAAGAGGCCGCAGCTCGTGGGCCGGCGAGAGTAAGAGGCTCCCGTCTATCCCGGCGATTGTGTCGAATTGTCGCTTGCCTCGTGACACACCCGTCGCGGCGACATACAACTTCACACAACTTCGCACCCCACCGTGACAATCGTTCCGACTCCCTGTCGTATGCTTCTCGTGGAATGAGGGCAAGCGCGAGACGGACACGCGACGGGCGCGGACGATCGGCGCGACCTCGAAGGAACCGGGAAGCTACGGAGGTGAACCATGAGACGGACGATGATCGGACTCGCGGGCGGGATCGCGCTCGCCCTGGCGCTCGCGGCGAGGGCGGGAGAGGCGGAGAGGACTCCTCAGGTCTCCCACATGCCCGCGCAGGCGATGCCGGCGGATCCGAACCTCTACCTGGAGTTCGATGCGCCGGGGGAGAAGTTCCTTCAACTCGTCGAGGCCCTGGTGGAGGCGAATGCGAACGGCGGCAGGGGGCGGAACCTCCTCGCGAACCCGATGCTCGTCGAGGAGATCAAGAAGATCCGATCCGCCGCCGCCACGATCACGGGCGGCGAGCCGGGACGCCCGACGGGCGTCATCGTCCTCGCCGTCGAGAAGACGAGCGCGCTCCGGACGCTCCTGGGGGCGTTCATCTCCGCGCGCGCAGAGAAGAGGACGCACCGGGACGTGGAGATCTCGACGATCCGCTCCCCTCGAGGGGAGGTCTCGGTCGCCTTCCTCGATGACCTGATCATCCTCGGCAACCCCGCGGGCGAGGTGGACTCGGCGCTCGACCGGCTGGCGGGCGCCGCGTTGTCGCTCGCCGACACGGATGCCTTCCAGCTCGCGGTCGCCCGCGACCGCCGGCCGGGCTCGTTCCTCGCCTACGCGGATGCCCCGCGGCTCCTCAGGACGATCGCGGCCATCCACCCGCCGACGGAGAGGGATCGGTTCGGCGCGAAGATGCTCGAGATCGACCGCCTGGGCTCTCTCGCGATCCGGGCCGTGTTCGAGGAATCGCTGACAATCGAGGGCGAGGCTCGGTTCCGAGACGGCGCGCCCCGCTTCGCGAGGATCCTGCGGACGCCGAAGGTCGATCCTACCCTCCTCGCATGGATCCCCGCCGACACCGCCGTCGCGCTGAGCTTCTCGATCGAGGACGGTGCTGCGAAATGGGCGGAGTTCGCCCGCTTCGCGGAGGAGCTGTACGATGAATCCCTCAAGGCGGGCGGGGCGCAGGGCGAGCGGCCGTCCATCGGGATCGCGAACCTGGAGGCGGGGCTCGGATTCAGCATAGGCAAGGATGTCTTCGGCAACATCTCATCCGTGGCGATGGCCTTCCGGAAACCCGGGCGCGACGAAGAGGATCCCCCCATCCTCGTGGCGAAGGTGAAGGACACCGCCGCCGCCGAGAAGACCGCGCGGATGTTCCTCGAGCGGCTCGGCCAGCATGTCACCGGGACGCCGGTCGCGGTCGAGCGCGACGCATCCGGAATCGTCCCGGTCGACAAGGTCCATCTCTCGGCCGTGCTCGAGCCCGCCTGCGCGATCGCCGGCGATATTCTCGTCATGGGCCCGACGCCTTCGCGCGTCCGCGATGCGATCGCCGCGAAGGATGCGCCGGCGCGGATCCTCGGCGCGGCGCGGATCCCCGAGGATGCGGTCAAGCTGCTGATCCTCAGGCCCGCGATCCTCGCGAAGGAGCTGACGGGCAAGGAGGCGAAGGTGTGGGGCCTCCTCGCCGATGCCGCCGGCGACACGCCGGTCCTTGTCTGGACGGAGGAGAGTGACGGGCGAGTCGCCCTGAAGGCCAGCGTCCCCAATCTGCGCCAGATCCTGGTCGCGATCGCGCAGCGGAAGAATTGATCTGGTTGCGGCTGGAGAACGGGCCCCGCGCGGCGCGGATCCGCCAGTCCGTACGCGGGATGAAAGGGTCCCGCGTAGTCCGGGGCCCGCTCCCTTTCCCGGGAGGCGATGGGTCTCACCGTACGACCGGCCACTTGAATGTGGAGGTGAGTGGGATGCGCTTGCCGGTCGCGGACGATTCGCGCGCGGCGGTGATGACCTCGAGGACGTGCAGGGCGTGTTCGGGCGTGGTCAGCAGCTCCTTGCCGGTCGCGAGACACTCGGCCGCGAGCGCGGCGCCCTGCTGCCAGATGTGTCCCTGCGCATCCGTCGCGTGGCGCCGGAGCTTCGGCTCCTCCTTCGTCGCCAGGTCGACCCCTTGCGGCGCCCAGTCTAGCCGCGCACGAAGGATGCGCGGCGGTCCATCCGGTCGCGCTCGGGCGAAGCCCGAGCCGCGAGTCCCATGTACCCGCCCGAGCCGACGATCGAGATGGTGTGCCGCCTCTCGCCGGCGCCGTCGTGGCCGTGAGGGTTGAAGTAGTTGAATCCGGACTGGACGTGCGAGATCACGCCGCCGCCGTGGTTCATCAGGATCATCGCATTGTCTTCTTCGGTGACCTGGATGCGGCCCTTGTCCTCGACCGTGCGCTCGGGCGTGACGATGGCCACCATGGCGGCGACGCTCTTCGCGGGCCCCAGGAGGCCGGTCAGCGTGGTCAGGTTGTAGACGCCCAGGTCGGGCATGGAGCCGCCGAGCTTCTCGTAGAAGAACGCCGACCAGGTCGGGCCCTCGTGGCCGTAGTCGGCGTGGGCGGCCGCCACGCGTCCGAGCTTCGCCTCCGCGAGCGCCTTCGCCATGAACGCGAACTGAGGGCTCTCCACCGTGATCGGCGCGCCCCAGAGGCGGACACCCTTCCGTTGGGCCAGGCGGAGCACTCCCTGTCCGGCCGCGAGCGAGTTCGCGATCGGCTTCTCGCTCCAGACGTGCTTGCCCGCTTCGAGGGCGCGGCGGTTGATCTTCTCGTGCGCCTGCATGTCCGTGAGATCGACCAGGAACTCGAACGGCTCGCCGGCCAGCATCGCTTCGATGTCCGGGTACGTGTGGGCGATTCGGAACCTCTCGCCCTGCCTCCGGGCGCGTTCGGGACGGATGTCGCAGAGGCTCACGACCTCCACGAACGGGGAGCGCGTGAGGACCGGCAGGTAGGCGTTGGACACGCTGCCGCAGCCGATGATGCCGGTGCGGATGCGCCTCCCGGAGCGCTCCGCTCCATTCGCGCCGAGCGATCTCAGCGCGCCCGACGCGACCGCCGCGCCGGCGAACAGAGTGGACCTGGTGAAGTCGCGACGGCTGGGAAGATCAGATGGTTTGTTCATCAATCCCTCGCCCGTGGGTTCTCGCCGATCGATGCCGCCTCCATTTCCGCACACATCGAGGAGAGACTACCTCCGGAGAATCGCGGGATCAAGCGGGAGCGAAAACCAGACCTTTCACGTCTCATCCGGAGGCGGTATCCTGAGCTTCGCCGGCCGTGCGTGCTGGAAGACTTGAGGGGGTGGTCGCCATGAAGTCACGGCTCACCGCCGTTGCGATTCGGTTCTCGTTCGCCGCGCTTGTGCTCGGCTCGTCCGTTTGCGGCGCGGATCCGATCGACCGGCATGCGCTCGTGTCGCGGCACAACATGGAACTGACGAAGCCGGATCCGTCGATGCCGCTCCAGGTCGGAAACGGCGAGTTCGCATTCGGGATCGACGTGACGGGGCTCCAGACCTTCTACGGGAACACGATGTCGCACTGGGGGTGGCACACGACCCCGTCCCCGCCGGGGAGACGGGTCGAGGACTTCGGACTGACAGAGGTCGAGACATACGGCCGGAAGGTCGGATATCCGCTCCGTGCGAAGAAGGGGCAGGAGGACCTCTACGCGTGGCTCCGCGAGAACCCTCACCGCCTGAACCTCGGCCGCATCGGACTCGATGCGACGCGGAAGGATGGGACGCCGATCGCGCCGGCGGACCTCGCCGGCATCTCCCAGAGGCTCGACCTTTGGACTGGCATCGCGACGAGCCGCTTCGAGATCGATGGGGCGCCCGTCAAGGTTGTGACCGCCTGCCATCCCGAGCGCGATGCGATTGCGGCGCGGATCGAATCGCCGCTCCTCGCATCGGGGGGGATCCGCGTCGCGATCGCGTTCGGCTACGGGAGCCCGAAGGAGAGCGGCGCGGACTGGACGAAGCCCGACGCGCACTGGACGGGCGTGACGCGCACCGGCGAGCGGCGCGTCGATCTTCGCCGGGGGCTCGACTCCGACGGTTACTCCATCCGCATCGAGTGGTCGGGCGCGGCGGAATGGAAGGAGAAGGCGAAACACACATATTCGCTCAGCGCGGGCGAGGGCGCCGACGCGCTCCAGTTCGTCTGCGCCTTCTCGCCGAATCCGGATGCACGTGAACTTCCAACGTTCGGCGAAGTCGTGGATACGAGCGCGGCGCACTGGAAAGCGTTCTGGACGACCGGCGGAGCGATCGACCTCTCCGGGAGTTCGGATCCGCGCTGGATGGAACTGGAGCGCCGGATCGTCCTCTCGCAGTACCTGCTCGCGGTCAACGAGGCCGGTTCGCTCCCGCCGCAAGAGTCCGGGCTCGCGAACAACACCTGGAACGGGAAGTTCCACCTCGAGATGCATTGGTGGCACGGGGCGCACTATGCCCTCTGGGGCCGGTGGCCGATGATGCGCCGGAGCCTCCTCTACTATCGGAGGATCCTGCCCGTCGCGCGCGAGCTGGCGCGGCGGCAAGGTTATCGCGGCGCTCGATGGCCGAAGATGGTCGGTCCCGATGGGCGCGATTCGCCATCGGCGGTCGGCCCGCTCATCGTCTGGCAGCAGCCGCACCCGATCTGGTACGCCGAGATGGAGTACCGCCTCGATCCAAGCCCCATCGTCCTCGCCGCGTGGTCCGAGGTCGTCTTCGCCACGGCGGAGTTCCTGGCATCGTTTGCCGTGCGGGATCCGGAGAGCCGCCGGTACGTCCTCGGCCCGCCGATCAAGACGGTGCCTGAGAACAACGATCCGGATCGGACGCGAAACCCGGCGTTCGAGCTCTCGTACTGGCGCTATGGGCTGCGCGTCGCGCAGGCCTGGCGCGAACGGCTCGGCCTCGCGCGCGAGCCCGAGTGGGATCGGGTCCTGAAGAACCTCGCGCCGCTCCCCGCGAAGGATGGAGTGTACCTCCAGCAAGAAGGCATGGAGGACACCTACACGAACATGAATTGGGAACACCCATCGCTCGTCGGCGTCTACGGGATGCTCCCCGGAGACGGCGCGGATCCGGACACCGCGAAGCGGACGGTGAAGAAGGTGTGGGAGGCCTGGCGCTGGGACCGCTGCTGGGGCTGGGACTTCCCCATGATGGCGATGGCCGCGGCCCGGGTCGGCGAGCCGGCGATCGCCGTCGATGCGCTCCTCCATCCATCCCCCCGCAACGCCTACACTGCGGCGGGTGGGAATGTCGGGGGCAGGAATCCCTACTTTCCTGGGAACGGCGGAGTCCTCTATGCGGTCGCGATGATGGCCTGCGGCTGGGACGGTGGGCCCGAGCGGCACGCGCCGGGCTTCCCGGCCGGCGGCTCCTGGGTCGTCCGGTGGGAGGGCCTGCGCCCCGCGCCGTGACGAGCGCGCCGGCGGGATCGGCCCCGGGAACTTTTTTCCCGCTCGATCGTATGAAGGGGCGATGAGACGCTGCGGAGGATCGAGGGGAACGCCGAGGGGACCGGATGGATGAAATCCTCGAGATCGTCCGGCGGGTCCTCGGCGGCGATGCGGACGCCTTCCGCGCGATCGTCGAGCGATACCAGGGACCGATCTGGCGCGTGACGGCCGCCCTCGTCGGCGACCGCCACCTCGCGGAGGACGTGGCCCAGGAGACGTTCCTGGAGGCGTACCGGAAGCTCCGCACCTTCGATCCCGCGATCGGCCGTCTCTCGACGTGGCTCTTCGCGATCGCGCGCAACAAGGCGATCGATGCGCACCGGAAGAAGCGGGCCTCGCCCGTCGAGCGACTGCCCGACCGGGCGACCGTCGCCGGCGCGGATGCCGATCTCGCGCGCGAGGAGTGGATGGAAGCGCTCGATCGGGCGCTCGGCGACCTCCCCGATCCGATGCGGGCGGCCTTCGTCCTCGCCGAGATCGAGGGCCTCTCGTATGAGGAGATCGCCCGGATCGAGGGGGCGCGCCTCGGGACGGTGCGCTCCCGGATCCACCGCGCCAAGGAGCGTCTCCGCGCGGCACTCCGGCGCTTCGAGGAGGGAGAGGATGCGACCCGAAAGCGATGATGGGATCGGCGATTGGCTGCGCCGCCGCCGCATGGCGGATGTCCCCGAGGGCTTCGCGGACCGCGCGATGGACGAGATCCATCGCAGCGGCGCCGAGCCCGCGCCCCGTCCGCCCCGCTGGGAGCGTCTCGCCGAGGCGGTCTTCTCATCGAGGCTCGCCCGGGCGGCCGCGATCGCCGCCGCCGCCGGGATCGGCTTCGCCCGGATCCTCATGATCCTGTCGCTGGCGCTCGCCTGAAGTAGACGAGGAGGGTTCCATGGACGGTACGAACAGGATGGCGCGCAGGCTCCCGTGGGTCGCGCTGGTCTTCTCCTTCCTCCTGCCCGGCCTCGGTCACGTGTACTGCGGGCGCCTGGTGCGCGGCTTGAGCCTCGCCCTCCTGTACGCCATCGCATGCCCCCTGACCGTGATCCTCCTCGCCACGCGCACATCGATCGGCGTCGAGGCCCTGGCGGCCGTCTCCTTCGCGGCGGTCCTCCTGATCGCGATCCTCTCGGCCGCCGATGCCTGCCGCATCGCGCGCCGTACGCCGCGCGGCTACGAGATCAAGGACTCGAATCGCCCGCTCGTCTATATCCTCCTCATCCTGATGGGCACGGGGAGTTCCGTCGGATACGTCCTGCACGTCCGCGACCGATTCGTCCAGGCCTTCGTCGTCCCGATGGCCTCTATGGCCCCGACCCTCCTTCCGGGCGATCGAGTCCTCGCGGACAAGACCGCCTACATCGCGAGGGATCCCGAGCGGGGCGACCTCGTCATCTTCCCCGATCCCCGCGATCGGAGGCGCATCCTCATCAAGCGGGTCGTCGCGGTGGCGGGCGATACGGTGGAGGGAAAGCGCGGCGACCTCTTCATCAACGGCGAGAAGCTCGAGCGGCGCGAGGTGATCGGCCCAGCCGCGCCGGCGGGGTGCACGGTCTACCTGGAAGCCAACGGCGGGAGGACCTACACGATCTGCGCCTGCGCGGAACCCGGCGGTTCGGATCCGCGCCCCGCGGAGTTCCCCGCGCAGACCGTCCCGGCCCACCACTGCTTCTGCCTCGGCGACAACCGGGAAGACTCTCTCGACAGCCGGGCGTTCGGGCCCGTGCCCGTCGCCGGCCTGCGGGGTCGCGCCGGGTTCCTCTACTGGCCCGCCCGGAGCTGGTCCCGCTTCGGCCGCGTCGAATGATACGCTCTGGGAAGAGCGGGCTCTACGGCGTCCCCTCCTTCAGCCAGCGTGTCAGGAACCGGACGCCGCTCTCGACGCGCGCCTCGTGGCCGCCTTCGTGGAGGTCCATCTCCATGCGCTCGGCGAGTCCGAGCTTCTCGTAGTGCGTGCGTGCGACCTCGAACTCCTCGACGACCTGGGGCCAGTGGGCGATCCCATCCTTCTTCCCCGTCTGGATGAGGAGCGGCCGCGGGCAGATGAGAGACACCGCGTCGCAGTCGGTGAACTCGGTGAGCCATCCGTCGAAGAAGGCGTGCTCTTCTTTGGTCTCGAGGAAACAACTATACCGCTCGTCAGGTATGACCATCTTGTTCCGGCGATGGTTGTACCAGGCGCAGACGACCCCCGCGCGGATCCGGGGCTCGATCGGCATCCAGAACATCGTCGCCATGCCGCCGAGGGAAACGCCCCACATGCCGACGCGCTGCGGATCGATACGAGGATCCGCCAGGACGGCGTCCAGCAGCCGCCGGAGGCGTGCGAACTCGATCCCGGGGAGCGTCGTGTCCGCGAGCCGGCAGAGGCGCTCGATCCGGTTCCGCCGCTCGACCGATCGGAGGTTGAACGGTGAGAGCACCGCGAAGCCCGCTTGGACCAGCTCGCGGGCAAAGCTGTGATAGGCATCCCCATCATCCATCACGCCGAAGACGCGCTCGGGGAAGCTGCCGATGCCGTGCTGGGCGATGACGAGAGGGACGCGGACGCCGGGGGCCGCGCGCGGCACGACGAGCACGCCTTCGGCGCGCAGGGGCCCGAGGGAGAGGGAGACCCATTCGCCATCGAGATCGGCGAGCGGCGGATGCGGTCGCCTCTGGAGGGGCCCGGTCGCCGCGAGCTCGGGCGGGTTGAGGATCGCCTGCCAGCGGCGGCGGTTGGGCTCGACGCTCTTGAGGAACGCCGCGACGCTGGAGTAGTCGCGTTTCCACGCACGGCCGGCGCGCCCGGCGTACTCATCGACGAGCCACTGGCGGAGGTAGGCCTCGAGGTCCTTCGCGTACTCGGCGTTGCGCGCCTCCTCGATCGCCTTGAGGCTCTCTTCGGCGGGATGTGTGACCGGCGCCGGGGTCGGACTGACCAGCACCACCATGAGCCACGTTGTCTGCACCATGTGTATGTCTCCCGATCGCGGTCGTCACCGCCCGACCGCAAACCCCTTGATCTCGCCGCGGTCCGTCGCCAGCAGCGCCAAGGCATCGCCCGTCCCCGCTGGGAGCGCCTCGATGCATGTCGGCCGCCCCGTCACTCGCCCTTCGCTGATCCTCTCCCCTTGTCCATCCAGGACGGCGACGGTCCCATCATCGCATCCGATGATGATCCAGGGCGCTTGGCCCGCCTTCGGCCTCACCGCCTTCATGACCGCCGGCGGGCTGTCCAGCCTCCGCGCCCACACCTTCCGGCACATCGAATCCAGGACGACGATCATGCCTCGCGAGGTCGCCGCCAGGATCTCTTTTCTGGTGTCGCCATCGAGGTCGGCGATCTCGAGGTCGCGCATGTTCACGGCGGGGATGCGCTCGCCCGGACCGAAGTCCGCATCGTGGAGCGCGCGACCATCCCGGCGCCAGACCGTCACACGGTTCCACGTGCCGTTGGTCTCGCTCACGACCTCCTTCGCACCGTC
>Ga0194112_10004232_pt1 | contig 19688 bp, 16 predicted proteins | sample TA2MahC400mmetaG_FD_146191 | JGI IMG/M metagenome (GOLD analysis project Ga0194112, IMG submission 146191) | Freshwater microbial communities from Lake Tanganyika, Tanzania - TA2015016 Mahale Deep Cast 400m | ecosystem: Environmental > Aquatic > Freshwater > Lake | place: Tanzania: Lake... | reverse complement strand
TGGGAGTACGCCTGCCGGGCCGGAACCACCACCTGGTATCAGTGGGGCGACGACCCCGACAAGGGGAAGGGCTGGTGCAACGCCGCCGACGTGACGGCCAAGAAGACCTTTCCCGACTGGACCGTGTTCAACTGGGACGACGGGTTCCTCTACACGGCTCCGGTCGGCTCGTTCAAGGCCAACGCCTTCGGCCTTCACGACATGCACGGAAACGCCTGGGAGTGGTGCCAGGACTGGTATGGCGCCTACAAGGAGGGTGACCAGAAGGACCCCACGGGGCCGGAATCTGGCGAGCGCCGCGTGCTGCGCGGGGGTTCGTGGTATTACATTCCCAGGGTTCTCCGCTCGGCGGATCGGATCAGGAACCATCCTGAGTACCGGAACCTCGACGCCGGTTTCCGTGTGGTGCTTTCCGCAGGACCCTGATTACGCTTTGCTCTTTTACCATTTTACCCTTTGCCATTCTTCGGGTTTTCGGGCGTCGGGCTTTGGGCTTCGTGAGGCCGCCCTCGGCGGCCCCGGAATTTTTCCCGACACTGTCGCCATGAAAGGACCATTGACACAGTGCCGATTGCGGTGGCTGTCCCGCGGGGGTGGCCGCCGAGATTGGGGGGTGGGGCTCCGTGGCGAGCGCCGCGTGCTGCGCGGGGGTTCGTGGAACAACAATCCCAGGAATCTCCGCTCGGCGAATCGGAACAGGAACCATCCTGAGAACCGGAACAACAACGCCGGTTTCCGTGTGGTGCTTTCCGCAGCACCCCTTTCTCCGAGGGCGTCTGCCCCGGGCCGAGAGGCCCGCGGCAGCGGAAGGACCTGGGGGTCCAGGAGCCGTCCCCGCGTCGGCGAGCCAAGCGCGTTCGTAGTTCCGCCTTTAGGCGGTCTCTTGCGTTCGTAGTCCCGCCTTCAGGCGGTCTCTTGCGTTCGTAGTCCCGCCTTCAGGCGGTCTTCGGTTCGCCTCTTGGCTCACCGGCCAAAATGCGGAGTGCCCCGGGCGGGGCTGGTAGGCCGACCGAACGCCCCGCCCGCTGGGCCAACGCCTCTCGGCATCCGCCTCTCTTCTTTCGCGTCCTTTCGCGTGTTTCGCGGGCACCTTCTGGAATCTGGGATATGGAATCTGGAATCTGTGATGCCGACGCGGGCCTGCTGCGCGACCTCGTGGCGCTGAATATGACCCTGCGCCTGTGCGTGGAGGACTACGAGCGCCTCGCCGCCGCCCTGGGCGGACACGAGGGTCTCCGTAAGGCGTCCGCCGGCGACATCGAGCGCGCGGCCAACGTCGGCCCCAAGCTCGCCGCCGAAATCGCCCGCCTCCTCCGCAGCGGCGACCCCGACGAGGAGCTGCGCCAGGCCGCCGAGCGCTCCGTCGCCATCCTCCCCTTCAACTCCCCCGCCTACCCCGCCCTCCTGCGCCGCATCCCCGAGGCGCCGCTCGTCCTCTACGTCCAGGGCGAACTCCAGCCCGCCGACGCCGTGGCCCTGGCCATCGTCGGCTCGCGCTTCCCCACCCACTACGGGACGACCCAGGCGGGCCGCCTGGCCTCCGAACTGGCCGCCAGGGGCATGACCATCGTCAGCGGCCTCGCGCAGGGGATTGACACGGCGGCCCACCGCGGCGCGCTCGATGGCGGAGGGCGCACCATCGCAGTCCTCGGCGGCGGAATCGCACGCCTCTATCCCGCCGAGAACGCGCCGCTCGCTGATGAAATCGTGCAGCACGGAGCCGTCGTGAGCGACTTCCCTCTCCACACCCGCCCCCAAGCATTCACCTTCCCCCGCCGCAACCGCATCGTGAGCGGCCTGGCCCTCGGCGTCCTCGTCGTCGAGGCTGACCGCGACAGCGGCGCCCTCATCACCGCCGACTGGGCGCTTGCCCAGGGCCGCGAGGTCTTCGCCCTCCCTGGCCGCGTCACCGACAAGCGGAGCCGCGGCTGCCACCTCCTCATCAAGCAGGGGGCCAAACTCGCCGAGACCTGCGAGGACATCCTCGAAGAGCTGGGCGACGTGGCCCGCGCCCTCGCCCCGCCCCGCTACAAGCCCCAGGAGGAGCCCCTCCCCCTCGCCGCCGAGCAGCAGGCCGTCTACAACGCCATCGGCGACGACCCGACGCACATAGACGCCATCACTGATGCCTCCGGCCTTCCGCCGCACCAGGTCGCCAGCACCCTCATGCTCCTCGAACTCAAGCGCCTCATCACCCAGCTCCCCGGCAAACACTTCGTCCGCAAGGCCGACCAGCCCGAATGACCTTGTGAAAAAGACTCCCGGAGTCTTTGCCAAGATCCACACGCGCGCCTGCCGGCAGGCCGCAAAAAGACTCCCGGAGTCTTTTTCTGAGGCGTAAGATCAATGTAAGCAATCGGTTACATTCAGGAAAAAGACTCCCGGAGTCTTTTTCGCGTCAACTATGTGCGGAATTGGCGGGGGCGGCCACGGGGACGAAGGAGAGAAGTCAGCCCGAGGCATTGAGCGATCCGCTCCACCCAGTCCTCACTCCCAAAGTCAGGAAAAAGACTCCCGGAGTCTTTTTCACAGCTATGTGCGGAATCTGCGATTCAGGAAAAAGACTCCCGGAGTCTTTTTCACGCCTCAGCTATGTGCGGAATCTGCGGGGGCGGCCACGGGGACGAAGGAGAGAAGTCAGCCCAAGGCATTGAGCGATCCGCTCCACCCAGTCCTCACTCCCAAAGGGCTCGCCGCGCCGGATGCAGTGACGTACGGCCTCCATTTCGGCGCTTGTCAGGGGCTGGTTCACATGGACGGGCCAGTCGTCTGGCCAACTCAGCGGACCGTCGGTCAGCAGCTTCCTGGCCTCGGAGTCTCCCTGCTGCCTGCGGAACAGGCTGCACCAGCGCCAGTCCTCGGCGTGCCCGACCAGGCCGGCCCGAAGCGCGTTGCGCTCAACATAGCGGCAGACCGTGAGGAAGTGCGAGTCCGACTGCACAGGGAAGCTCTTGAAGACGCCCTGGTAGACATGTCCGCGGCCCGTCGAGCCACGGAACGCGCGCCAGCGCTTCGCGTGGGTCATCGTGAGCCAGTGCATGAACCTGGACGCGTCCTTGTCCTCCTGTGGCCAGAGAACGAAGTGCCAGTGATTGGGCATGACACAGTAGGAGATGATGCGGATCGGCGCCTCCTCGAGAGCTTCGGCGACAACGCCCTCGAAGGCAGCATAGTCGGCGCTTGTGTCGAAGAGCTGTAGCCCGTCGCTGGCGCGGTTCAGCACGTGATAGACGACATCACCCTGTGTTCGTCGGTACGGCATGCCAGCATTGTAGCGCAAAGCGCCCTGGAAAGCCAGAAAAAGACTCCCGGAGTCTTTTCACCCGGAGTCTTTTCTCGCTCGGTGGGGCCTTCACTTCCCCTTGCCGGCCTTGGGCGGGGGCAGCTTGTCCTCGGGGACCTTGAAGTGGGCGCGGAGGCGCTCCAGCTCGGCCTTCAGCTCCTTCACTGTGTCGGCGTAGGCGGGGTCGGCGTAGACGTTGTTCAGCTCGCGCGGGTCCTTCTCCAGGTCGTACAGCTCCCACTCGTCCACGTCGTGGTAGAAGTGGATGAGCTTGTGGCGCTGGGTTCGGACTCCGTAGTGTCGCTTGACGCTGTGGACGGCGGGGTATTCGTAGTAGTGATAGTAGAGGGAGGCGCGCCAGTCCTTGGGCGTCTCGCCGCGCAGGAGGGGGAGGAAGCTGCGGCCGTGCATGTCCGCCGGCGTGGGCTGGCCCGCCGCGTCGAGGAAGAGCGGGGCGAAATCAATGTTCTGCACCAGGTCGCGGTTCACCGTGCCCGGCTTGATGGCGCGCGGGTAGCGGATGATGAAGGGCATGCGGAGGGATTCCTCGTACATGAAGCGCTTGTCGTACCAACCGTGGTCGCCCAGGTAGAAGCCCTGGTCGCTGGTGTAGACGACGATGGTGTCCTGGGCCAGGCCCTCCTTGTCGAGGAAGTCGAGGAGGCGGCCGACATTGTCGTCCACCGAGGCCACGCAGCGGAGGTAGTCCTTGATGTAGCGCTGGTAGAGCCAGCTCTTGCGGGCGGACCCGGTGAGGCCGGCGGGCACGTCGGCCTTCACGTCGCTCTTGGTCAGGTGGTTCTCGATGGTCATCGTGGTCGTGCGGGCGGCGGTGCCGCGGGTCTTGTAGTCGTCGTTGAAGGTCGGCGGCTCGGGGATGTCGGCGTCCTCGTAGAGCTTTGCGTGCTTCGCGTCGGGCTGCCAGTTGCGGTGGGGGGCCTTGTGGTGGCACATGAGGAAGAAGGGCTTGGACTTGTCGCGCTTCCTGAGCCAGTCCATCGAGAAGTCGGTGATGAGGTCGGTCACGTAGCCCTGGTGCTTCTTGCGCTCGCCCATCTCGATGAACATCGGGTCGTGGTAGGCCCCCTGGCCGGGGAGGATATTCCAGTAGTCGAAGCCCGTGGGGTCGGTGACGAGGTGCCATTTGCCGATGATGGCGGTCTGGTAGCCTGCCGCCTTGAGGAGCTTGGGGAGGGTCTGCTGCGAGCCGTCGAAGCGGTCGCCGTTGGTGCGGAAGCCATTGGCGTGGCTGTGCTTTCCCGTGAGGATGGCGGCGCGGGAGGGGCCGCAGATGGAGTTGCCGCAGAAGCAGTTCTCGAAGCGCATCCCGCCCGTGGCGATGCGGTCGAGGTTAGGCGTCTTGTTGATGCGGCTGCCGTAGCACGACATCGCGTGCGAGGCGTGGTCATCGGACATGATGAACAGGATGTTCGGCTTCGTGTCGGCGGCGAGCGCTGCTCGGCGTCCGAACGCCGCCGCCAGCGCCAGCCCGCCCAGCGTCCCAACCATCTCCCGACGCGTCATCTGCTTCTCAGCCATCTTGGGTCTCCTTAATGAGGACAAGTCAACACTACCGAAAGCGGAAGGGAGAGTCAACCTTGACAACCCGCCCTCCAGGCCGCATGATAGCGACGAAGGAGCAAGTGCCTGTGGGCAAGGAGTATCCGGATCCCATCTCCGACGTTCCCGAGGTCTCCGAGCAGCTCACGCTGACGTTCGCGCGCGACGCCGCGGCGCTGGCTGCCTCGGACCACGTGCGCCGCTGGTACGACTACCTCCAGGGCTTCGAGCCCGACCTGGCAGCGCGCAAGCTCCGCGAGCACGCGGCGGGCGACGACACAGTCGTCCTCGACCCCTTCTGCGGCAGCGGCACCACGCTCGTCGCCGCGCAGTTCCTCGGCTACCGGGCCATCGGTGTGGACGCTAATCCCCTGATGCGGCTTGTCTCCGAGGCCAAGACGACCTGGGATGTTCCCCTCGGCCAGCTCAAGAGCCGTTCCGCCGAGTTCCTCGCCGCGCTCGACCAGAAGCTGCACGAGGGGAGCGAGGAACTCGATGCCGCCTGCGCCATCCCGATGAAGAGCTTCAACAACTGGTTCCGCCCGCCTGTGCTCCGGGAGGTCCTGGCCGCCCGCGACGTGCTCCAGGACCTTCCGCCGAGGAATGAGGGCGTGAACAACCTTCTGCGCATGGCCTACGCCAAGGCCCTCTTTGAGTCGTCCCAGGTCTCGATGTGCCCCGGCATCACCTTCGTCAAGAAGCCGCGGCCGCCGCTCCGGGTGACGCTTCGCCACAAGCTCACGACCATCGCGGCCGACCTCCAACTCCTCCGCACTCTGGAGCTGCAGAAGCAACCCAAGGCCCGCGTCGTTCAGGGCGACGCCCGCGACCTCGCGGACCAGGTGGAGCAGGACAGCGTGGACGTGCTCTTCACCTCGCCGCCCTATCCCACCGACATCGAGTACACCCGCCAGACCCGCGCCGAGCTGTACTTCCTGGGCTTCATCGAGACGATGGACGACGTGCGCGCCATCAAGAAGCGCATGGTCCGCGGCAGCCCCAAGAACATCTACAAGACCGACAACAACGAGCAACTCGTCGCCGGCTATCCCGCCATCCAGGACGTTTCGGCAGCCATCCACGAAGTCACGAAGGACAAGAATTGGGGCTGGGACTATCCCCGCATGGTGCGGGAGTACTTCGGCGACATGTATGCCTGCCTGCGCGACGCATTGCGGGTCTTGCGGCCGGGCGGCTGGGCCTTGTTCGTCGTCGGCGACCAGACCTGCAAGGGCGTCAGAATCCCCGTCACTGACATCCTCCGCGACATCGGCCGCGACCTCGGCTTCGCCGACACCTACACCGAAACCGTCCGCGAGCGCCGAAGCACCACCCACTCCATGAGCCTCCCGGAGAGCGTGGTAGGCTTGCGGAGATGAGGCTGAGAGGCAGACCATAGGTGAACGTCTTCGACCTCTTCTCAAAGCGTCAGAGGAAGCTCCGCGGAGAGGTACCGGACGTCTATACATACGACGTTATGCCTGAGCCCCTCAGAGTCCAGATAGTCCATGTCTGGCACGACCTCATCGGGAACCCAGTCGAGTACCAGCAGGGGAGGCAGGGCGTGAGAGATGCCTATGGCTTCATCGTCAAGTGCCTTTGCCGAGAGTATGGTGTCTTCGTGCTGCCACATTACAGGGGGCGCGTGGGGCAGGATTACCTCGAGGAACTCACGGTGTTCCTGCTCAGTGAGGAGAACGTAGAGAGGGTCCTCGATGTCGTCGAGCTGTCCTTCCGGTGGATCGACCACGTTGAGAGGGAGAACGAGGACCGCCACAGGGGTAGTGCATCAAAGCGCGCCAATGACGCGATCAGAGAACTGAACGCTCGTTTTCGTGAGCATGGGGTTGGCTACCAGTTCCTTGATGGTCAGATTGTCCGCGTAGATTCCGACCTCGTCCATGCGGAGGTCGTCAGACCAGCGTTGGGTCTGCTCCGAGGCATGCAGTTCGCGGGGGCGCAAGAGGAATTCCTGAAGGCGCACGAGCACTACCGCAAGGGGAACGGCAAGGAGGCGTTGGTCGAATGCCTGAAAGCCTTCGAGAGCACCATGAAGGCCATCTGCGACAAGAGGGGGTGGAAGTATGATCCGGGGGCGACAAGCAAGGACTTGACTAAGGTGTGCTTCGACAAGGGTCTAATCCCTGATTTCTGGCAGAGCCATTTCTCCGGCCTGCGAAGCACACTGGAAAGCGGGGTGCCGACTGCCCGCAATAAACTGGCGGGGCACGGGCAAGGCTCAACGCCGACCGATGTGCCCGGCCATATCGTTGCTTTCGTTCTCCACATGACTGCCTCGGCCATCGTCTTCCTGGCGGAGGCGGACCGTCAACTGAAGTGACTGCCCAAGACTCCCGCGGCCAGCACCAGCCCCCCCGGATGGCCAGTCCCCAATCGTCTCCCCGATCGCTGTACTTGCTTGACTTCCGGCCTTGCGGAGATTATACTGCACGAAAAGGTGATACTTTCGTGCAGTATAATGCACGACATGCACAAGGGGGCAAGCGATGCTCCGGGATGTGCTTCTGCTCCAGAAGCGGGAGATCGAGCAACGACTGCGGGAGCGATACGTGGAACGCGAGTTCCATCCCCGCAAGCTCGCCCACGACCTGATCAAGGTCGTCATCGGCCCCAGGAGGGCGGGCAAGTCGTTCTTCGCCGCGCACCTGGTTCAGGGCCTCGGGCCGTTCGGCTACGTGAACTTCGATGACGAGCGGCTCGAGGCGCTCGGCGACTACGACGAACTGGTCGTGGCCCTGGATGCCCTGTACGGCAAGCCAAAGCACCTCCTGCTCGACGAGGTGCAGAACCTGCCCCGGTGGGAGCTGTTCGTCAACCGCCTTCAGCGGCAGGGTTATCGCCTCACGATCACGGGGAGCAACGCGCATCTGCTGAGTTCGGAACTCGCCACGCACCTGACCGGGCGGCACGTCCAGATCGTGCTCTTCCCCTTCTCTTTCCCCGAGTACCTCCGCTCGGAGGAGCGCGAACTCACCGGGCCGGAGACGGTGGAAGCCCTGCGCCGCTACGCGGAGCTGGGTGGCTATCCCGAGCCGCTGCTCAAGGGAGTCAACCACCGCGAGTACGTGGCCACGCTGCTGCGGGCGACCCTCTACAAGGACATCGTTGTCCGCCATCGGATACGCTCCCCGCAGGGGCTGGAGGACCTGGCGACCTACCTGATGTCCAATGTCGCCCAGGAGTACTCCTACAGCACACTGGCCCAATTGACCCGCCTGCGGAGCGTCCACACGGCCGAGAAGTACCTGCGGCATCTGGAGGAAGCGTTCCTGTTCTTCTCCGTGCGCCGCTTTTCGTTCAAGGTCCGGGAGCAATCGCGGGCGAACCGCAAGGTCTACTGCACGGACAACGGCCTCGTGACGGCGACCTCGTTCCGCTTCAGCTCCGGCCTCGGCAGGCTCTACGAGAACCTCGTCGCCATCGCGCTCCACCGGCAGCAGCTCGATGGGCGGCTGGAGTGCTACTTCTGGAGGGGGCCGCAGCATGAGGAGGTGGACTTCGTGGTGAAGCAGGGGTTGCGCGTGACCCAGCTCCTCCAGGTCTGCGCGAACGTCGAGGATCCGAAGACGAGAGAGCGAGAGGTCCGAGCGCTCCTGAAAGCCTCCGCGGCGCTGAAATGCACGGAACTGGTCGTGCTGACGGAGACGGAGGACCGCGAGGAAGACGCGTCGTGGTTCGCGCTAAGGGGCCGAATCCGCTTTGTGCCGCTGTGGAAGTGGCTCTCCGAAGCCCGGTGAGGTCTCCGCGAGCTTCCGCCGAGTGCCTGGACTCACACGCTCCTCACGTTAGCCCGCCTCACGGGGCGGTGGGGGCGGTGCCGGTCTTGTCGGTCTTGTAGCCCCACTTGGTGATGTAGTCCCAGCCAGAGAGGAATTCGTCGTTGCGCTGGGCGAGGAGCTTCTTGAGCTCGGCGGCGAGGTGGGGCTGGACCTCGGCGGCTTCGGGCTTGCCGACGAGGTTGGTGAGCTGGTAGGGGTCCTTCTCGTTGTCGTAGAGGAGCCAGGGGCCTTCGCGGGTCTCGACGTAGGTGTGGCGGGCGGTGCGGACGCCGCGGTATTCGCGGCCGCCGCCCTGGCGGGTCCACTCGCCGAAGGGGGCGTAGCAGGCGATGAGGGCGGACTCGGGGAGAGCGCGGGGCACAGAGGCCCCGCCCACAATGTCGCGGGGCACAGAGGCCCCGCCCACAGGTCCGGTCACGAGGGAGCTGAAGTCGAGGCCCTCGACGGTCTTGGGGACGTCGAGGCCGCAGAGGCGGAGGAGGGTGGGCATGATGTCCGGGACGTTGAAGGGCTGGGTGATCTCGCGGCCCTGCTGGGGCGGGGCCGCCGCTCCAGGCACCCTCACCCTGCCCTCTCCCCAAGGGAGAGGGGAAGGCACCCTCACCCTACCCTCTCCCAGAGGGAGAGGGGAAGAGGGGGGGAGAGGGAGAGAGAGGAGGAAGGGGACGCGGATGGATTCGTCCCAGGGGCGCTGCTTGCGCTGCTGGCCCTGGGAGCCGAGCATGTCGCCGTGGTCGGAGGTGAAGGCGAAGATGGTATCGTCGGCGAGGCCGGCGTCGGCGATGGTCTTGAGGAGGTCGCCGACGTAAGCGTCGAGGGCGGTGCAGTGGGCGTAGTAGCCGGCAAGGTCGCGGCGCGCGGCGGCCTGGGCGGGTGGCGGGACGTTTGGGCGGAGCACGAGCTTCGCGGGGTCGTAGAGGTCGCGGAACTGCTTGGGGGCCGTCTCGTAGGGGTTGTGGGGCGGGCCCCAGGAGAGCATGAGGAGGAAGGGCTTGGCCTTGTCGCGCCCGTCGCCGCGGATGTAGGCCTGGGCGGCGCGGGTCTGGGCCTCGGCGTCGTAGCCGGGCCAGACGAGGCGCTCGGGGCCGTCGGCGTAGTAGGGTGACTTGTTGTAGTCGTGGGTGCATTCGCAGACGCGCCAGAAGTCGAAGCCCTGGCGGTCTTCGCGTGGGATGAAGGAGAGGCGGCCGCGCCCCTGGAGGTGCCACTTGCCGATGTAGCCGGTGTCGTAGCCGCCGGCCTTGAACGCCTCGGCGATGGAGACCGCCTCGTTGCGGAGGTGGACGTCGTTGATGAACACGCCGTGGGTAAGGGGATACTGCCCGGTGATGAGGGAGGCGCGGTAGGGGGAGCAGACGGGGCATGAGGCGATGGCGCGGGAGAAGTTCACGCTCCGCTTCGCCAGGGCGTCGAGGTTGGGGGTCTTCACATTCGGGTCGCCGGCGTAGCCCGTGGCCTGGGCGCGCCACTGGTCGGCGAAGACGAACACCACGTTCAGCGGCTTCCGTTCCGGCGGCTTCTGCGGCTCCTCGGCTCCGAAGATGCGGTTGGCGGCCAGGCTGGCCCCCGCCGCCACGGAGGCCTGGAGCACTCGCCGCCGCGGCCAGGTGCGGACAGGGTCTCTCGCGCCGTCGTCTGCACTCATCGCTTGCGCTCCGGCGTCAGGGAGGGAGGCTTGGGATGCCCGTATTATACCGCGCGCCTGGCTGGCGGCAAGGCGCGCTTGCAAATCCGTTGGCGGGGCGCATAATGGGGGTGTGGCGCGTGGGCAAGGGGATGGCCTCCTTGTGAGGAGACTTGCGATGAGGACGCGGGTGTGGTTGGTTGCGTTGGGCCTGGCGCTGGCGACGGGCTTGGCCGCCGCGGGCGAGACGCCGGGATACCCCTACTACTATCCCGGCTATCCCGGCTACTATCAAAAGGGCCAGGACCTCTCGATTGAGGAGCTGCGGAAGCTTGGGCTGACCCCGGAGCAGATCCAGAAGGTGACCGAGCTTCGCCGCGACCTTGAGAAGGAGCGGGTGCGGCTGGACACGCAGCTCAGGGCGGCCCAGCAGGCGGCTGCGGCGGCGAACGCCGAGGTGTCGCGGCTGAGCCAGGAGATGCAGACGCTGACGAACACGCGGCTAGCGAAGATCTACGAGTCGGTGATGAACGAGACGCAGCTCAAGGCCTGGAAGCAGCAGCGGTTCCTCGACCAGGCGAAGCAGTGGCTCGCGAGCTACAAGCACTGGCTGAAGCTGACCGATGCGCAGGTGGAGGACATCGCGGGGCTGCTGGCGCCGGTCTACGAGAAGTACGCGAAGATGGAGGACCAGGCGGCGACGGCGCGCGAGGAGCTCGCGGCGCTGCGGCGCGCTGAGAAGCCCGACGTGGCGGCCATCGAGAAGGCCGAGAAGAACGTCGCCGAGCTCTCGAAGACCAACGTGTGGCAGGCCCGCCACAACGAGCTGATGGAGAAGATGCGCCCGGGCCTCCTCCCCGACCAGCTCGAAAAGCTCGGGAAGATGCACCAGTACCAGAGGTGATGGCGCCTGGGGGGAACCAGTTGCTCCAGTCGTCCTCGTCCCTCCTCCTCGTCCTCGACTCCTCGCGCCGCGTCCGAGGAGAATCGAGAACGAGGGACGAGGACGAGGAGGAGGACGAGCGGGTGGGAGCAGAAGCAATCGCGCGGTTGACAGGCGTGTGCGGCGCCGGTATGCTCTGGGCATGAGGCGATGCCCTCCCCTGCTGTTGTGGCTCGCGGCGGCGAGCGCGGCGCTCGCGGGCGAGGGTGCGCCCGAGCCGCCCTTCGCGCCTGCCACGGGGCTGGAGGCGCTGCGGGGGGACGTGCGGCCACTGCCCGACGGACGCCTCGAGCTGTACTACGACTGGACCGACCCGGCCCAGCTCGCCGACTGGCGGGTGGTGGCAGGCCCCGAGCCGCAGGTGGCCGAGGGGGAGTTGTGCCTCGGCTCCGAGGAGAGCCACACGCTGCGGCACGCCGCGGCCTTCCTCGGAGCCGTCGAGGTCGCCGGCACGTGCCGCATCCGCGAGGGGCTGGGCGTGCGCGGCCACGTGGGCGTCGCGCTCTGCGCCGCCCCGTGGCGTGGCTACTGGCTCCTGATGCGCGACGGAGAGCAGGCCCTCTACCGCGAGGACGCGTCGCCCGCCTTCCTCGGCATCTACAGGGAGCGGCTCCGTGACGAGGCGGACCACGCCTTCCACTTCGCCCGCCAGGGGAACCTGGCGCAGGCGTGGCTCGACCGCACGGTGCACCTGCGTGGCCGGGACGCGGCGCACCACCAGGGGAGCGTGGTGCTGCGGGCGTGGCGGGTGCGGGCGGGGCTGCGGGGGGTGTGGCTGCTGGGGCGGCCCGAGGCGCAGTGGCTGGCGGCAAACCCCGGCGTGGCACGACAGCTCGAGGCGTTGGGACTCTACGCGGGAGGCGTGGCGGCGCTCCGCCCGCTTTGGGAGACGTGCCAGCACGCCGCGGCGCTGGCGAAGGCTAAGGCACTGGTCGCCGAGGAGCCCTACGCGAAGTCGCCCGTCGCGGCGAAGTGGACCGTCGCCGACGCGCAGGCCCTGGCGGACCTGTGGCAGGCGGCGGAGGCGGGCGCGGGGACGCTGAAGCCCGGCGACGTTGTGAGGGCGGGAGGCGCCGAAGGGACGTTTCAGCGGCGCGAGGACGCGCTGCTGATCGTGCGGGTGGGCGACACCGAGCTGCCGAAGAAGCTGGCGAGCTTCCAGGGGGAGGAGCTGCTGGCCCTGGCGGCCCGCGCGCGCGCGCCGGAGGCAGGACGCGACCGGCTGGCCCTCGCGCTCTTGCGCCTCCACGGCGGCACCGCACAGGTCGCCGCGGTGCGGGCCGACCTGGCCCTCGCCCAGGAGGCGGGGGTGGACGTCGCGCGGCACCGCAGCCTCGCCATCCCGAGGCCCCCGACCGCGGCCCGGGCGGCGCCGCCGCAGCCGGTGACGGGGGAGAAGGTGGCCTACGCTGGCAAGCCGCTCTTCATCGAGGCCGAGGCGGCGGCGATGCGTCTGGGGGCGCTGGAGGTGGAGAGGGACGAGACGGCCTCGGGCGGCCGCTTCGTGTGGGAGCCGCGGGGCGAGGGCGACGCGCAGTATGGCAAGCCCTCCTCGCGCGTCGTCTTCCACGTCCTCGTGCAGCAGCCCACCACGGTCTACCTATGGGCGCGCGTGCGGTCGCCCTCGTCGGACGCCAACTCATTCTTCTTCGCGGTCGCCCCCGAGGGCGTGGAGAGCCCGAGCCTGCGGGCGTGGCACCTCGCGCCCGGGCCGGGCTGGCACTGGGAGCCCTACGACGCTTCGAGCGAGGTTGACGCTGGGAGCACGAAGCCGAGCGCGATCGCCCTTCAGCCCGGCGTGAACGCCCTCATCCTGGCCGTCCGCGAGCGCGCGGTGGCCCTCGACAAGCTCTACCTCAGCGAAAGCCCCGAGCCGCCGGGAGAGTGATTCGGATGGGCTTGTTTTGGCCGCGCGATTGCCACGCCAGGGCGTATGCCTGACGGGCAGAGCTCGGCACAATCGGGCATTGGGACGCTTCGCCTCTTCGCGGGCTTGACAAACTCGGCTGAGGAAGCTAGCATAGTAGTTGTGGGGGGCGAGGCTTGGGCCATGCTGCCTGTAGACACCTACATCCAGACGCAACTCACCAAGCACATTGAGATCCTCGAGAGCAAGCTGAACGCCGATGTCATGGCTATCATGAGCCAGATCGTACCCGGCCTCGAGCACCGGGTTCGGTATGCTATCGAGCTGAAGCGCCAGCGTCGTCCTGAGCTTGCGATCATCCTGGACACGACTGGGGGCGTCGTCGAGGTCGTCGAGCGGATCGTGGAAACCATACGGCACCATTACTCGGAGGCGACCTTCATTGTTCCTGATCGCGCGATGTCGGCTGGCACGGTCCTCGTGATGTCTGGCGATCGGATCATGATGGACTATTTCTCGTGTTTGGGGCCGATAGACCCGCAGATACAGAAAGAGGATGGACGGCTGGTTCCGGCGCTATCCTACCTGAATCAGTTCGAGCGGCTGCGAGAGAGGGCGGCTCGGGGCGATCTCACGAGCGCAGAGTACGATTTGCTCACCAAGCTGGACCTGGCCGAGTTGCATCAGTATGAGCAGGCCAGGAACCTCTCGGTCGACCTCCTGAAGAAGTGGCTCTCGGCCTACAAGTTCAAGAACTGGCGGGTGACGGAGACCAGAGGTGTGACAGTGACTCCCGACATGAAGGAGAAGCGCGCGAGCGAGATCGCCAAGCTGCTTTCAGACAACGAGAAGTGGCATTCGCACGGCCGTGGCATCAACATGCTCACTCTCCGAGACGAGTTGGGGCTTAAGATCGAGGACTTCTCTGCCGATGAGGAACTGGCCAGGGTCATCAAGGAGTACTTCGAGTTGCTGAGGGATTACATGGTTCGAGGCGGCTTCACCTGGTTCGTTCATACCAAGGAGTACTTCTAATGGCTGCGGGGATTCCCAGAGAGAAGCCGCTTGATGAGGCCACCGTACTACGCGGGAACCCGAAAGTGGATCCCAAGGTCGTGCGCGCCTCGGAGGAACTCGAGCGCGAAGTAGAGCGGCTCGGCGGCGCCACTCAGCCGAGCTACCGCCTCCGACCACCCTTGGGCGGCATCCTTCAGCCCGCGTTCCAGAGCGCAACACCCCGGCGGCGGTAGCGGAGGGGCCCCCGTCGTTGTCATCCTTCGCGCCCCGCTGAGTTCCTGCCGGCACTTTGCATTGGCTCGACACGGGCCGGTCCGTACCCCTCTACTCTCGCTTCCTGCTGTTGCCTGTGTGCGGCCCGCTCTTCGCCTCGCGGCGAAGGATGTCCCAGAAGGCGCCGCGCGCGCCGCGGCGGATGGCCTCGCAGAGGGCCGAGTTGTCGTTGTAGTTGTAGTTTGCCGCGCCCTCGGCGCCCGAGGGGAAGAGAAAGCGTTCGTCGCCGCCGATGAGGGAGCGGACGTAGTCGGGCGCGTCGGGGCCGAGCGACGGCTCGATGTAGTACGTGGGGCGGAGGAGGAGTTCCTCGTCGGAAAAGGGGACAGGCTCCTTTTCGGCGGACCGAAAAGGAGCCTGTCCCCTTTTCCTCAAGCGCTCGACGAGGGGGGTGCCGGGGTAGAGGCGGATGCCCAGGCTGGTGCCGACGCGGGAGGGGTTGATCTCCTTGAGGGCCTCGATGCAGCGGCGAAGGGAGTCGCGGGTCTCGCCCGGACCGCCGAGGAGGAGGTCGAACATGAAGGGGATGCGGCAGGCGTGGCACGCGGCGGCGGCGCGGCGGAGGTCGGCGATGGTGTGGGAGCGGCCCAGAGCGGCGAGCATCTGCGGCTCGGTGTGGTCGGCCGTGAAGTCAATGCCGACGCAGCCGGCCCGCTGCATGGCGGCGGCCAACTCGTCGTCGAAGCCGTCGGGCACGGCGTAGGCGTACCAGCGGATGCGGTCGCCGAGGCGGCGGCGGGCCAGCTCCTCGCAGACGGCGAGGGCGTGGGAGCGGGGGACGTTGAACTCGGCGTCGCAGGTGTGGAACACGTCCACGCCCTGGCGGAGGAGGGCGTCGAGTTCGTCGGCGACCTGCGCTGGGGTGCGGGCGACGAGGGCGGAGCCTTTGGCCACGGGGTCGGCGCAGTAGGTGCAGCGGCGGGGGCAGCCGCGCTTGGACTCGAAGCCGACCTGGCCGCCCTCGGCGAGGTAGCGGGGGTTGTCCACCACGTCGCGCCGCCAGGGGGGCATGGCGGCCAGGTCGTGGCGGAAGGGCGGATTGTCGAGGACGAGCCGCCCGTCGCGGAGGGCGAGGAGGCCGGGCACGCCGTCCACGGGCGTCCCGTCGGCGAGGCAGCGGGCGAGACGAAGCAGCGGCTCCTCGCCCTCGCCGCGGATGGCATAGGGGGCCTCGCAGAAGGCGAGGGCGGCATGGGGGAAGATGGAGAAGCCGACGCCGCCGAGGACGACCGGGGCGTCGGTGCCCGCCCGGATGCGGCCGATCAGCCCCTTCGTGCGACCGAGGCAGAAGTCGCGGCTCGCCGCGAACGAATCGTCCACGTTCCGCACCGTCACGGCCACGAGGAGCCACTCGCGGCGGAGGGCCTCATCCATCGCTGCCTCGACCGACGCGAGCATGTTTGCCTTTGGGTGAGGAGCCGGTGGCCTCTCCCTTGGGGAGAGGTCGCCCGCCGGAGGCGGGCGGGTGAGGGTGCCTTCCCCGGCGCCCGCGGCGGCCCAAGCACCCTCACCCCGGCCCTCTCCCCGAGGGAGAGGGGGGGTAGGTGCCTCCTCGCCAAGTACGGGCGCCGAGGGGGCGAAGGCGAGGTCGAGGAGCTCGACGCCGAAGCCGCCGTCGCGCAGGTGCTGGCCGATGTGGTCGAGGGCGACGGGCGTCACCGGCGGCCGCATCAGCTTCGGGTTCACGAGCAGGATGTTGGGCATTGGGCCGCAGACTACAGCGAACCGTCCCGCGCGTCAAGCGCGGCTGGTTTTTGACATGGGCCGCGAAGCGCCGTACAATGAAGATGTGGGCAGGGTGCGGGGGAAGCGCGTAGCGATAGGAGCGAGATATGAACGCACTGAAGACGTTGGGCATACTGGGCTTGCTTGTCACGGCCGCGCTCGCGGCGGAGCCCACCCTCCCCAACCTCCAGCCGGCCGACCCGACGCCCGGCATCGGCAACCTGAACGACTATCTCGTGTCGTCGCAGCAGGACGTGCAACTCAAGGATGGGCTTCTGCTGGTGGATGCCTTGCAGGCGAGGGAGCCCGTGTTCGCCCTGCGGCGCGACAAGGCATTCCAGAACGTCGCGGCCACCGTGCAGTTCCGCATGGACCCCGTGGGCGCGAAGCGCGAGTTCGGCCTCGTCTTTGGCTCGACCGATGGCAGCACCCACCACGCGGTGCACGTGGACCGCACGAGCGTGATCCTCTACGAGTATCGTCCGGGGCAGCCGCCGCGCGAGCTGGCACGCCGCGCAGGGTTCACCAAGCCCGACGGCCAGTGGTACGAGGCCAAGGTCGAGACCTCGGGGCCGCAGGTGAAGGTCTTCTTCGACGGCAAGTACCTGTTCGCCTTCAACTCGCCCCAGCTCAAGGCGGGCCACGTGGGCCTCTACGCCAATGGCGGCCGGGCCTGGGTGCGCAAGCTCGACATCGGCGGCACCCCCTCGCCCGCCATGCTCCCACAGACCTGGCGCGCGCGATAGGCCGCAGCCGCCTGCCGCGCCCCTCCTCGCGGCGCCTCTGCCATTCTGTTGAAGCATGGCGCCGCCAGCTCCGTCTAGTGGAACAGGAACGCCGGGTGGCTGGTTGACAGCGGGCAGAGGCCCGCCTATACTGGCTCCGGGCAGCCGGACCACGGCCGGGAGGGCAAGTAAGGACAGGAGGCAGGCATGTTCAGGGCAAGAGCGTTCGCACTCGGGCTCCTCACACTGGCCGCGACGGCGCTTGCCGGGGCGCCGCTGCCGCCCAGCCTGCTGCCGCCGAAGGAGAAGGAGGACACGACGAAGGAGGAGGAGAAGCCGAACATCGGCGACCTGAAGCTGTGGATCCGCTCATCGAATCTCGCAGAGATTCGGGACGACATGTTCTACCTCGACGCGCTGAAGGGCAAGGACCCCGTCTCCGTGTTCCGCCGCGACCAGACGTTCGGGGAGACGAAGGCCAGCTTCCAGTTCAAGGTCGAGGCGGTCGGCGCGGGCGCACGGGCGGTCGGCCTCATCTTCGGCTCCACCAACGGCTCCACCTACCACGCCGTCGAGCTCGGCCGCCGCGACGTCGTGCTCTACCGCGTGACGCCCGGCCAGCCGCGCCAGGAGCTGGACCGCCGCGGCGGCATCACCCGCCGCGAGGGCGAGTGGTACGAGGCCAAGATCGAGTGCCAGGGAACCCTTGTCCGGGTCTTCTTCGACAACAAGTTCCTCTTCGCCTTCAACTCCCCGCAGCTTCAGGCCGGCTACGTCGGCTTCTACGCCAACGAGAGCCGCGCCTGGGTCCGCCGCCTCGACGCCTCCGGCCAGCCCGCCCGCCTCTCCGAGGCCTGGAAGCTCGAATAGCCCCTCGTGTGGTATAATGACGCCGTTCGCCGCTGTGCGGGCGGCGTCTTCATGTTTCCTTTTCAGAAGGAGCGAACGTGCTGCTGGCCAGCAACCACATGTTCCCGACGGGGCCGATCGAGCACGCCTGTATCCGCGCCGTGAAAGAGGTCGGCCACGATGGCCCCTGGGTCCTCTGCATGTACGGCAACGCCTTTCCCGAGATGACCCTGCGCACCGCCGTCCGCTTCCTCCAGGAGCGCCACCCCGACATCCTCGCGAAGTGAGGAGGCCGCGATGAGACCCCTGGTTGCCTTAGCATCGGCCGTGCTCTTGTGCTCGATCGTCTCGGCAGGAGATGCGCCCGTGGCCAAGCTCATCGAGGTGCGGAAGATCTGGGACCAGGCGCCCCACAACGCCTTCACCGACCTCATTCGCTTCAAGGACCGCTGGTTCTGCGCCTTCCGCGAGGGCAAGGGACACGTTTGCGACACGGGAAAGCTGCGGGTCCTCGCCTCCGCCGACGGGCAGGACTGGAAGTCCGTGGCCCTGATGGCCTGGGACGGCGGGGACGTGCGCGACGCCAAGCTCTCCATCGCCGCCGACGGCCAGCTCATGCTCAACGGCGCCGTGCGCTTCATCAAGCCCGTCGAGGGACACGTCCACCAGTCCGTCACCTGGCTCAGCCCCGACGGCGAGACGTGGGGCGAGGCGAACAAGGTGGCCGACCCGAACTTCTGGATGTGGAGCGTCACCTGGCACAAGGGCACGGCCTACGGCATCGGCTACAGCACCGCCGCGGCGAAGAAACTCATCCGCCTCTATCACTCGAAGGACGGCAAGAAGTGGGAGACGCTCGCTGACGACCTCTTCCCCGGCGGCACCTACGCGAACGAGACCTCACTTGTCTTCACGCCCGACGACACCTGCTACTGCCTCCTGCGCCGCGATTCGCACACGAACACCGCGCAGCTCGGCACGGCCAAGCCGCCTTACACCGACTGGAAGTGGAAGGACCTGGGCGTCCGCGTCGGCGGGCCGAAGGTGATCCAGCTCCCCGACGGCCGCCTCGTCGCCACCGTCCGCCTCTACGACAAAAAGGTCCGCACCGGCCTCTGCTCCCTCGACCCCGAGAAGGGCACGCTGTCCGAAACCCTCACCCTGCCCTCGGGCGGCGACACCAGCTATGCCGGCATGGTCCTCCACGACGGCCTGCTCTGGATCAGCTACTACTCCAGCCACGAGGGCAAGACCAGCATCTACCTGGCCAAAGTGCGTATCGAGAACTGAGCGCAGGGCCACGCTCGCTCCCGCCAGTTGCCGGTCCCACGGCCATCCCTGCCGCCCCATAGTGGGTCAACCCGCCCCTCCCACAGGGTTGACCCACTATGGGCGCTTTGGCCAATAACGCCCTTTTGCGGCCTTCCCCTCCATTGTGGGTCAACCCGCCACTACTGATCTGACCCACAATGGGCGGACCCAGGCTCGTGAAAAAAGACTCCCGGAGTCTTTTTCTGCGTCGTAACACGCGGCGGAATCGTTATTGACCTCTGCGAGAGTAATGTTCACCACGCGGTTGTCCCAGGCTCTGGTTGTAGCCCACGACGTGGGCGAGCCAGTCGTAGCCCAGGGCGACCGCAGGGAGCCCTGGGAATCGAGGCCACCCCCCATGATGAGCCCCTGAAAAGGGCGATTCACGGTCATTTGAATCGCCCCCGTTCGGGGGCTACCTCGTGAGGGGCGGCCCACCCAGGGCTCCCTTCGGTCGCCCTGGGCTACGGCTGGGTCGCCCCCATTCGGGGGCTACATGGCGCACATTACTTCCGCAGAGGTCAATAGTTACAATCCGAACAAAGACTCCCGGAGTCTTTTTTTCTCACTCGGCGGGGCGGAGGTGGAGGAGGCGGACGTCGCCGGCGGGGAGCTTGAGGGCGAAGCGGCGGAGAGAGGCGGCGGGGATGGCTTCCTTGCCGTCGAGGAGGGCCTGGCACTCAGCCGAGGGGTCCGAGGCGGCGACGGTGA
>Ga0194112_10004230_pt1 | contig 19691 bp, 16 predicted proteins | sample TA2MahC400mmetaG_FD_146191 | JGI IMG/M metagenome (GOLD analysis project Ga0194112, IMG submission 146191) | Freshwater microbial communities from Lake Tanganyika, Tanzania - TA2015016 Mahale Deep Cast 400m | ecosystem: Environmental > Aquatic > Freshwater > Lake | place: Tanzania: Lake... | reverse complement strand
TCGGCCATCGTGGCGCGGACGCGCATGGGCGTCTCATTCATGGAAGGCGACGTGCTGTGGCACTACCGCAAGCCCTCGCGCGAAGAACTCCAGCGGGCGCTGGCCGAACTGGGCGCACGGCCGATTCACGAGAAGGCATGAGCGATGCGGCGAGCGTTCGTCGATGCCCTGATGCAGATGGCCGAACGGGACCCGCGGGTCGTGTTTCTCACGGGCGACCTCGGATACGGCGTCTTCGACGCCTACATCGCCCGTTTCGGCCCGCGATACGTGAACGTGGGGGTAGCCGAGGCGCAACTGGTCAGCGCCGCAGCGGGGCTGGCGCTGGAGGGGTTCCGCCCGCTGGCGTACTCCATCGCCTCGTTCATGACGGGCCGGCCGCTGGAGCAAATACGGTTCTGCGTGGGCTACCCGCGGCTGCCGGTGATCCTGGTGGGGGCGGGCGGCGGGTACTGCTACTCCACGAGCGGCGTGTCGCACCACGCGCCGGACGACGTCGCCCTGATGTCGCTTGTGCCGGGCATGACGGTGGTCGTGCCGGGAGACCCGAACGAGATGCGGGGGCTCCTGCCCCAGTTGTTGAAGGTTGACGGCCCGTCGTACGTGCGCATCGGCAAGTTCGGCGAGCCGGCGTACGAGTCGGCCGACCCCATCGTGCTTGGCCGCGCGCGGCGGCTGAGGGACGGCGAGGGCCTGGCCGTTCTGAGCGCGGGCGAGATGGCCCCCGCCGTGCTGGATGCGGCCGACAGGTTGGCGGCCGAGAACGTGCGGCCGCTGGTCTACCAGTTTCACACGATAAAGCCGGTGGACGCTGAAGCGCTCGACGCCCTGGCCCGGCAGGTGCGGACGCTGGTGGTGGTGGAGGAGGCGAGCCCGCTGGGCGGCCTTTACGCCGCCGTCCTGGCGTGGCGGAACGAGAAGGGGCGCGACGTGGACGTGATTCGCCTGGGCCCGCCGGACGCCTTCGCCCTGGGGAACCTGCGGCGCGAGACGCTGCGGCAGGAGTACCGCTTCGGCCCGGAGGCGGTTGCCGACGTGTGCCGCGAGGCGGCGCGGCGCGGAGGCTTGCGGCAGCGCTGAATGAGACTGCGGGCGCCATGCTCTCGCTTGCGAAAGCATGACTCCGGGCATCGCACGGCCATGCTTTCGCAAGCGCCGCGGAAAGCACGGCACCCACGAACATCGTTAGCGCACCGCAAGCCGGGCGGAAACAAGAACGATGGCATACGACCTCGACATCCTGCTCGTCAACGTGGGCGGGACACGCAAGCGCGTGTACCAGGACCTGGGCGGCGAGTTCGCGGCCGTTGAGCCGCCGTTCTGGGCCGCACTAACGGCCGGATACCTGCGCAAGTGCGGATTCCACGTCGATATCCTGGACGCCAACCTGTTGAACCTCGACGCCGCCGTGACGGCCGAGGCCATCGGCCGCAGCAATGCCCGATACACCGCCATCGTCGTGTACAGCCAGCAGGCCAACACATGCACGCCCATCATGACCGGCGTGGGGCAACTGTGCCGGGCCGTCAAGCAGCGCGACGCCGCCGTGCGGCTCATCCTGACGGGGTGGCACCCCTCCGCCCTGCCGGAGAGAACCCTGCGCGAAGAGGCCTGCGACATGGTCGTCCAAGGCGAAGGGTTCTATACGCTGCGCGACCTCCTCCAGGACAAGCCGCTGCGCGAGGTGCCCGGCCTGTGGTGGAAGGAGGGCGGCGAGGTCCTCCGTAACGGCCGCGCGGCGAACGTGGCCGACCTGACGGGCGAACTCGGCGACGTGGCGTGGGACCTCCTGCCGCTGGCCGGCGGCGGATACAGGGCGTTCAACTGGATGTGCCTACAGGACCTCGACACGCGCAACCACTACGCATCGATGTTCACCAGCCTGGGCTGCCCCTACCGGTGCTCCTTCTGCGCCATCCACGCCACGTTCGGCGACCGGCGAGTCCGCTACTGGTCGCCGGAGTGGGCGCTGAGGCAGATGGGCGTCCTGGCCGCGCAGTACGGCGTCAAACATATCAACCTGATTGACGAACTATTTGTATTCAAGCCGGAGCACTACGTGCCCATCGCCGAGGGCCTTGTGGAGCGGAACTACGGCCTGAACTTCTGCGCCTTCGCGCGGGTTGACCGCGTTGACGCCATGAGCGACGACGAACTGCGCCTGCTGAAGCGCGCGGGCTTCAACTGGCTGAAACTGGGCATCGAGTCGATTGCCGAGGAGGTGCTCCGCCGCGCGCACAAGGGCCGGTACACCCGCGACGTCGTCCGACGGGTCGTCCGCAGAATCCACGACGCAGGCATCGACCTGTGCGCGAACTTCATGTTCGGCCTCCCGGGCGACACGTGGGACACCATGCAGGACAACCTGAACTTCGCGATGGAGTTGAATTGCGCATTTCCGAGTTTCTTCTGCGCCATGGCGCCGCCGGGGTCGGACCTGTACCAGGAGGCGCTTGCCAAGGGCATCCCGCTGCCCGAGACGTGGACGGGCTACGCGCAGCAGGGGTACGACTTCCTGCCGCTGCCTACGGAACACCTGTCGGCGGCCGACGTGCTGGCGTTCCGCGACTACGCCTTCACCGCGTACTTTGCGAACCCGCGGTACTTAAGAAGCATCGAGGCAAAGTTCGGCCCGGCGGCGCGCGACCACGTGGAGCGCATGACCCGCATCGAACTCAAGCGCAAGTTGCTCGGAGATTGACAAGAGTGCGGGCCGCCCCGCGGGCTGCCCCGTCACCACCATGAAGCGAACCGGCCAACCGAACTGCCGACACGCCCCGCTGCCCGACTTGCGCCCGTGGCGCGTGCTGAAGGAATCGGAGGTGTACGCCGCCGGGCCGTGGCTGCGCATCGTGCGGCAGCGTGTGCGGCTGCCGGACGGGCGCGTCATCGACGATTATCACCAGGTGCAGTTCCCCGACTACGTGACGGTCATCGCCCGCACGGCGGGCGGGCGGTTCATCATGCTGCGGAAATATAATCACGGCTTCCGCAAGACGTGCCTCATCTTCCCGGGGGGCATGCGGCAGCCGGACGAGACGCCGCGGCGGGCCGCCGCACGGGAACTGATCGAGGAAACCGGGTTCGCTGCCCGCCGCTTGACCCGCCTGGGCCGCTTCCGGCCGCACAGCAACTACGGCTGCGGGCAGGTCCACTTCTTCCTGGCCGAGGGATGCCGGCCCGCCCGGCCGCCGGAAGGCGAGGAACTGGAGGCCGTCCGGGTCTGCACACTCTCGGAAACCGAGACGTTCCGCTACATGCGCAGCGGCCGCAATCCGTCCTTGAGTTGCATGGCGGCGCTGCTCTTGGCGCTGGAGCGGCTGGGGCTGACGGAGCGCTTCCGCCGCTGCCGCCCGCGGGCCGCAAAGCGCACGCGATGAATTCCGAGGCCGCGCTATGAAACGCCTTGCCGCCGACGAGAGGCCCGAACACGCATGACCACGCCCAGCGACAAGCCGCCCACCTTCACCCTGCTGGTGTTCACCTGGAACGAAATCGAGAGCCTGCCGGCCGTCATGCCCAAGGTGGACCGGTCGCTCTTCGAGCAGATACTCATCGTCGATGCAAACTCCGCCGACGGCACCGCCGACTGGTGCCGCAGCCAGGGCTACGAGGTATTCCTCCAGCCGACCCACGGCATCTGCGAGGCGTACCAGGAATCTCTGCCGCACGTCCGCGGTGATTACTCCATCGCCTTCTCGCCGGACGGCAACTCGCTTCCCGAAAAACTGCCCGAACTGGTGGCCAAACTCCGCGAAGGCTACGACATGGTCATCGTCTCCCGCTACCTGGGCGGCGCCAAAAGCCAGGACGACGACCTCATCACCGGCTTCGGCAACTGGATGTTCACCCGCCTGGTGAACCTGCTGCACGGCGCCCGCTACACCGACGCAATCATCATGTACCGCGGATACCGGACGAACCTGGTGCGCGAACTGCGCCTGGACTCGCCCCAAGAGCCGCTCATCAAGTGGCCGGCCCGGATATTCTTCGCCCGGATGGGCATCGAGCCGCTGATGTCGGCCCGCGCAGCCCGCGCGGGGTTCCGCGTCGGAGAGATTCCCGGAGACGAACCGAAACGCATCGGCGGCAAACGCAAACTCAAGATCATACGCTGGGGCCTGGCCATGCTGACACAACTGGTGCTGGAGGCCTTCATCCCGCGGCGCCGCTACCGGCCCGCGGCCGCCGCGGCGCCGGGCGACAAGGCGTAAACGCTTCGGGGGCGGACCGCCGGGCCGGGCCCGCGCATCGCAGACGCCCCCGGGCGACCGGCCCCCGCCCAGCGCGGACGCGCCCGGGCGGGCCGGCCTGACCGCAAACGCAAGGAGGCATCCTGTGAGGATCTTCGTCACCGGCGCAGCGGGCTACCTCGGCTCGGTCCTGGTGCCGCGGTTGCTGGCGGCGGGCCACCACGTCACGGCCCTCGACAACTTCATGTACCGCCAGGCCACGCTCCTGGACTGCTGCATGGACGAGCGGTTCCAGGTGGTCCGCGGCGACGCCCGCGACGCCGACCTGGTGCGCCGCTGCGTGGCCCAGGCCGACGCCGTCCTCCCCCTGGCCTGCCTGACTGGCGCGCCGCTCTGCAACAAGGACCCCGTGGGCGCCCGCACCGTTATCGTCGATGCCGTCCGCGAAATCCTGGGGTGCCGCTCGCCGCGCCAGCCCGTCATCTACCCCACGACGAACTCAGGCTACGGCGTCGGCGAGGCGGGCAAGTTCTGCACCGAGGAGACGCCCCTCAGGCCGGTCAGCCTGTACGGGCGGCTGAAGGCCGAGGCCGAGAAGGCGGTTCTCGACTCCGGCGCCGCCATCACCCTGCGGCTGGCTACGGTGTTCGGCCCCAGTCCGCGGATGCGGACCGACCTGCTGGTGAACGATTTCGTCTTGCGGGCCGTGCGCGACCGGTACATCATGCTCTTCCAGGCCGACTTCAAGCGCAACTTTCTGCACGTGTGCGACGCGGCCGACGCCTTCCTGCACTGCCTGGCGCACTTCGACCGCATGCGCGACCAGGTGTACAACGTCGGCCTGTCGGAGGCCAACCTGTCGAAGCGCGAGTTGTGCGAAGAAATCCGACGCCAGGTGCCCGACCTGGTGGTCACCGAATCGAAAGCCGGTGAGGACCCAGACAAGCGCGACTACATCGTCTCCAACGCGCGCATCGAGGCGGCCGGCTTCAAGGCCCGACGCACGCTTCAGCAGGGTATCGCCGAACTCATCAAGGCCTACGAAATCCTGCCGCGAAGCCCGTTCGGCAACGTCTGACCGCCGACTCGCGGCGGTCCGAAAGCGGAAGATCGCGTGGACCCGAAATCGTCCAAGCCGCCCGCAACGTCCCCTTGCCCGCCCGCGGCGCCCCCTGCCCCGCCCGCGGACCGCGCCCTCGGCGTCGCGGAGTGGGTCGCCGCGATTGCGCTGACGGCCCTCATCGCGGCCGCCCATCTGCTGCTTCTGGCAAATATCGGCCCGCTGTGGCGGGACGAAATCCAGATCCTCAACCTCGCCAACATGCCCACCCTGGCCGACCTGTGGCACTACAACGAGCACGAGGCGTTCCCCATTTTCTGGCACATGGTGCTGCGCGCCTGGACGGCGCTGGGGCCGGGGCAGGCCGATTTCGGCCTGCGCGTGCTGGGCTGCATCGTGGGCTTGGGCATCGTGGGCCTGACGTGGTGGAGCGGACGCCGGGCGGGCTGCGGCGTGCCGCTCGTGGCCCTCGTGCTAGCGGGCCTCAGTCCGACGGTCCTCCGTTACGGCGACTCGATCCGCGGCTACGGCTTCGGCACGTTCTGGATGCTTCTTATGCTGGGAGTGGTCGCGCGGATGGCGCGGGACCCCACGCGGCGGAACATCGTCGTGGCAGGCGCAGCGGCGATCCTGGCCGTCCAGTCGATGTACATGAACGCCGCCGTCCTGCTGGGCCTGGGCCTGGCATCGTGCCTGGCCGGCCTCGTCTGCCGCCGGTGGAGGCCCGCCGTCGCGCTCATTATTATCGGCGTTATCGCGGCCGTCACACTCCTGCCTTACCTTGACCCCATCCTGCGGCAGAGCCGGTGGAACGACTTCGTCAGGTTCCCGGTCAGCGCAGGGGCGGTGTTCTGGAAGTTTGCCGAGGCCGCCGACGCGGCAGGCCGGGGAATGGCGTGGGTGTGGGTGGCCTTGGCGGCCCTGGCGCTGGGAGCGTGCGCCTGGGGTGCGCTCCGCCGCTCGCCGAAGGAGAACCGTTACATGGCCGTCTTCGCCGGGGCGGCCCTCGTGTTCGCCATCGCTTGCTACGCTGCTTTCCTGCTGATCGGCCGCGTACCCCTGAAGGCCTGGTACTACGTTGCAGGAATGGCGCTGGCGGCCGTCCTGCTGGAGGCGGCGCTCGGGCCGCTGGTGCGCGCTGGCCGCGCGGCGCGCATCGTGCGGATCGCCGCCGCCATCCTGCTGGCCGCGATGGCCGCCGGCCCCGTGTGGCACGACGCCCACGTGCGCATGACCAACGTTGACCGCATCGCGGCACAACTCCAGAACGTGGCCGAGCGGAACGACCTCATCGTGGTCATGCCCTGGTGGCCGGGCGTTACCTTCACGCGGTACTACCGCGGCGAAGCGCCCTGGACGACGCTGCCGGACCTCGGACCGCTGCCCATCCAGCGCTACGACCTCTTCCGCAAAAAGATGCAGGAGCCGGAACCCATCCGCCCGGTGCTGGAGCGCATGGCCGCCACGCTGGCCTCCGGCGGCCGCGTGTGGCTCGTGGGATGCCCGCGGTTTCTGCAACCGGGGGAGGTCCCCATCGTCGTGCCCCCGCCTCCGCGCGGACCGTGGAGCGAGGGGCCTTACATCGAGTCATGGTCGCTCCAGATGGGGTACTTCCTTCAGCGCCGCGCACGCTCCATCTCGGTCGTGCCGGTGCGCGACGAGGGCGAACCCGTCAGCCCGTTCGAGCACGTCCCGCTGCTGGTGGCCGAAGGCTGGCGCTGAGGCTCCCTGCGCCGCCGCTCGTCAGTCTGCGCGGCGGGCAATCCCTCGGAACCTGGCGCCGCTGCTCAGGTTTCAACCTGCGAGGGCCGGCAGAGAGCGGCCGGCATGGCCACCCCTGCGGGCCGCCATGCGTCGGCCGCCGGCAGGCGCATGGCCGCGCGAACAGCGCAACCATGCCGCCCTCCGGAGGGCGCACGCCGGGGCCGCACATCACATCCACAGGAGGACGCACGATGAAACATCAATCGCAGGGCCTGACGCGGAGGGAGTTCCTGGCGGCGGTCGGCGCGGGCGCCGCGGCCGCGGCGGCGGGAAGGCCGGCGCACGGCGCGGCCCCCGCCGACCGGCCGCCAAACGTCATCTTCATCTTCGCCGACGACCTCGGCTACGCCGACCTGGGCTGCTTCGGCTCGAAGACCATCAGCACGCCCAACATCGACCGCATGGCCGCCGAGGGGATGAAACTCACGGACTTTCACACCGCCTCGCCCGTGTGCACCCCCACACGCTCGGCCCTGATGACCGGCTGCTACCCGAAGCGCCTCGGCCTGCACGTGCACGTCCTGTTCCCGCAGTCTAAGACGGGCCTGAATCCGGACGAGATCACCGTGGCCGAGGTCCTCAAGGCCCAAGGCTATGCCACCGCCTGCATCGGCAAGTGGCACATGGGGCACCACGCGATTTTCCTGCCCACGCGGCAGGGGTTTGATTCGTACTACGGCATCCCGTACAGCAACGACATGGGTATCGTGGCCGAGGGCATGACCTTCGCAAAGGACGCCAGGTTCAACTTTGGAAAGACGCTTGAGGCGGCCAGGACGGACCCGTACGAGCGCGACAAGCCGCCCCTGATGCGCGGCGAAGAGGTCATTGAGTGGCCCGCCGACCAGGCCACGCTGACCGAGCGGTACACCGACGAGGCCCTGAAGTTCATCAGGGCGAACAAGGACCGGCCGTTCTTCCTGTACCTGCCGCACACGTTTCCACATGTGCCGCTATTTGCCTCGGAGCGATTCAAGGGCAAGAGCCGGGGCGGCCTGCTGGGCGACACGGTGGAGTGCATAGACTGGAGTTGCGGCGAAATCCTGAAGGCCGTCAAGGAACTCGGCCTCGACGAACGGACCCTGGTCATATTCACGTCGGACAACGGCCCGGCAGGCCACCCCGCCCCGCCCCTGAGGGGCGGCAAAGGCACAACGTGGGAGGGCGGCCAGCGCGTGCCTTTCATCGCTCGCTGGCCGGGACGCATACCCGCCGGGGCGCAGTGCGGCGGACTTTCATCCGTAATGGACGTGCTGCCCACGCTGGCGCGCCTGGCCGGCGGCAAAGCGCCCGCCGACCGCATCATCGACGGAAAAGACATTTGGCCACTTATCTCCGGACAGCCGGGCGCAAAGACGCCGCACGAGGCCTTCTACCACTACTCGGCGTACGGCGTCATGTCGGGCGTGCGATGCGGAAAGTGGAAGTGCCACACCAGGACGCCGCTCATGAGGCCGGCCAAGGGCGCTCCGGCGGACCAGCCCTTCGCCCCGGCCCTCTACGACCTGGAGGCCGACATCGGAGAGCAAAACGACCTGGCTGCGCAGCATCCCGACGTGGTGAAGCGCCTTGCAGAAATGGCCGAGAACTTCGACAAGAACCTGACGGCTACAAGCCGGCCGGTCGGACGCATCGGCTGACGCCACGCGCCGCCCGCAACATAGGCCGGGGCAGCGCACCGGCTTTCCCTGGAAGGAGCCGTGGCGCTGCCCCGGCCTGCATTCACTGCGAGCGCGGCGGCTCGGGAGAACCGCCGCGCACACGCTATGACACAGCCTCTCACAGCCGCCACGGGCTGCGCATCGGGCGGGTGAGCATGCGGTTGGCCTCGTCGTCGCCGGGGAACTCTTCCTTGTCGGGGTCCCACCGCAGTCTGCGGCCGAGGCGCATGGCGATGTCGCTCAGGTGACAGAGCGTGTCGGAGCGCACGGCCACTTCAATCGGCGCAACCGTCTGTGCGCGGGTCCGGATGCACTCCAGGAAGTTCTGCTGGTGATGGTTGCTGACGGGCAGGTGCAGGTCGCCCGGCGCAGGCGTTCTCCTGAGCAACTCCTTGGGCTCGGCGTCAAGCGTGCCGCCCAGGTGCCGCTCCTTGACGAAGACCCATCCGTCCGTGCCCTCAAAGCGGACGCCGAGGGGGTTCTTCTCGCCGTCGGTGAAGTTCATCACCGCGCCGTTTGCGAACGTGAGGTCCGCGCTCCAGGCCGTCACGCAGTCGCAGAGGCCGTCGCGCGGGTACTCGCCCGCCCCCTGCACCTCCACGGGGCCCGTGAGGTCCGTGCCGTTGCCCCATGTCGCCATGTCGATGGTATGTATGCCGCAGCCCGCGATGAAGCCCAGCGAGTAGTCGCTTATGTGGAACCAGTAGCCGTTGGAGACGCGGTTATCGGTGTACGGCGCCCACGGGGCGGGACCCAGCCACAGGTCGTAGTCCAGCCACTCCGGCACCGGCATGGGCGGGAAGTTGGGGGCGGAGCGGCTGTACCGCGTGCCGACCAGGATGCGGCGGACCTTGCCTATCCACCCGTTGCGTACGATCTGGCAGGCCTCGCGGGTGCTCCAACTGGACCGCTCCTGCGTGCCGAACTGGAACACGCGGCCGTAGCGCTGGACGGCCCGGCGGAGCGCCTTGTCCTGCTCGATGCTCAGGCCCAGGGGCTTTTCTACATATATGTCTTTACCTGACCGCACGGCCTCCAGCGCGTGCAGCACGTGCCAGTGGTCGGTCGAGCCGATGACGCAGGCGTCGATGTCGGCCCGCCCGCAGACCTCCCGGAAATCGTTGTACACCGCGCAGCCTTCCTTGCCGTAATGCTGGTGGACCATCTGCCGGGCGCGCTCGCGCATGGGGCGCTTCACGTCGCAGACCGCGACCGTCTGCGACTCGTAGAGGCCCAGGAAGTTCGTCAGGAGGGCCGTCCCCCGCCCGCCCGTGCCGATGAAGCCCAGCGTGATGCGGTCGGAGGCGGCGGGGCGCCCCTCGGCGCCCAGCGCGGTCGAAGTAATGACGTACGGCGCTGCCACGGCGGCACCGGCGGCTGAGGCTGCACCTTGGAGAAGACGGCGGCGAGTGAGAGCGCGGCGGCCAGGCTCTAACATGAGCATCCTCCTGTCCGGGACCCGAGATGCGCGGCAGGGAGTATAATCCGCCCGCCGGGGGATTGCCAGCGGCAAGAAGGATTCGCGGCAATGCCCCGTCATGGGGTGCCCCGCGGCAATTGACCCCCGCCGACGGAAGCGGTATACTCGACTGCGGCCGAAGGAGGTGACGTGTGCTAGCCGCCCCCGGCGGGGGGCGATGCCGCCCATGGACCTGGACCGGATTCTCAAGAAGCCCTTCGCGGGCGACCTGCTGTGCGAGGAAGAAGCGGCCGCGCTCCTGGCGCTGCCGCCGGGTTTGCGCGCGCCCGTCCACGCCGCCGCCGACCGCCTGAACCACGACATCAACGGCCGCCGCGTCTCCTGGGTCTTCAACCGCAACATCAATTTCACAAACGCCTGCACGGGGACGTGCGCATTCTGCGCCTACCGCGTGGCGCCCGAAGACGAGGGGGCCTACGTCCTGACGCCCAGGCAGGCCGTGGAACTGGCCCGCCGCACGCCCGGCATAGACGAGGTGTGCATGGTGGGCGGCCTGAATCCGGCCGTCACGCTGGACCACGTGCTGGCCATCTTCGCGGCCGTGCACGGCGCACTGCCGCACGTGCACATCCACGCCCTCAGCCCGATGGAGATTGAGTGGTACTCGCAGCGAGCGGGCCTCGCGGTGCGAGAGACCTTCGCCAAACTCCTGGAGGCGGGCTACGGCAGCCTCTGCGGCACGGCGGCGGAAATCCTGGTGGACGAGGTGCGGCAGGAGATTTGCCCGTCTAAACTGCCCACCGCACGCTGGGTCGAGATCGTTCGCACAGCCCACGACATGGGCATCCGCAGCACATCGACCATACTGTTCGGGCACGTCGAGCGGCCGGAGCACATAGCCGTGCACCTGCGAGTCCTGCGCGACCTTCAGGCCCGCACGGGCGGCATAACGGAGTTCATTCCGCTGCCCTTTGTGCCGTACCGCACGCCGCTGGGCAAGGCGCGCGGCATACGCGAGATGGTACGGAAAGAGAAGGTGTTCCTCCTGTACGCGGTGTCGCGGCTCTTTTTCGCGCGGCTCTTGCCGAACCTTCAGACGTCGTGGGTGAAACTGGGCCTCGACGCGGCCGTCGAGAGTTTCCGCTACGGCGTCAACGACCTGGGCGGGACGCTGCTGGAGGAAAACATTACGCGCACCGCGGGCGGCCGCCACGGCCAGGCCCTTGCCCCAGGCGAGATGGCCGCCGCCATCCGCCGCGCGGGCCGCACGCCCGTCCGCCGGGACACGCTGTATCATTACCTGGACGCTCCCGTCCAGGCGTAAGGGCGCCGGACGTTCGATTCAACGCGGGGGGCGCGGAGAGCGCGGAGAAGGACAAAGATGAGTTGTTATGAAGAATATTATGTCCTTTCCTTGCGTTCTCTGCGGCCTCTGCGTTCGAACGGAACGGCCGCGGATTGACGACATGGCAAAGCATGCGGCAATCATCGGCGACGGCGCAATGGGCACGCTGTGCTCAATGCTCCTGGCCCATAACGGCTACGCCTGCGCCATGTGGTCGGCCTTCGAGGAGCACGCCGCCGACATGACGCGGACGGGCGAGAACAAGCGCTTCCTGCCCGGCTTCCGCCTGCCGAAGGGCCTGACGGTCTCGACCGACGCCGCCGAAGCGGCCGCCGGGGCGGACCTAGTGGTCATCGCCGTGCCCTCGCGGCACCTGCGCGGGGTGCTTGCGCGCGTCAAGGACGCGCTGCCGCCGGAGGCCGTGCACGTAAGCGTCGTCAAGGGCATCGAGTCGGGGACGCTCCTTCGGCCGAGCGAGATCGTCGCGCAGGTCGTTGGCCGGCGGCGGCTGGCGGTGCTGTCGGGGCCGTGCCTGTCGCGCGAGGTGGCCGAGCGGCTGCCCGCGACGGTGGTGGCGGCCTCGCGCGACGCCCAGGCCGCCGTGCTCGCCCAGGCCGCCTTCGCGACGCCGTACTTTCGCATCTACACAAATGACGACGCGGCGGGCGTGGAACTGGGCGGGGCGCTGAAGAACGTCATCGCCATCGCGGCGGGCATCTGCGACGGCCTCGGCCTAGGCTCGAACGCCCTGGCTGCCCTCGTGACGCGGGGCCTGGTGGAGATGACTCGCCTGGGCGCGGCGATGGGCGCGAGGCGCGAGACCTTCGCGGGCCTGGCGGGCCTGGGGGACCTTGTGACGACGTGCGTTTCAAATCTCAGCCGCAACCGGCGCGTGGGACGCGAGATCGGCCGCGGCCGACACCTGAAGGACGTCCTGCGCGAAATGGGCCGCGTAGAGGCCGAGGGCGTCGAGACCACACGCTCGGCCGCCGCCCTGGCCGCACGCCACAACGTCGAGATGCCCATCACGCAGGAGGTGTACGCCGTGCTGTTCGAGGGCAAGCCCGCCCCGGACGCGCTGGCCGACCTGATGAGCCGTTCGCCGAAGAAAGAAAGCACCTGAGTACCTGAGTGCCTGAGATCAGGATAGCCGGCAGGACATAATGAACGGGCTAGGCGCGGGAACCTAAGGAGATCTTGTCGCGTGGCAAAAGAGCATGGAACTGGCGGAGCGGGTGTATTCCGCCACGAAGGACTTCCCGGTCGAAGAGAGATTCGGACTTGTTGCCCAGATGAGGCGATCCGCCGTCAGTGTTCCATCGGACATTGCCGAAGGGTTTGGACGGGGGCAGCAAGCCGAGTTTTGCCGCTTCCTGGGAATTGCAAGGGGAAGCCTTTTCGAGTTGCAGTCGCAGGCAGAACTGACCAGGCGGTTCGGCTGGATTAAGGGCGCGGGGCTTTCTCAGTTGCGCAACCGGATGCCTGAACTCGATGCCATCCTGACAGCACTAGTGCGGGTGGCCAAGAGGAGCAGGAATAAGCGGCCTGGCTAACCGCCGAGACCGCCGCTGCCGCCAGTCTCAGGCACTCAGGCACTCAGGCACTCAGGTACTTTCTTGCTTTCAGCCATGGACGCACCGGACCTTGACCTGGGCTTCTCGCCCGACCAACTGATGGCCCTGGCAGTGCTGGGCCTGGCGGGCGTGCTGGCGGTCTTTGCACTACTGGCGCTGGTGCGGCTGTGGAGCGCCCGGATGCAGAAGGGCGGCGGCGGCTGCGGCGGCCTGGACGCCGAGGAACTGCGGCGGCAGCGCGACGCGGGCGAAATCTCCCAGGAGGAGTACGACGCGATTCTTCGCGGCATGGCGGGCGCAAATTCGGACAAAGACAAACCGCCCCGCCGGACGATAAAATACGCGGGAGACCCGGGCCCCCGCCCGGAGAGGAGCGAATCGGATGGCCAAGATTGACGGCACTGGCCCGGGCGGACGCCGCGCAGTGTGCAGTTTCTGCGGCCGCAGCGGCCGCGAGTCCGGCCCGCTGGTGGAGGGCCCCAGGGGCGTCCACATCTGCCCCGACTGCATCCAGGCGGCGCAGTCGGTCGTGCAGGAGGAGCGGCGCCGCACGCGCCGCGGCCCCTCGTCGGTGGGCCGCATACCCACCCCGCGCGAGATCAAGGACTTCCTGGACCTCTACGTCATCGGCCAGGACCAGGCCAAGAAGGCCGTCGCCGTGGCGGTGCACAACCACTACAAGCGCCTGTCGCTGGGCGACGCGGGCGAGGACGACGTGGAGATCGAGAAGTCCAACCTCCTCCTGATCGGCCCAACGGGCTGCGGCAAGACGCTGGTGGCGCGGAGCCTCGCGCACATCCTGAACGTGCCCTTCGCCATCGGCGACGCAACCACCCTGACGGAGGCCGGCTACGTGGGCGAGGACGTCGAGAACCTGCTGCTGAAACTGCTCCAGTCGGCGGACTTCGACATCGAGGCCGCCCAGCGCGGCATAATCTACATTGATGAGATAGATAAGATCGGCCGCACCATGATGAACATCTCCATCACCCGCGACGTCTCGGGCGAGGGCGTGCAGCAGGCGCTGCTGAAGATGCTCGAGGGCACGATCGCCAACGTGCCGCCGCAGGGCGGCAGGAAGCACCCCGAGCAGCAATACATCCCGGTCGACACGACGCACATCCTGTTTATCTGTGGCGGGACGTTCGAGCGGCTGGAGGAGATCGTCGCCCGCCGCATCGGCCGCAGCCAGATAGGCTTCGTCGAGGGCCGCCACCCGGAAGGCGACCGCTTCCAGCGCACGCGCGACATCCTGGGGCAGGTTACGCCCGAGGACCTCATCGCCTACGGCATGATCCCGGAGTTCGTGGGGCGGCTGCCCATCATCGTCCCGCTGATGCCGCTGGACGAAGGCGCCCTCTGCCGCATCCTGACCGAGCCAAGGAACGCCCTCGTCAAGCAGTACCAGAAGTTCTTCAAGATGGAGGACGCGGAACTGGTGTTCACCGACGAGGCGATGCGCGAGATGGCCCGCCGGGCCATGCAGCGGAACACCGGCGCGCGGGCCCTCAGGGCCATCGTCGAGAACCTCATGCTCGACATCATGTTCGAACTGCCCAACCGCCCGAAGGGCTACCGCTACACCGTCACGGCCGAGGTGGTGCGCGGCGAGGCGGACATCTTCCAACTGGCCAAGCCCGTCAAGGAAAGCGCCTGAACCGATTGCGGCTTGAACGGCGGCGGGACCTCGTCTCATCTTCTGCCTGAGGCATGTGCGCTTGAGATGCGCTCTTCCAGCGCGCATACTGGTCAGCCGGCGGGCGGCCACGGCGGCGGCCTCGATGCGCCGGATGGGTTCCCGAAGAAGAGAGGAGCAGGCCATGCGCTCGAGAATGTTGCGGCTGGCGGTGGCGGTTGTTCTGGGGGTTGGGGCGGCGGGGCCGCTCGCCGTCGCGGGCGAGGGGCAGCCCGCCCCCGCCTTTAGCGGCCTGGGCCTGCACATGGGGAACCTCTCGCGGCTGTCCGGCGCCCAGACACGGTCCATCAGCCCGGAGAACTTCACCGGCGAAAAGGGCAAGGGCGGCATGGCCACCGAGGGCACCGGGGCCGCGGCCGCCCGCGACCTGGGCCGCGGATGGAAGATCTCGCCCTCCATCCGCATCGAGGCCGGCCAGGCGGCCGTCCTGGCCGATATCCAGGGCTCCGGCGCCATCCAGCAAATCTGGATGACCCCGACCGGCGACTGGCGAAAGAGCATCCTGCGCATCTTCTGGGACGGCCAGGAGCAGCCCTCGGTCGAGTGCCCCGTGGGCGACTTCTTCTGCATAGGCTGGGGTAAGTTCGCCCCCATGTCGTCGCTGGCCGTGTGCGTGAACCCCGGCAGCGCCTTCAACTGCTACTGGGAGATGCCCTTCCGCAAGCGCTGCCGCATGACGATGACCAACATCGACGCGCAGCCAATGGTCCTCTACTACCAGATAAACTACACGCTGACCGAGGTGCCGCCGGACGCCGCTTACTTTCACGCCCAGTTCCGCCGCGCGAATCCCCTGCCCTACAAGCAGGTCTACACCATCCTCGAAGGCGTCAAGGGCCGGGGCCACTATGTGGGCACGTACATGGCCTGGGGCGTCCACAACAGCGGCTGGTGGGGCGAGGGCGAGATCAAGTTCTACCTCGACGGCGACCGGGAGTTCCCCACCATCTGCGGCACGGGCACCGAGGACTACTTCTGCGGCTCGTACAACTTCGAGAACAGGGAGACGAAGCAGTACCAGCCCTTCACGACGCCGTACGCGGGCCTGCACCAGGTGCTGCGGCCCGACGGGCTGTACCAGTCGCAGCAACGGTTCGGCATGTATCGGTGGCACATCACGGACCCGATACGGTTCGAGAAAGACCTGCGCGTGACCATCCAGGCGCTGGGCTGGCGGTCGGGCCGCCGGTACCTGCCGCTCCAGGACGACATCGCCTCGGTTGCGTTCTGGTACCAGGCGCTGCCGACGGCGCCGTTCCCGCCGCTGCCGGGGGCCGACGCGCTGGAGGTGAACTGACGGAGGGCGGCGCCGGTGCGGGGGGCACGGCCGGCTTGGCCGGCAGGCGCCCCGCCCCCGCCTGCCGGCCGGCGGGCAGGCCCTGGCGGGCGAAAGCATGAGATCGGGCCTCACACGATCATGCTTTCGCAACGGCGCGAAAGCATGGTACCCGCCACGGCCGGACAAGCCGGCCGTGCCACAGTCACGTGGCGCAGCGTTCCCCCGGCCGGTCCTGGGCGCGCCGCTACCGCCGCCCGCGCGGCGGCACCTCGATCGCCACCGCCGTCTCGTCGCAGTCGGGGAACTTGGCGCACTTGATGCAGTCGGACCACACCTTGTGCGGAAGGCTCTCGCGCGGCACGCGCGCAAAACCGAGGTGCTCGAAGAACGCCGGCGAACTCGTCAGCGCAAACACCCGCCCGATGCCCAGCCGCCGCGCCTCTGCAAGGCACGCCTTCACCAGCCGCCGCCCGATGCCGCGACGCTGGTGCCGCCGCACCACGGCCATGCTTTTGATCTCAGCCAGGTTGTCCCACTCGATGGTCAGCGCCCCGCAGCCGATGACGCGGCCGCCGAGGTCCGCCACCACGAAGTCGCGCAGGCCCTCGTAGAGATCCGCGCGGCTGCGCGGCAGCATGCGCTCCTGGCGGGAGAACTCCGTGACGAGCGCAAAGATGGGCTCGATGTCGCTCATCCGCGCCTTGCGGATGGCAACGGCCGGGGCCTCGGGCGGTCGGGCTTTCTCCATCGTGACGTATCGTATCCGCGCCGCCGGGCGCGGTCAAGCAACACCGCAACATGTCCGCCCGCGGGCACTCTGCCGCCGCGCGCGGGCGTGTCGCCCGGGCGCGATGTACCCGCAACCTTGCGGTCACGGCTCAATCCGCGCCCCTCCAGCACAGCGTGCCCGCGACCTCACGGGCCCTCGCCCCGCCGTAGGGGCTACGGCCCGCAGGCGGGTCGCGGCTCGACCGGCGCGAAACGAACGGGTTACTCGACTTCCATCTTCGCCCGCACGATACCGATATTCCCGCCGCGGTCGATGATCGAGATGACCAGTTCCAGCGGGCCCTTCTCCAGCGGCGGGACGACCACCACGTGGCTCAGGCGGACCTCGCGCCCCGCAAGGTCCATGCCGCCCAGGACCCAGTCGTGTCGCGGTGAGAAGAACTGGATGGCCCCCAGGGCGTTGTCGTCCGTTATCTCGCCGCCGAGGAGGATGGTCGTGGCACCGACCTTGAGTTTCGCCGGGTGCGTGATGCGGGCAACCGGCGGCTGCGCGTCCGCGAGGTCCACGTCGTCGGCCAGGAACCGCGACCAGCGGAGCATGCGGGCCGTGTCGGCCATGAACCCCGCCTTCGGACCGGGCGTCGCCAGGTAATTGTTCCGCAGGTGGCGGAAGCCGTTGCCCATGATCTCCACGTCGTCGGCGCGGCGGTCGTGCGGCAGGCCGAAGGCGTGGCCAAGTTCGTGGGCCACGGCGCCGAACCCGTCCTCGATGAACTCAAATCGCGGGCTGTCGGGCTTCAGGCGGTGCAGGGCCGTCCGCCCGGAGATGGGCGTATCATCGGCCAGCAGGCGCAACTGCCCCTCAACGGTCGTTGCGCAGAACTCGTCGCGCAGTATCCACGCCGAGAACATCCCCACGCCGCCCGACGCCGAGAACCGCGCCCCCAGCGCCATGCCGCCAGGCCACTCGAACTTCGCCGGACCATCGGCGTACGTCTCGGCAAAGACGACGTACAGGTTCTCGGCGGCCCTGCCGAGAGCAGCCTCGACCTCCGGCAGGATGCGCCGCCACTGACGCTGCGGCTCGAAGTTCGGCTCTCCGCTGTACTCCGCGGCCGCGTCCTTGCCCGCGACGAGGTGCACCAGGGGCCGCCCGTCCTGGAACTCGAAGTCCATGCCCGCCGCGGGGTAGCCCTTGGCGCGCAGGTCGCGGGCGTAGAGGTCGTTGACGAACGTCATCAGGACGGGGATTTTCTCGGCCCAGCGGTCGGCGGGCCGGCGGTCCTTCGGCACAAAGTAAACCAGGCGCACCTTGTGCCGCCGGCCGAGGTCCCGCAGCGGCTCCGGCCGCGCGACGACCTCCGGCCCGCCGGGCTTCGCCTGCGTCTTGACCTTCGCAGGTTGCGGCTTCGGCGCTTCGCCGCGCGCGCCCGTGGCGGCCCCCGCCGCCAGAAGCGCAGCGCCAGCCCCCAGAAGCACAACGGCAGCCGCGAGGCCTTGCGCGGTGGGTCTCCGCACCCACTGCGCCGCACGCGGCAACGCACCTTTGCGCGGCGGGTACGGAGACCCGCCCCGCAAAAATCTGCGCCGTCTGCGCATGAGTCTCCTTTCGTCGCCGCTCCGCCGCCGATTGGAGTGTAGGCGCCCGCGCGCCGGGCGTCATCAGAATTCCCACCGCGCAGCAGGGCACGGCCGAAATTGACGAAAACATACGGTGGCGTTACACTGCTTAACGGGAAGAACGGGCCGCACGGCCCCCGGGGTGCTCGCATGCTGCGATACACCAGACTGGCCGCCGTCCTGGCATCCGCCGTGCTCGTGGTCGGATGCTTCGAAGGCAAGGCCGATTTCACGTTCAACCCCGACGGATCGGGCAAGGTCACGGGCGAGTTGCTTTTCCCCAGCCGCGCCCCGTGGCTGCCGGCCAGGCGTCCGCCGAAGCCGGACGAAACGCCGCCGGCCTCGTCGCCCGAAGACGACATGCGCGAGTGCGTAACACAACTCGTCAAGCGTTCCTACGGCATCGACGCGTGGAAAGACGTGTCGTTCGAGCGGGCCGCCGACGGCCGGGTGCGATTCAAGGGCACGGCCTACTTCAAGGACCTCGCGAAGGTGCGGATCTACCCGGACGACCGCTCGCGCATCCAGTTCGGGCCGGACGGGACGAACGCCCTCCTCTTGATCCTGGCCCGCTCGAAGCCCCAGGCGGAGGCGCCCAAGCCCTCACGCATCCCCTCGCCCGAAGAGATGGCGAAGCGCATGAAAGACATGCGCCAGCGCTACAGCGACACCAAGGGCGCACTTACGACCGAAGTGGCCGGCATGAAACTGGACCTCGTGTTCCACGTGCCGGGAACGCTTGAGGAAATGAAGGGCCTCGAGCAGCAGGGCACCGCGCTCTCGTATGCCGCCGAGGGGTCGCGCATCATCCAGGCCGTGGACTCGCAGGTGGCCGACGGGTCGTACCTGCGGAACGTCGTCCTGGCCGGCAAGTCGATCAACGTCAAGGACATGGTCAATGAGAAAGTCTTCGGCCTGAAGGGCGAGGTCTGGGCCAGGTGGAAAGGGCCGTTCCGCGCCCGCTTCGACTATGCGGCCGAGGCCAACCCTGCCCGCAAGGCGCAGCAGGCGATGTTCCAGAGACTGGGCCTGGATAAGCCGCGCGACACGTCGCCCCCCGCGCCGCCTGCGCCCGCGCCGTCCGCCCCGCCCACGTCTGCGCCGGCACCCGCCACGGACGCGGCGGCGAAGGAGGTTGCGGAACCCGGCGCAAAGCCTTCCGCTCCGTCGCCCGCCAAAGGCCCGCCCAGCCTGCCGATGCCCGACAAACCGCCGGCGATACCGGTGCCGATTATCCCCTGGCTGTAGTACCCGTCGTCTTTTGATGTTGTTAGTTTGTGTGAATAGCCGATTCTCACACGGGGGTCAGGATACCGGGGAGGATCGGCATGAACAAGCGATATGTGGTTC
>Ga0194112_10004229_pt1 | contig 19702 bp, 12 predicted proteins | sample TA2MahC400mmetaG_FD_146191 | JGI IMG/M metagenome (GOLD analysis project Ga0194112, IMG submission 146191) | Freshwater microbial communities from Lake Tanganyika, Tanzania - TA2015016 Mahale Deep Cast 400m | ecosystem: Environmental > Aquatic > Freshwater > Lake | place: Tanzania: Lake... | reverse complement strand
AGGACTCAAGCATTTCATTCACTGGTGGAGGAACGAAATCCGCATCATTGAGAGTGCATCCTGGCCTACCGATCCAATTCTGGCTGCGTCGAAACTCACCAGGGGTAGCTCGTTCACCCCGCGCTCCCCCCATGAGATGTTCATGCAATTCACGGATCAGCCTAAGGCTGACGGGTAGGGTATCCAGTCGTTTCAACCCATACTCCATGGCCCGGACATAATTCAAAACCTCTCGAACATCTGATTCTGGGGGTGAGGCTTTTAAACCCGTGAGCGATAATTGTTTGGCTTCATAGGCGTAAAGATCTGTTACGTCCGCCTGTGTGCCTTCGATCCGAGAAGAGAGCACTGCTTCACGGCGCACAAAGGGGCCGATAAGCAAATGGGGATTAGGCATCGCCCTACCTAATCCGGCGAGTTCTCCCAGAGCGCGATCAGCATCGGAAAGTATACGGAAGATTTCCTTTTCAGCAGGTAATGCCGGTGGAAGTGGATGCGGCACGAAAGCCCAATAAGTGGCTTCCCCTTGCCCTACCTTCAACAATCGACCCGACGGGCTTTTTTTAAACTTTTCTGCATTCATATAAGGACCCTCTCTTAGTTCTCGTTATCACTTTCCAAAATACTACAGCGTTGAACGCAAATTGGATTCCTCAAGAATCCTGCCGTTGTCGTATTCTTTTCTGATCACCTTCAGCCAAATATGCTCGATCAATAAATCAATCTCTCTGGTATACCTCACATCTCTTCTCCTTCAATTATGGAAAATGTTGCTAATTTCCCTTTCTATTCCGCACTGTCTGGGGCTGCTTTGTCTTCTTCCTACTCGCAGATACTTTTGGTCTTGCATCTACTACAATCACTTCAGGTACCCGCTTCCCTTGGCGTTTGCCAAGGGCCGAAGCGGCGAGGACGGATTCGATGGAGGTCGTTCTTTTGGTGGTCTGAAGTATGAGGTAGATGCTTTGGATGCTCTTTTCTGCCCTGTTATACTCTGGCAACTGATCTGTAAAGCCTCGGACGACAGCAGGATTTGAACTGTATTTGACTTCAACCGTTACCTTACCATGATAACCCTTACTGATTTTGAAATCGACCGGACCGCGTCCGGCGTTTGGTTCTCGGCTCAGATCAAGGTCATTTGCGGCGCAGTAGGCATCAGCTATGCCGTAGAAGAGCAACTGCGCAAATCGCTCGTGTTTAAGTTTCGCTTTGTCGTAAAAAAGTTGGTTAAGACCATTATTTTCTACAAGCGTGCTAAACTGATCACAAATTGTCTTTACGCAAGCAACCAGATCCTGATCGGTTTTGGGCCGAGTGACGGCAAATGAAAGTGGGAATTGTTTGGCATAGTTTGCAGCTATATCACTCCAAGACACCAAACCATCGGGATCACGGTCGAAATCGTAGTGCTTTCCCTTCTTGGCTGTGTAGATCTCGATTAGTTCCCTCATAAGCCGTGGGTGTTGGAAAACAACTGATCGGATTTCGTGCTTCGTGTGTTTCAGGCGGGCTTCACGCCATGTTTTTCCAATCAGTGCGTTGACCTTGGCGCGGAGGGCTTCGTTGTAGAAACACACAATATCGATGTCGCTCCAGTCAAACGCGATGGGTAGATGGCGAAGAATTTCTCTGGGCACGAGGATCAAAAAACCGTTGTCTTCCGGTATAACAGGGAGCGAATATTCCTCCTCTTCGTATTTCACGGGCCTAGTTTCGACCTTGAGATTTCGACCGACACGCTGCGTGAAGGCGAGAAGGTCCGGGAGAATGATACAGATCGTCATGTCACTGATGCGGTCAGCACCAACACCCTCTTCCAGTAACCCTACAAGTTCAAAAATTTCAGGTTCCTTGATCCCGGCGTTTACGAGTTCCTTCGCGGTATAGGCAATTGCGACGGCCAAACCCTTTCCGATACCCCGCCCCGTCGCCCCACTAAGTGAGTATCCAAGGCGGAGGTATTTGATCTCCCTGAACCGCATTCGTCTTATAACCTCACGGAAGAATCTATCCTCGGTCGTCTGGGAGACCTCCAGCAGCTTGATTATGCGCGTGAAATAATCTTTCAGACGGTTATGCGATGGTTTGAGTTCCGGAGTTCTTACATTCCGCAAAAGATGCGGATCAACGTGAAATGGCGCGTCAATGTCCACGAAGCCATCGAATGCCCCTTCACCCTCTAAAGCCGCACGTGATACCCCAAGGACATCACTCAACCGTTTCGGCATATCCTACCCTTCCTTATCTTGGACTTCCTGGCTGAATTGTTATTTTCTTTCCAATTTATCCCACGCTTTCTAAAACAGACGGTGGGTGCAGTATTTACCGTATCATTTTCTTATTTTTTCTTGAGGACGTGGAAGGTCTCCCTGGGGAAATATAAAACATTTTCGGGATGACCCTAAAGTTTTTCTTGGTATCAACTAATTTCATTTATTCCGGATCAAGGGCCGACCCCAATTCTTTCTCACTGAATATCACAATTTGAATCCTTCATTTGTAGTTCCCTTTCTATCTGGCTAGCCCGAAACTTCTAATGTTTTCAGTGAGGCTCTAAATTTTTTTATTTGTTTCTCGGTCTTCTTGCGATGGGGATTCTTGGCTGACGTCCAGAATCTGTTGAATTGTTCATTTAATTTTACCAATTGGAAGAAAGTTGAAACATCCTTTGCCTCTTCTCCTTTTCCTCTCTTATATCGGTAAAATGCAAGCGCTGCCCTGAACATATTCTCTAAGACTCTCCATAATGGATTAGTCACTTCCTCAGAATTATGTTCGCAAGCATATCGGAATTTCTGCTCCTTTTGTCCAGAACCTAGATCTTGTGAAAGCTTCTGCCAGGCGAAGTGAAGAACAAGCCATTTCGCATACGCCCGTTCTGGATAGCGATAAGCAGCAGATTGTACCCACTTCATCAACCACCATCGGGAGAGATAGAAGGATATTAAACGTGAACTGAAAATATCACGGTAGTATCTTTCATCAAACAGGCCCTCTTTCCCCTTTCTTACGAGAGCAGGGTCAAATTCACATGCGGCTATCGCTTGTGCTATCTCTTCCTTTTTTATGGCATAAAATCCTTGACTACCGAGTATTCGCAACGCCTCCGCTCTTGTTTGCCTTTTCCTGAGATACTGGTATCCCCTTTTTCTCAGTTCACGCTCTAGGAATACCTGGATATGATCATTAGAAATTAGGTCCGAAGGTTTAATGGCATTTTGCCAGTTGGTAGCCCTGACAATCGAGCTTACTAAATCGTCGTATTCGTCATAATCCCCATCGTTCCTGGGGATTTTTATAGCTCTAACAAGGACGCTTCCTTTGGGGGAAGCTATTTCACTGAGGGTTCTCGTTGTTTGTTGCCCATTTATTACTTGAGGCCTTTCAACGCACAGAACATCTTGCCCGCCTTGTATTTCACGTTTCGCTTCATCGCAGACGATGGTCACACCGTTATTGTAATACCAGAAGTTATGAGGCTCATTATTTATCGTTTGCGCCATCGCTTTGTTAATCTCGTTGTTCTCGCCAAGGTATCCCCGAACATTTCTGGCGAACAGCCTGATGCCTGCTTTTCTAAACATTTCCCCCACATCTTTGGCAGACATTGAAAATACCCACGATTCGATTTTCTTCTGGGGATCGAATCGATGTATTACCCCTTCAGTCTGTATAGCCCCTTCTGACGAGATTTTAAGAGAGAGTGTTGGCACTGCCGGAGCCACACCTTCGAGGTAGTCTTTGAATATAGTCTTTATCGATGCGTAGTCTATGATTAAAAGCTCTGCTGGTCCTTCGGCATGGCGTACCCTACGGGTTGCCTCCTTCCATATGGTATCGCTGCAGCGCCCAGTAGTGACATATAATAGACGTATTTCATATCCATTACGACGTACCTTGTGGATTAACTCTTCAAGCTTCTGTTGAACAAGCGAATCCAGTTTCGAATAAAATGCTTTCAAGGATTCTTTATTTTCCCAGGGCAGGTTTGCCAGTTCAGCAAAAGACAATACATCGTTCCTCTTCTCACCAACTTCTCCGAGGCTTAAGTGGAATTTTCCTTGAATTAGGTTGACTTGCTTTGCTCTTTCATCAATTAATATAGCGTCTATTCCTTTGTCATTGGAAGTCCCTGTCAGAGCTTTTCGGGCTGACTCCTCGGAATCCGCTAAATATGCCCGCAGGAACCAAAGAACAAATGCAGAATCATCTTTAAGCTTAGGATAGGTTCTTCTTATCTGGTCAATTTCATCCTTAATTTCTCGAATAGAGACCTTTACTTTCATCCCACCCCTCCTTGTGTGTGCCGGGACAATATGGCGCCCTAATCGATTACAAATTGGTTATTACTCCAACCACAGCAATTACCAACCTTTTTTTAAGGCCTCCAGTTGAGACAATGAGTCAAGCACACGATTACACGATTCCCAGTCTATGTTTTCGATGCGGTTATATTTCATTTCGAAGGGATGACGCTCTGGAAGTTCGTCGATTATCTCCTTGGCCCGTTCTTCTTCACGGAGAGCTGCCCATACCCATACATCCTCCAAGGTATCCGGAATCTGCCCAAACATATTACGGATGTTCTCCAGGCGTGCCGACAAAAGCTGGTGCACCCGGTCTTCAACAGACCCCTTATATCTCATATTGAAGATCAATACCTCTGGACGGAGCTGGCCAATTCGCTGAATCCGCCCTTTGCGCTGCTCCAGGCGCGTCGGATTCCATGGAAGGTCTAAATTGATGAGTGACCCCAAACGCTGAAGATTCAGTCCCTCAGATGCGGCGTCTGTTCCGATAACGAGCCGCAATTCTCCTGTGTTGATTCGCTTCTTGATTTCATCGCGGTTTATACGCTGGAAATGTCCGTCCTGAATGATACCCGAACCCGATACCCTGGCGTAAATCCCTATCGTTTCACCCTGCAGACGTCTCGACAGTTTTTCACCCAGCCACAGCACTGAATCATAATACTGGCTGAAGACGATGCAGCCAATGGATAACCAGTCAGTGGTACCTGATGTTCCTCTGGAAAGGATTCTCTCTACCAATTGGAGTTTCGGGTCTTCGTCTTTGTTCTCATCAAGAATTTTTAGAAATCCTGCTAACGCCTCCCGTTCCTCTTTAGTGAGCGGATAGATTGAGGAGAGAGTATCTTCCGCTTCATTTTCCTCTTCTTCGTCAGCCTGATATTCCTGAGTTCCTAACATTTTCATAGCGGTCAACCGACCTGCCTCGATGGTACTCCCGACGCGCCGTAAGAGGATGGTTTTTAGGAACCCGGAATTGAGTCCAGGCCTTCTGGCGAGGAGATCGCAAAAGCCCTCTGCCGCCATATAAGCATCACGAAGAAAAGGCGGAAGGGTAATGGCTTCTTGGTCATCTTCGCCAAAAAGCCGAACTTTAATCGGTTGAAGATAAGGTTCGTTGGTCTGAGGGTTGATGGTATTTTCGAGAAAATCCCTCGTCCGTCTGATGATATACCGAATGAAAGGGTTATGTTCCTGGAAGAAATTTTTAGAAAGGCGCCCCACCCTTTGCTGATCCGGCTTGGAAAGAGCTTCAAAAGCCTCCGGCGGAACCCATGTGTCGGAGGGAGCAGCGTTCAAACCACGACGAAGCAATTCAAAGTCCTTGCTCTCTGACGAGGGAGGAAGAGGATCGCGCATCCACTCCCACAATTCATTAATTTCCTGTGGTGAACTCAATCGTCCAAGAACAAGGTCCAGGCCTTCAATCGGACGTATTCTCCATCGGCTGTATGAACTTCCGAGAACAAAGTTTTTGCCATTGTTAAGGATATTGAGAAGGTCCCAGGCTTCTATTGGATCAAGCTGGACAGGCGTGGCCGTCGCAAGGAGGAGACTTTTGGTTCGTGGAGCTATTTCCATGAGAAATCGAAGGAGGTTGTTTGGCTCAGGTCTCTCTTGCCGGTGGGTTGGACCGAGATTACTTCGTCGAGCGCGGTGAGCCTCATCCAGAATAACACACTCATAGTCAAGATCTTTTAGATAATTAACCCCCTCAGACCCCCTGATGATGAGTCCAGTGGAGACAATGCCGATTCGCCGTGGACATTTCCTCAAACCTGTTGGACCAAGTTCAGGGTAGGTAACTCCCTGCTCATCAATCCACTGTTTTCCGGACCAGCGTGCCGAAGGCATGGCCAACATATTCCAGAGTTCATCCTGCCATTGCGTCATGAGAGGTCTTGGAACGAGGATCAGAATCGGTCTTTCTCCATAGAGAGCCATCAGTTTGACAGCAAGTGCAAGTTGAACCGTTTTCCCCAAACCCACCTGGTCAGCCAGCAGATACCTCGCTCCGCTATTCTTATGGGCATCAAAGGCGAGTTTTATAAAGTATTTCTGATGTGCCCAAAGACCATTCTCCTTGCGATAGATAGGTAGTTCAACAATTGGTTCTGCAGGTTTCGCCTCTTCGCTCTTCCATGCAATAACATCCGGGACCACCACCCGGTTGATCAGACGCATAACGTCTTCGATTACAGCCTCCGACAGTTCTACAGCCTGCGGGGATGACCAGAGGGCATCAAACTCTTCCTGTACCCACTGAACCCCATCCGGGCTCTCATCGAGCCAAACCAGTTCGTAGTTATTTATCCAGGCTGTCCGGGATTCATTGGCGCTCCCTATAAAGCAGACTTTGCTGCCGTCCGACTTTGTAATCACCCCTGCCTTTCCGTGGATCAGGCCAAAAGCCGAATCAGGCAGAACCTTAATCTTCATGCGGCCATCGCGAAGGAAGTCATAGAGCCGCTGGAGACGGTTTTTCATGGAATCGCTTATTTCAACAGAAAGGGATGAGCACCATTCTCTCCACATTCCCGATTTGGCAGCCTGGGCTGTCTGAACATCGAGTGAGCTAAGGCAGGAATTGCAAACCACTCTCACACAGGCGTTATTTCCATTTGGCGCCATCTGCTCCAAGGCTTCTCCTGCCACCTCCAATAAAGATGAGCTGAAATAGCCGGCGATCCTGTCATAACGTTGGGCATCCTTTAATTGAGAGGGGAGAAAATTCTTTAAAGGAGTCCGTCTTGAGGAGTAGCGATGGATCATACCCCGTCCTCTGAAATAGCCCCGCACAAAAGATGGGCCGCATCAGCGTCTTTCTGCCAGTGGTCCATCGCAGAAGGTTTTTTGGAGAGATAATCGAGAATGGCTAAAATGGTCTTTCGTTGATCCCAGTAATTGGAAAGTTCCTGTCTGAGATACATCAAACCAGGTTTTGGGTTTTCTTCCTCGACTGTCTTGTAAACGGCAAAGAGAACCTGTCTTAAAAGAGTCCCAGCAAACCCCTGCCCGGATAAATCACGGCCTTTAAGTTCGGTTGGCGTCTTTAACCGTGTCCGGTTGGCGGCATCGCTTCCGAGTAAGCCTCGATAATCCTTCACACCGAAACCCCGGGCGAATTCCTGATAGACGCCGTCCCGGTATTCGCCATGCACCTCCACTTCCACGCCCTTGAGATAAAAACGCTCCTCGGGATTTAAATACCTCCAAATGGATCGGTCGAGACCTTCGGGGATGAGGAAATCAGATGCAATTTTTACGGCGCTGCGGATCAGATCTGCCAGGGGCGAAGATTCACCCGATTTTCGCACACGGCGGAGCTCTCTTTCCACATCTATGTCTTCTATGGCACTGTAGGCTGTGACCACGCGCAGAGCCGCCGCATAAGCCGCAAGCTGGTAATCGGCATCGGTGAAATTGGGATCATCCTTATCATCAATTTCAATCATGGTCTTGAGTTGTCTCTGAACTTCGGCAAGGACTTCAGGGTAGATATCCGCCCTGTCTCCGCGTAAGTCTCCTTTTCTTTTTCGAAGGACAAGGTTACTTGTCCCTTTTACATATTTACCAGTTTTGTACCCAGTCTCTGTTTCCGTGGCTATGGTCCAGGCGGCTGTGACATGAAGACCTGCTGCCCAGAGGATCAGAGCCAGGTCTGACCAGACCTCAACATCCTGATGAGTGAACATGACTAATTGAAACCCGTTTTCAGGCATGTTCTCAGCAAGACGGCGGTAGCACTCAACCATGGAGAGACGAAAGTTTTCTTCAGACCCTTTTACTGCCAGGGCCCTCTTGCTGTCTGCATACCAATCAGGAAAGAGAGGAGGCAGACGCTTCTCATACCATGCAAGAAACAACTCCGAGAGCTCTTCGTAATTGATAGCATCGGCATAGGGAGGATCGGTGATCCACAGGTCAGCAATAAAATCGGTAATTCTCGCATCCAATGGCATTATTAATGAAGGAGTTGAAATTATACTTTTGTGAATATCATAGAACCACGTTGTTTCCAGTGCAGAATGTCCCCTCAATACATAGTTGTAAAGCGTATTAAGAGCCTGGTTAATATATGTAGATGCGCCTTTTTCGTTTGCTGAACTCGGATCCCAAATGCAGAGTCTCGAGTTCCAATTGGCTAAACGTCCAATACCCAAGAAAAGACCAATAATACTTGTCTTGCCACACTTTATGGATAAACCTATTTTCTGAAACAACCCTATCGTCAGCAACTGGCGGGGATTATAAAGATGGTGCCAGTGTGTCCAGCCACGTGTACGAATAGGTTCATCAGTCTTATCACCAGGTTGGATTAACCTGCTGGGGATATATCCCTTTTCCTGCCATTCGGTAAAGTGCTCTTTGAGAAGCTCAAGGGCATGTGCCTCTCGACCAATATCTTCTTTCGTTGGCACACGATAATATTTTTCTCCAGTTTCAGGGTCCACCCACCGGATGCAATAGAGACGCTCCTGAAGAATATCGTCTGGCCTGGGCACAATATCCTCGTTTTCCCACAGACGAAGCCCCTGCCTTCCACGGAGCTCTTCGATTGGAGTCGCCTGCCGGGAATGGGGTTCTATCCAGTTCCCGTCTTTATCAACAGGGCAGCGAATACCGTCTGCCCAGGTCCCTTCGAGTTTTGCTTTTTCCATCTCCTCAGGACTGGCGCCCTGGATAATCTCGATTTTAAAAGATTTTGTCTTTTTATCCGGAACCAGCCTGGCTATGGTCCTTGTCTTCTGTCCAATAATCCAGGCAGGAACAAGCGGCACACGCCAGCCGGTCTGAGGGTCCACCACCTCGACACAGTATAGGTAATAATCGGCATTCCACCCTTTACCAAGGATTTTTCTTGTCTCTTCATCCGTCCAGCCTTCGTCATTTCGTTCGATTCCCCATTCATCAATCTGCTTCTTTACGGCTTCGTAAACCTTCTTCTGAATATCCTGGATTTCTCTAATTACCTTTTCTCCACCGCCGATGAGATTTATTGCGGCCCAGGTGAGAAGGGCGCTGACAGGGCTGAGGTCTGCGCCATAGACATCACAGCCAAGGACCGCGGCCTCAAAAGGGACGCTCCCTCCTCCGCAAAAGGCATCGCCCACCCGCGGATTGTGACCGAAACGTCTCTTTCCTAACTCCTGCACCAATTCCTGAAGCGATTTCACGTTGGTTACAAGATGGGCGTTGATCTCTTTCCATGCCTCTTCGGATGGACCGTCAATCTCTTCCGGGCGCATGCAGTAGGAAAGCTTTTCGTCGTAACTCATCCGGTTGAAAGCCCTGCGCTGGATGTGTTCACGATCTTCTTTGGTTGCCGATTTTTTCCACTGCCATTTGTTGTCTTTCCTGTTTAAATAATACTCCCTTTCCGTCTCTGTTGCGGATTGATAAACATCGGATGCTGGGATATTCCCGCGACGCCTCCTCCAGAGGCCCTCCTCGTCCATGGTCAACAGTTTAAGAAATATCTCGCGGTCTTTCTTCGGGTCATCAGAGGCAGGCAAGAGAAGGCCTAAAATTGCGGCCCTTATCAGGACAAGGGGTTTTCTTCCCCACCATTTCCCCAAGCCGGTGAGAGTCTGGCTATTATTAGCCTTCCTCTCTTTATAGCTCTCCTTGGAAAGCTTACTCACAGGAAACTGGGTTTCGATGAAGGTCAGATTAGACATGCTCTACCTTGTAAATTTGTCAAAAAGGCCTGCTTGCACAGGTTTTTTTTTGAGTTTCTTCTTTTTGGGGAGTGGGCCGGTGATGACTTTTTTAGAGGGTTTTTCATCCTTTTGAGGAAGCTGAATCTGCTCCGGCTCTTCAATGAAACGTTCATGGGGCATATCCGGGACAGCATTCTCTGAAAAGGCGATTTTAATAGCCTTACGCCAGCCCCGGTCTCGCCCTACGTCTGCTCTCGTGAACGTGGCGTTAACAGTCGTATAGAGCCACCATCGTTCTTCCGGCTCAAGGCCTTTCCAGTTGGCAATCGCATTTGGAATTAAAGATTCATCAATATCTTCCACTGCCCACGCAAGAAGAGTTAATTCCTTTCCAAAATGGGGGGCAAGGAGATTTCCCTTTCCAGGCTTCCAATCAACTGACCGATGCCCTGTGGAACGGATGATCTTGTTGAACTGGTCTTTTGTCGCCTCGGCAATGCGACCCCAGCGGTAAGAATCAAGCTCTGCCTTTGCAATGGGAGACTTGGGAGAGGCCACAGCACCTTCTGTATTCCATTCAAAGTGTTCCTCAATCGTGACAGGTTTTTCCTCTCCATTCGGGATATGAACCACAAAATGATGGGCAGACTCCCCCGGATCGAAGCCGAAACCGATGAATTGACGCTTCCTCTGGGCAATCACTGGCGTACTTCCCCTTCTTTAAGTTCGGTCTTTAGTTCAGCCACCATATCGAGCAGTTGCTGGCCGGAGTCGAACTTCAGGCTCCCGATATCAACACTCAGGGTTCCATCGGGGACGAATTCCTTCAGAAGATCGGCTCCCCTTTCAAAGTGCGAGACCGCGTAATGGATGTTTTCAGGTGTGTTAAGTTCGATCCAGCGGGTATCGCGCATGATGGTCAAACGAACACTTCCCAATTCAGCCCCATGCCTCTTCGCAGTTTCAAGAAACTTGTAAGTTTCACCTGTCGAATCCCTTTTGAAATCCCTTTTCCAGACAGCGGCTTTGTTGCGGTCTATAGCCGGTACAATATCTTCCTTACCCTTTGGGGCTTGGATGGTTACAGTGTTAGATTTGATGCCGCTCTCTTCCGCAACAGCAACGATCACCTGGCAACCCTTTGGCACTTCGAAGGGCTTTTTATAAGGTATTCCGTGGGTTTCAGGGCTCGAACCATCTGTTGTGTAACGGATTTTCCCTTCCGGAATGGCCAGGAGTTCACATTTGCGTTTCGCCCCCTCCTGGTAGAAACGGTGCTTGATGGAAATGGTATTCGTCCACGGAACCGCCTCCCCCACACTGTGTTCTCTGGTGGAGTCAACGCAAAGAAAAGAGAGCCGTAATGCCTTGGTCTTGATGTCATAATCTTCAAGCTTTTTTGAGGAGGTCGTTGCTACGCCGTTTTCCTCCATATAGACGACGTCTCCGTTCAGGGGCCGGATGCGAAGGGTCATCTGCCCTGTATTATCATCACGGCTCAATACCTGAACCTGCACGGACGTTTTTAGTTTCTCGAAAGGACCCCGGTTAATATAGCCCATCATCTCGCGCCAGATATCCCGCTTGACCAGCTCATCCTTGAGATTATCCAGAGCGTCAGGATGGTGCCAGACCCATGAGGGGTCCGTGGCGGCCCGTTGTTTTATGGTACTCCAGGCAACCTCTTTGCTTTCGGCAGGCCAGAGTTTACTCTCCACACGGCTTCGGAAGGTTCCATCCGGAGCAATATCTTCTGTGTATTTATAACATTCCTTCAAGGCATTCAGGACCTGTTCCTCTCCTTTATATTCATTGGCAACATACTTTGGATCGAGGTCCACCTGGGCAAGACCGTTTTTGGCAGGATAATGGAGGATGGTGAAGGTTTCACGGCAAGCCTGGTAGAAACGCCCCTCAAGCTTGGTCAACATCTCGGTAGCCTCAACGTATTGAGGATCGGTCTCTCTTACACCTTCCTGATCCATCTCTCCAATGATCGTCCGTATGGCGCTCAACTCCGCTGCCCGCTCCAAAACCGTATCGTATGCCTTGGCGGCGCCGGTCATGAAACAGACACGGTTCTTGAATTGCTGATGCTTGTAGAATTCTTCAATGGCCCGGAAGGAATCGTCTGCCGGGCGGAAGATGACCATGGTAACCAAATCCTGAAGGAGCTGAATCTGATCAAGCGCAGGCAATGAAAGAAGCTTCTGGTAAGCGGCTTTTGTTGTGATCTTAAACATCTCGGTCAGACGTTCCCGTAACTCCTTTTCCCGTTGTTCCCGGAGTTTGTTCCTGGCGTATGTGGCTACTTTGGCCTTGAGGTTTTCCACATTCTTAAAGAAGAGCTTGCCGTCTCTGGTCACGTGGAGATACCAGGCATCGGCCTGCAGACGGTCCAATACGTTTCTTATATTGACCACATCCCGATTCGGAGCGGCAAGATAGCCGATGATGTCCGATCTTCCGAGTCCCAGGATGGGGTTTGTGGCTGTAGATAGAGAAGAGAGAAAGATGAGCTTGGCGATGTCCTGGGCATCGGTGGCCTTTCCTCCATCTACCTGCTGAGCCAGGGCACTTCCACCCTCTGCCGCGATATCCCTGGCAATAGCCGCCTCAAGGCCAGGATTGATCTGCCGAACCTCCCCAAGCATAGAGGCATCGAGAAGGTCCAACTCATGGGGGCCGATGAGAAGTCTCTTGTTAGCCAGTTTTGAATTCCAGAGATTCGAAACGATAATGCGCATGATTCGGATCAGTGCTCGGGTCTGTTGAAACCCCCGATTTTCCTTAAAGCGGGCGTAGAGGTCTCGGGTTGCAGGATGAAAGGGATAGGCATTGATTATATCTGCTTTTAGCTGATCCGGGGATATTTCTGTGATTCCCATTTTCTTGGCGGCCTCCAATGCGGATCCATAGCCATTGGCAATATCTTCGATCTCTGACAGGGCGGGGGTCTTCTCAAAAATTCGTGTGCGAAGGATATGATAAAGTTCATTCGTATTCATCTTGACCGGATCAATGCGAATCACATTGCGGTTCACTTCCTGCTCCAGATCGTTAAGAGACTGTAGCGCCTGTGAAATGGCAGCGCTCCCACCCAAATAGGCTGTGCCACTGAGATCTGTGATGACCACACAAACCCTTGGAAGTTTATTTCCATTTACAGCGACCAAAAGGTTCGCAAGAGCGGTTGTTGTCAATTGATCAAGGAAGGTATTTCCTACAGCAACGGCTTTTGCTGTCTCAAAATAAGGGGGAAGCTCATCGAGAAGGATTAAAACAGGCTCCCCCTTTAAGAGTTCCACCCATTTATCCGGGCTCGGCGGCATTAAAGGACTGTAATAATCGTTAAAGACGGATTTCCTGTTTAACTGCTCGGCGATTTCTCCCCAAATGCCAAAAGGCGTGTTCGTCTTTCTTCCGCTGAAGGCAACAACCGTGACCGCGCCCAAATCCCCTGGCTTATAAAATTCAGCCATAATCTTCTTTCGGTAAGTTGGATATTTTGCAAGAAGGCCCAACGCAATGAGGTTATGAGTTTTTCCTCCACCCATGGACTGACTTAACAAGAAGGTCCCGGAAGCGCTGGTTGTTTTGCCCTCAAGACGGTTGAAGGCCTCGGTGAGTAAAATCCGCATGCCTTCGGTTACATAATTCTCGGAGAAGAACTCATCCGGTTTTATGAGTGGCAGATCATCCAAATTGTAGACAGTATCCAATCTGGTTCTGTCAAAAACCGAAGGCCTGGGATTACATAATTCATTGAGAGTTTTCATTAAAATACCTCCCATTTATTAAGAAGGTTTTTAAAAGTTGTGCCAACGAATTCATATTTAAAGATTTCTTGAATCATATCATCTCTTATAATTTTCTTTGGCATAATGCTCCCTCTATTGATTAGGCATCTGGCCAAAGAGCTGGTTTTTTAAAAGAGACCCCTCATTGTATGACCTTACCCGCTCGTCGGCAATAGAGAGGAAGCCCTGGATATATTTTGCTGTATTCATCAATGACGGATTGGCGAAGGTCGAAGATGCTCATTTGGATTTTACCCGTTGCAGAAACAGAGCTAATAAGGCTTACAAAAGAATTACACTTAGAGCGAAAACCCACCCTTGATTCAAGTCTATTCAAGGACAATTTGAAATGGAATTTACTAAATTCTGATAGAAGTGTCAATGGGAATTGGAAAACATGGGAATTTGAAAACAGAACGGTTGATCAGGTGGTTTTAAAATAAATATTTGACATCCCGGCCATTATATTTTAGAAATTTCCCTTTTTGAAAGGGAATACCAATATAAGGAGTGGCAGATGAAGTGTCATCGTTGTGGTAGTGGCATGGTTTATGAAAGGTTCTATGGTTCTGGTGAAAACTTTTTAGGGTGGAGATGTATCCAATGCGGAGAAATTATTGACGAAGTGATTTTGCAAAATCGTCAATCGAGTTCGGGCCGGTAGAGTGTAGGGAGGGAAGAAGAAACTGCTATAAATCCCGTCATCAATATCCCGACAAGGGTCTCAACATCGTAAAAGTCATTGTCATTGGGGTCAGGCATAACTAATTTACTATTTTTAAATCAGAAGTAAACAATTTTCTGTGAACATGCTTTTCTACAGGTAGTCCGAATGCCAGATTTTAAGTCGTAATCTTTCCCCTCTCTTAATAGAGACATTTGCAGTTTTGTAGGTGTTAGATGCAAGAACGGCCATCTTGAAAATGCCGCTAACTTAAATAAATGAACGATGATGGAGATCGTTGGAGGCCCCCCAATTTTCAGCCTCCCCCCCATCCCCCACAGTCGAGAAAAGGAGTGGACAATAAGACCCGCCAGTCTATATAGATACTCTCCCGCAAATAGATTGGCATCGTAAAAAATTTTTTCATGGAAATTATAATTTTGGCTGCTTATATTTTTTAAATAAAACCTTCTTCTCGTCAGCCTCAGACTTGGTTACCTTACAGGCTTATTAGAGCAGATCCTCCATCGGTGTCTCTTTCGGCGAGAATTCGATTCCGTCTATATCCCCCTGTCGATAATGCATCCGAAGGAGCCTGAGTTCAAGTTCTTCGAAGTGGTTTGAAGCCAGGCAAGGAAAGAGAGAGTAGAACGTATCCGCCGGGATGCGGAGAGTCCCGAACAGTTTTCCCTGTTGCGTCCACACTCTGCCGATGGCTTCTGGATCGTCCCGCCAGTCTTTTCTCGGAACATGTGTCGGGAAAACCCATAGCTCGACGTGCTGACCGGTTCTCTTCCTCCCTTTAATGGGTTTATCGTGATATCGGATGGTGGCAAAAACCTGTAAATGATCCCATTCGTCATAAGGTTCTACCTCTTCCTGTAATCCTTTGATTGGACCAAATCGGTTGACTCCAAAGCGAAATGTTCGCTGCCAGCCGTCAATGGTGCAATAAAGATGTTCAGGAAATTCCTTGGGCCTCTTTCTCGTAACTCGCTTATCTGCTTTCTCCGGTTCTGTTTGCGAGTGGCTCTCAGTGTTCTTGTGTATCTTGCTGTTGGAATTTGTGGAACTCTTTCCGCCTTTTTCCTCCGTGACCTTTGTGCCCATAGCAGGGGATCTTTCAGCGGCCAGATGTGTGCTTTTGGTTACCTTAAGGCTCTCCAAAGGTGGCAAAGGCGGACGCTTGGGGACCTGTCCAGCCTGGATTCTGGCCCAATAGCCCCGCGGCGGAAGTGGGACGGCAAGTTTCCGGCAAGCCTTTGCCAAGGCGACATCGGAAACGCCGTAGCGTTTGGCAACGACCAACACGGGTTCCTTCCAGACCTCTTCGTAGAGTTTCTCACGATCATAAACTTCAGTGCGCTCGCCCATGTCTATTCTCCGATATTGAAGTGGTTAGTAATGGGGATCTCGATCAGCAACACTATCCAATTCAAGTTCTGCTATCAACGGGATATGATCGCTTAGGCTTCGGGTAAGATCATTATTCAAAACAGTGCATGATCTAATAGAATCCGACAAATCACGGCTTACGAATATGTGATCATCTTGGAACGGATGCTTGGATTTATTCCAGAAGAAAGTTTGAATCTCCTCAGCATTAAACTTTCGGCAACAGTCAACCCAACTATCTCCTTGGTCTATTCGCCTAAAAAAAGGGCCATGGCCATGACCTGGCCATACCTTTTCAGCCAAGCGCGCCGAGTTTAGATCACCGCCAACAATAACACTATTTGAAGCATGGCATGATTCCAATTCTTTAAATATATTGTCAAGATGTGGGAAAACTCGGTTCTTAATAATCGGTGCGTGAATACTTGCAACGAAGATAGATAAACTCTTATTGAAAACGATAGATGCAGCCGCGACTCTACCGGGGTAAAGCGAAAAGAGTTTCTTCGATAAGATCAGCGACGGAGCGTAGATGGCTGTTCCCCAACCCCGGTTGATTTCTTCAAAGATGAGAGTATGACGAGGAACCCAAGCGGGTGGCTTTACTTCTTGTAAAAAGGCCAGATCCGGCTTGATCTCATTGCACAGATAAGCCCATGCTTCGTGGTGGCTGAAGCTGTGCAACCAGTATCCGAGATTCCAGGTGACAATTTTCATAACACCATTGTTCTTTCACGGTAGCAATATACACATTTTTCTAAAATTAGGGAACAGAAAGTTAAGGGAAAAAATCAGTGAAGGACCACATACCTAAAAGTGGATTTGAATGAGGGTGGGAGACCGTAAACAATGGGCTTGATATTAGGAAGAGCAAACTAAATCAAAAACACTATCCAGACACTATCCGATGAGGTGTTGTAAAAAAATACCCTATAATCTATAATAATTTACAAAGGGGAGGGGCTTATTCGATTCCCGCCGCCTCCACCAGACTTCACTCCGAACATGGAGAGAGGCGAAGCCTGCCGCGCCGTAGCCATTTAGGCGAAGGCGGATGAAATTCTATTATGTTTGCATCCTGCAGTCCAAGATCGATCAGAAAAGATTCTATACCGGTTTTACGGAAGACCTTAATGCTCGCCTGGAATCGCATAACTCTGGGGGATGTCAACACACCTCAAAATACAGACCCTGGCGTTTAAAAACTGCAGTTGCCTTTGGTAACCGGCAGAAAGCCCTCGATTTTGAAAAATATCTAAAGAGTCCCTCCGGCCGTGCCTTTGCCAAAAAAAGACTCTGAAATAGTAGAATCCATAAACACTTTCCTGGAAACAAATTGCCGGAACCCAAGATCGTTTAATCCATGGTTATTTTGATGTAGACCTCGATATCATATGGAATATTGTCAGCCGTGACCTACCACTGGATCGAGAATATACCGAAGTTTACCTTAACGTTGCAGTGAAAAGGGGGGTAGGTATGCTTCCAACCCTTTACAATTGCGGATTATTTATATGTTCTATGGGAAACATTCGATGTCACCCGAGGTGACCTATGAGGTATGTTTGAAACCTAAGCAGCAAAACTATTAAAGGTGCCGCTGTAAAGGCTTTCCAGCATACCCACCCCCTTTTTCGTATGATATTTATGCAACTGTAAGGTTCATTACGGGTAAGACCGAGGTCAATTATCAAGTCTGAAGAACATCTTCTTTCGTCTCTCAAAATTAAAATGTCAAAAAGCAAGACTTGACCCCCAATCGCAATATTTTTGTGATATAATTAAACGAGATCCAGATGGTCACCCCCTGTGGAAGGAGAGAATATGAAAAAAATATTTCGTTGGATGCTGTGCATCACCTGTACGCTTTGGATGATGGCAGGATTTCCAATATCAGCCCAGGAGGAATTACCAATCTTAATTAAACAGATTGAACCGTCGATCGTTGTCGTCATCGCATATGGTGATGAAGGAAAGAGGTTAGGACATGGGACGGGTTTTTTTTTGAACCAAGAAGGCGATGTGATAACCAACCACCATGTCCTGGAAGGAGCGAGTCGGGTTGAGGTTAAGACCCATGGTGGAAACATCTACAAGGTGAAAAGGGTTTTAGCCAACGACAAAGAGGGAGATCTCATCCGGCTTGCGATCGATCTTCAGGGGGACACGATGCGCCCTATGCCCTTAAGTGACTCCATCCCTGAAGTGGGGGAGCGGATTTTTGTGATGGGAACTCCCCTGGGGTTGGAGAGGACAGTTTCAGACGGTATTATCTCTGCCGTTCGGGAGATCCCGGAATTCGGCAAAATCATCCAACTGACGGCCCCTATCTCTCCGGGCTCCAGCGGAAGCCCTGTTGTGAATATGAATGGAAAAGTGATTGGAGTGGCTACGTTTTTTGTCAAGGCAGGCCAAAACCTCAATTTTGCCATTCCTGTTGAACGTATCAGACATATGATTTCAGGTGAAGCGAAGACAATGGCCGAATGGGGTGACCGCAGAAAAAAGGAACTGAGCTCCGAGGTCAATGAGATTTATCTTCTTGGACTCCGCCACCTTTGGATCGAAGATTACGGACGAGCCCTTTTCTTTTTTATGGAGGCAGTGAAAAGGAATCCTGGGCATGCGGGCGCCCACTTCCACACGGGATACTGTTTAGCCAAAATGGGCCTTTACAATGAAGCGATCGAGGCCTTCAAGGAGACGATCCGTCTCAAGCCGAAGAGTCCGGACACCTTGAATCATCTCTGTTTGGCTTATAACCGCCTTGACCGGTATGAAGAGGCACTTGAATCCTGCTTGGAAGCAACGCTTCTTAAACCCGACTTGGTTGAAGCACACAACAACCTGGGTTGGACCTATTTCAAACTCGGACGCCATCAGGAAGCGATTGAAGCCTGCAAGAGAACAATCCAGCTCAAACCCGACTTTGCGTTGGCTTATTTCAATCTGGGCAACAATTATTCTGCAACAAAGTCCTATAAGGAAGCTGCCGAGGCCTACAAACAGGCAATTCGAATTGCTCCGGACCATGCAGAGTCTCATCTCAACCTGGGAGCCTCTTACTTTCAGATAGGTCAGTATGAGAATGCCATGGGAGCCTACAAACAGGCGATCCGACTCAAACCGGATTCGGTCAAGGCCCACCTCAACCTGGGGATGGCTTTTATCAAATTAGGAGACAGGGGGTCGGCACTGGAAGAGTTCAAAATTCTCAAACAACTCGACCAAGAATCCGCAAACCAGCTCTTTAACCTGATCTACGATTGAGGACTCGTTTCCCATCACAATCCGGACGGTTGCCCTTTTCGATAAGCTTCAAAATGCTTTCCCCGAACCCCACCGGGAAAATCGTTTGCTTCACTCGTTTTGAGTTTTGGGGTCACCTACCAGCCAACGGCTAACATTTAACCTTTTGCAGTCTATCGGCGATCTCCTGGGCGATGATAGGACCATTGCCCCCTGACCGATTATTAATGATCAGTCTCATCCTCTTACTCTGCCTGATCCCTTCCTTGATGATGTCGACCGCATCGTCGATCATCTCAGGGTTCATCATTCCATCCACCATCTTGTCAAAGGGAAATGCCCTGGCATAGGAATCTTCGTAGCTCATGCGCAACGGCGTCATCAGACGAATCACACAATCCCCACCCGAATTGAAAAACCCCCCATTGGTCTTAGAAAACTGCTTTGACAGAGATGGAAACCAGGTCCAGTGAGAATAAACCAGCCCCACCCCATGTTTTTCCAGAATGTTGAAGACCGGTTCACTCAAATAAGCCTCTGTTCGGAGCTCAACATGGTAACGCTTATCCCTGGGGATGTCCTTGAAAAAGACTTCCAGGGATTTGGCCAGCTCTTGCG
>Ga0194112_10004227_pt1 | contig 19710 bp, 17 predicted proteins | sample TA2MahC400mmetaG_FD_146191 | JGI IMG/M metagenome (GOLD analysis project Ga0194112, IMG submission 146191) | Freshwater microbial communities from Lake Tanganyika, Tanzania - TA2015016 Mahale Deep Cast 400m | ecosystem: Environmental > Aquatic > Freshwater > Lake | place: Tanzania: Lake... | reverse complement strand
ACCGGCGGGTGCTGAGCGCAATGATCTTTCTCGATCGCAATGGCTTGCGCTGGCGCGATGCGCCGAAGGAATATGGCCCGCCCAGGACCCTGTACAACCGCTGGAAGCGATGGAGCGACAAGGGGGGTCTTCGCCCGGATGATGGATGGGCGGGCCGGAGGCCGCCACCCCGAAGACGGTGATGATCGACGTGAGTTGTCTCAAGGCGTATCGCACGGCGACCAGCCTGCGGTCGAAAAAGGGGGACCCGGCAATCAGAGGGGTCGTCTGATCGGCCGCAGCGCGAAGATCAGGAAATGTTCCGGTGGATCGTTTGCCTTGAGTATGGGTGGCCTGAACACCGAGCTGCATGCCGCGGCCGATGCCGAGGGGGCCGATCCGCTTCTTCATGACTGCAGGCCGGGTCAGGGATGACACTGGCGCCGCCGCTCTCCTCGGCAGCCTGCCGAAGGTAGAATGGTGGCTGGCTGACAGGGCCAGGAGGCCGACTGGTTCAGAGATGCGCCGACACACAAGGGGAGACGCCCCTGCATCCCGAGCCGGAAGTCACTGGGTCGCCCGATCACGCATGACAAGCACCAGGACGGAACGTCGAAACCGCGTCGAGATCATGTTCGGGCGCCTGAAGGACGGGCGACGCGTCGCCACCCGGTATGACCGATGCCCGAGGGGCTTCCTTTCCGCCGTCGCACTCGCTGCAACCGTCACCGTCTGGTTATGGTCCCGGAACCAGTCCTGATCCCGAACGGTAAAGCTCATACAGCAACTTCTGCTCGTCGTGTCCACAAAGTCCCTGTCAGGATGTCACGCAATCGGCGTAGTAGTGCACCGTACCATCGGAGCCGATTTCCTGCACCAGACCGTGGATGTCGGTTTCGAACCCCGGACACTCGCGCGCAAATTCGCGATTGAAGCGCAGATAGTCCACGATCTTGGCGTTGAACGTCTCACCAGGGATCAGCAGCGGTATCCCTGGCGGATAGGGAGTCACGAGGCTTGTCGTAATCCGGCCCTCCAACTCGTCGATCGGGACCCGCTGCGTCTTGCGCCGCGCAATGTGCGCGAAGGCTTCGCTAGGCGTCATCGCCGGATGGTGGTCCGTCAGATAGATCTCGGTCGAAAGGCGCGCGACGTCGTATTTTGAATAAAGCGCATGGACATGCTGGCTCAGATCGCGCAGCCCCATGCCCTCATAACGCGGATGCTTTGCGCAGAAGTCGGGCATTACCCGCCACAGGGGCTGGTTGCGGTCGAAATCGTCCTTGAACTGCTGGAGAGCTGCGAGAAGTGTGTTCCAACGGCCCTTGGTAATGCCGATGGTGAACAGGATGAAGAAGCTGTAAAGCCCGGTCTTTTCCACGACCACGCCATGTTCGGCCAGGTATTTTGACACGATCGAGGCAGGAATGCCCGTGCTGTCAAACCGCCCTTCGATGTCGAGCCCCGGAGTGATGATCGTAGCCTTGATCGGGTCAAGCATGTTGAAGCCAGGGGCCATGTCGCCAAAGCCGTGCCAGCTATCCTCGCCGTCGCGCTGGACGCCTTCGGAATCGGTGCGGCGCAGCACCCAGTCCTTGGTGCGGCCGATGCCTTCCTCGGACAGTTCGTCCGGACCCCAGACCTTGAACCACCAGTCGCTTTCGCCGAAGTCCTCGTCGACCTTGCGCATGGCGCGCCGGAAATCCAGCGCCTCAAGAATTGACTCTTCGACCAGGGCGGTGCCGCCCGGGGGCTCCATCATTGCGGCCGCCACATCGCAGCTTGCGATGATCGAGTATTGCGGGCTGGTCGAGGTGTGCATCAGGTAGGATTCGTTGAAGAGGTGCCGGTCAAGCTTCGTTTCCTCGGAATCCTGCACCAGAACATGACTTGCCTGTGAAATCCCGGCCAGCAGCTTGTGGATCGACTGGGTGGCGAAGGTGATGGCATGCTTGGTCCGTTCCCGCTTGCGGCCCATCGCGTGATAGGTCCCGTAGAACGGGTGGAAGGCGGCGTGAGGAATCCAGGCTTCGTCAAAATGTAGGTTCTCGACGTAACCGTCTAGCATCCGTTTGATTTCCTCCGTATTGTAAAGAACTCCGTCATAGGTGGACTGAGTCAGGGTCATGATGCGCGGCTTGACTGCACTGGCATCCACGTCCTGCAGCAGCGGGTTCATCCGGATCTTGGCCTGTATGGACTCCGGTTCAAACTCGGAGCGGGCAATCGGGCCAATGATGCCCCAATGGTTCCGGGTCGGCCGCAGAAAGACGGGGATCGCGCCGGTCATGATGATCGCATGCAAGATCGACTTGTGGCAATTGCGGTCCACGACCACCACATCCCCCGGAGCGACCGTATGATGCCAGACCATCTTGTTGGAGGTCGAGGTGCCATTGGTCACGAAGAAGCAATGATCGGCGTTGAAAATCCGCGCGGCGTTGCGCTCGGACGCGCCGATGGCTCCGTTGTGGTCGAGCAGCTGACCCAGTTCCTCCACCGCGTTGCAGACATCTGCCCGCAGCATGTTCTCGCCGTAGAACTGGTGATACATCTGCCCGATCGGGCTCTTCAGAAACGCCACGCCGCCCGAATGGCCGGGGCAGTGCCATGAATATGAACCATCCTCGGCATAATCCAAAAGTGCCTTGAAGAAGGGCGGCTGAATGCCTTCCAGATAGGTTTTTGCATCCCGAATGATGAGCTTGGCCACAAACTCGGGCGTATCCTCGAACATGTGGATGAAGCCGTGCAGTTCCCGCAGGATGTCATTGGGCAGGTGGCGGGAGGTCTTGGTTTCGCCATGGAGGTAGATCGGCACATCGGCGTTCTTCCAACGCACTTCCTCGATAAAGTTACGCAGGTTCACGACGGCGGGGTCAAGATCTGGACCAGGACTGAACTCCTCGTCGTCGATCGACAGCACAAATGCGGAGGCGCGGCTTTGCTGCTGGGCGAACTTCGACAGATCTCCGTAGCTGGTAACTCCCAGCACCTCGAATCCCCCGCTTTCGATGGCTTCGGCCAAACCTCGAATGCCCAGGCCCGAAGTGTTTTCGGAACGGAAGTCCTCGTCTATGATGACGATGGGAAATCGGAACTTCATCGGCTTTCCTTTGATCAGCATCTCAGGCGTCTGTTCTCAAGCTCGCCCACGCGTCATTGCTCGCCCACGGTTCCCAAAATGGCGTCCGGAGCAAGAAGATTATCTCCTACCGAGGCGTAGTGCGCTGCAAATATTTCCCGCACCTCCTCCGGACAAGCCCTTACCGCATCATCCTCGGCAATGACTATCCCAATCGTATCAGTCGCCCGCCGCCATTCGCACTGGTCATCGAAAACCGTCCTATAGGATCAGCCAGATTTCTGCAGTCGAAGCCGGCATTGTTGCAGAACTTGGCGTTGAAGGGGGACTTCCCCTTACTCCACTAACCTCATGCCAGGCGTTCGATCTCGGCGGTGCCGAGTGCGTTGAAGCGGTCCAGGAGTGCGACGCGGATGTGGACTTCGGTCGTTTGCCTGTCGGGGTCCCGTGAGGGTATCCACTCGCCAAAGGACTTCAGGCAGCGCATCTTCGCCTTGATCCGGCTTCGCACGTGATAGCCGGACCAGTGATTCCAGTTCGCCCGGCCAAAGCGTTTGGTGGCGCGAAGGATGTCGTTGCGGGCACGGGCAGCGGGGCAGTCTTCCCTCCAGAGGCGTCCGTTCCTGCGGATCGGGATGACGGCCGTGCCGCCACGATGCAGAATAGGTGTCTGGCACCGGCGGGTGTCAAAGGCGCCGTCACCGGTCGCTGTGCTGGTCTGTTCATCGCGCGGGATCTGGTTCGGCTGTGTTGCAAATTTTGCTGATGCTTCAGCCTGAGCTACGCTCGGTCGAGCAGAGCGGCGTGATGGGGAGGATGTGATGACGATCTCGTTCAAGGCCAAGTGAGGTGCTCCCTTTTCCTTGGACAGGATGTGGCGCTTTTTGAGCTCTGATCTGCTCCTGCTGATCGGGTTGGGTTGCTTCGATTTTCAGTGAACAGACCACTGCCGGTGGTCGGCCGCCAAGTGCCTTGTGCGGGCGGTGGTGATTGTAGAACTCCATCCAGTTGCGGACGCCGGCGCGGGCCTGTGACCCGGTCTCCCAGGCATGCAGATAGACGCACTCGTGTTTCAATGTGGCCACCGGCGCTCGATGAAGATGTTGTCCAGGTCGCGACCCTTGCCGTCCATCGAGATGCGGATGCCTGACCGGCGCAGACGATCTGTCCAGGCAAACGCGGTGAACTGCGACCCCTGATCGCTGTTCATGATGTCGGGCGGCCCGAACCGATAGATGGTCTCGTTCAGCGCCTCGACGCAGAAGTCCGCGTCCAGCGTGTTCAAGATCCGCCAGGACAGAACCATGCGGGTGTGCCAGTCCATGATCGCCGCCGGACAGAGGAACCCGCGACGCATCGGCAGGCAGGTGATGTCCACGCACCAGACCCGATTTGGCCGGTCCCCTCGCAGCCCGCGCAGCAGATAGGGATAGGTCTTGTGCCCGCCTCCCGGTCTGCTGGTGTTGGGTTTCTGGTAGATTGGCATCAATCCCATCAGACGCATGAGCCGCCGGACGCGCGTTTCGTTCACCGCATGGTCCTCGTTGCGCAGGTGCCACGTCATCTGGCGCATGCCGAAGAAGGGCGTCTCCAGAAATTGCACGTCGATCAGCCGCAGTGAGCCATGTGACCGCCATCGGTCCGAGGTCCGTGGCGAACGCGAGGTTCTGCGCGGTCTCGCCCTGTGGCGTGTAGTAGAACGATGACCGCGGTATCGACAGAAGCGCGCATTGCTGACCGATCGACAGGTCAGGATGGTCGCGTTCGATCATGCCACGCCCTACGTCCCGCCCCAGGGCTTGAGCTTTCCTTCCAGAAGAGAGTTGGCCACCGCCAGCTCTCCGATCTTGGCATGCAGGTCCCGAACCTGATCCTCGTCGATGACAGGCGCCTTGCGGCTGCCGCGCCCAAAGACACCAGACGCCCCGTCCAGCAATGCGCGTTCCATTGGTTGATCATCGTCGAATGCACGCCAAGCCGGCTCGCCGGCTCCGACACGGTGGCCTCGCCTTTCAGCGCTTCCAGCGCCACCTTTGCCCTGAACCCAGGGGCATGCTGCTTTCGTTTCGACATCTTCGATCTCCTCCGTGGTGAAGATCAACAGACAGCAAGTCAGAGCTTGCGTCAGTGTCCAGGTTTCAGGGGGCACCTCAATATATCGGATATGGAAGCGGCTAATGCCTTCCTCCCGAGCTTCATGCAGCGGTGTAAAGCTAGGTTTGCCAAGCCTGCTCTATCCGGACAACAAGCATCTCGGCGGTGTCCTTGCCTATATCAAGGCCGAGCAAGACAATTTCCTCAGTCCCACTTCGTCGGTCGGCGCCTGCGCTTGCCCGGTTTTAAGCGGCGGATCGTTTCGGCGATTTACGTAGCGCCCTTCAACAAGGGTAAGAGTGAGGAGGATCAGAAAACCGTCCGGGAGGCTATTTTCTCAACGAACGACTGCAACGATGCTGAGGCCATTGCCGAGACAACTCTGCGCCCGAACCTGCGGACCGTGCCGGAAAAGGATCAGGATCAGCTGAACCCGCAGGCGCTGCACCGGGTCAGGTCCCGCCTGGTGTCACGCCGCACCGCCACCATCAACCTAATCCGCGCCTTTTTGATCGAGCAAGGGATCACTGTGCGATCTGGCCTGCGGGCTTTGAACACCTCGTTCGAGGCGATCCTTGATCAGCGCCGGGACGAGATCTCGCCACGGATGCGCGGGGTTCTGACCGGCCTTCGCGACGACTGGCACGGGCTGGATGAGCGGATCGACCGGATCTCCGACGAGATCAGCCGCAGCGAAGAGAATTGCATGCGGATCATGTCGATCCCGGGCGTCGGCCCGATGATCTCGACGGCAATGGTCGCCGCCATCGGCAAGGGGGAGGCTTTTGACCGCGGGCGCGACTTCGCAGCCTGGGTAGGCCTGGTGCCCCAGCAGTTCAGCACGGGCGGCCGAACGATCCTCGGCAGGATCACCAAGCGGGGCAGCCGGTATCTGCGGATGCTGTTGGTTCAGGCGGCCCGGATCATCATGATGCGTCCCCACCTTTGGCCGAATTTCAGCTTCGGCAGCTGGCTGGCCGCCGCAGTGACACGCATGCCCGGCAACAAGGCCGCCATCGCCTTGGCCAACAAGCTGGCCCGGACCGCCTGGAGCATCCTGCGCCACGGCACCAGCTTCGACGCTGCAAGAGACAGAGACATGGCGGTGGAAGCCGTCTGAGGCTTCCACCGCCATTACGGAGTTCGCGAAAGAGAGAACAGCATGGAACGGATCAACTACGCCCCCAGAGTCTGAGAGCCCATCGGGCCGTCCCAGGCCTTGCGGCTAATGAGACCAAGGCGCGTGCGTAACCCCATCATGGGTAAGCTTGCGAACGCCCGCGAGCCGATCCAACAGGCCGGATGCATATGAGCGACTTCCGCAGCCACGCCAAACTCCCCACCGCGAACAGCAGCCGGCACATGCATAGGGCTCAAAGCTACACGAGGCGCGCTATCCTAGTGCCCGCGCCGGAGCATCGCTACAGATAGTTGCGGGCCACCGCGATGGCCACGGCCTGGGTGCGGGTCTTTGCCCCAAGCTTGGCGCATGCCTTCAGCGCCCGCTGCTTGACCGTCGACTCGGCGATGCCCAGCTCTAGTGCCGTGTCCAACTGCCCCAGTCCGTCGCGAAAGCAGCGAAGCACGTCCAGTTCGGCCTGGGTCATCGCCGCACGGTTCAGCACCAGATCGGTCCACAGGTGAAAGCGCGCGGCGCAATAGGCAATCTCCTCATCAGAAAATTCGCGGTCGGGATGGGACAGCGTCAGGAACGACCGCTTGCCAGCCACCTTTCGTGAAATGGCGACGCCATAGTTCAGCCGGAACCGCCGCGCGGCCGTCATCACCCCGCGCAGATCCGGGATGCGGACTTCGGACCAGCGTGCCGACCCGTCATGGGTCATCGTCCACATCGCGATCGGGTCGCCGAAGAAATAGTTCTTGTCCTCGTAAATCGCGCGCCAGGCATCCGGATATGCGTTGAACAGGTGTTCCGGCCCCTTGTAGGTCAAGTTGAAGCCCATGATCCACCCGGTCGGTGCCAAGGCGTGCATCTGCGCGATCTCGTTGTCGAAATTGGGGATCAGGTCGTTCAGCATTTCCCCTCCGTCGGTTGCCTCTCTTCTGCCGTATGCCTTTTCGGACATACTGAAAAGGCGCCAAAGATCATTTTTACAAGACAAAGGCTGATTCGAGGCGCATTCCGTTAACACCTTTTAGCCAAGGAGCAAGGAAATGACCCCCGGAATCAGAGAGCCAAAGCTGGCCACCGCTGAGTTCAGCCGCGACATGGTCGAGACGATGCTGAACTATTTCGATGCCTATGCCGATGAAGGCGTGTTGAAGGTCGAAGTGACCTCTTGGGGGCTGTGGCTGCCCAACAAGGTGACCGGGGGACGCCAGTTCCTCGGCCTGGCAAAGCTTCCCGACGGCCTTCGGCAGTAAGGTCACTGACATGAGGATACGGAACGCTGACGACGTGCAGGTGGACCTGATCTGCCTGCCCCGCGACATGGCGCGCTTTGATCTGGTGACAAGCTTCTTCAAGCTGCGCAAGCAGATCTTCGTGGACCGCATGGCGTGGCCCCTGCATCACGCCGAGGGCATCGAGTTCGAACAATACGACACCTTCGACACGGTTTACGTGATCGCCCATCGCGGCGGGCAGGCGGTGGGCGGGGCGCGGTTGAAGCGCACCGATAAGACATTGGGTGAAGGCGCCGTGGTTTATTCCTACATGATCCGCGATGCGCATCTTGGCCTGCTGCCCGGCATGCCCACCAACCTTTGCCATAACGAGCCACCGGTGGACCCGCAGGCTTGGGAACTGACACGCTTTGCAGCCCTGCCCCTGCCGGGACTGGCCGAGCGCATCCTGGAAGGCGCGAACAGCTATCTGCATCAGGTCGGAGCCGAGGACTGCCTGTTCCTGGGGCCGCCCGCCTTTCTACGCATGGCAACGCGGCTTGGCTGGACACCCCGGCCGATGGGGGACCTGGTGTCGAACGACGACGGCAAGTTCCTGGCCTTCTCCTGCGCGGTGCGGCAGCCGGCCATGGCCGCCTAGCAGCCGGCCGCCTGGCGGGCCTCGACCCGCCGGGCGGCCGACAGGCGCAGCTGACCGGCACCAAGCCGGGCACGGATGGCGCGCGACAGCGCGTCGATGCCGACCGTCACCAGCGCGGTTGCGGCCAGGATAACGATTGCCCGATCGATCCGCAGTTCTCCGATGGCGCTGTCGAGGTAAAAGCCGAGCGTGGCAATGCCAAGGATGCCCATGATCGCGGATTCGCGGATGATGATCTCCCACCGGTACAGACAGAGCGCCACGAACGGGCCGAACAGGCGCGGCACGATCTCCCATCCCCAGAGGGTCAGACCTTGCGGCGCATCGGCCCGAAAGGCCAGCCCGTCCGCCTGTCGGCCCAGCAGATGCGCGATGATCGCGCCATTGTGCAGCCCGAGCGCCAGGATCGCGGGCAGCATGGATGGTCCCCAGACCTGCAGGAACAGATAGGCCAGCATGTATTCGGGAAAGGACCGCAGCACGACCAGAAGAAGGTGCCCCAAGGCGGCCCCTGCCCGGCCCGTCACGCGGGGCACGATCAGCGCCTGGCCGAGGAAGGCCATGAGCCCAGCCAGGATCAGCGCCAGTTGCGCCACGACCAGTGTCGCCGCAAGCCCCGGCAGGATCGCCCCCGTCGTCAGGTCCCATAGCCAGGGCCACAGGGCGGTCGGGTCGCCCTGCCGCAAGGGGGCCGGGATGATGTCCTGGCTGACGAACCGCCACAATGCCCCCTGCCCCATCGGCGGCGCATTCACTGTCGTCATCAGACCCATCGCCGCGATCAGCCACAGGACGGCTGTCCGCGGGCGCATCCAGACCCGGACGCTGGCGATCAGCGTGACATAGATCACCATCACTGCCCCCGCCGCGCCGTATTCGCCCTGCCGGAAAAAGCTGTCCAGCTGAAAGCCTAGCGTCGGCAGGCCGACAAAGCCCAGCACGGCCGACGACCTCAGACCGCATTCCAGCCGGTAAAGCGCATAGTTCACCATCGCGGGACAGACGAGCGGCGCCCGGGCCCATAGAAAGCGCGTCAGCGGGTCCACCCGCGGCCCCAGCCAGTCCGAGGGGCCGCGATCCGCCTCGTCCAGGATCTCCGACAGGACCTTGGCGAAGATCCCGGCGTAAGGCAGCGCGATGGCCAGAATGCCGGACCAGACGCTGATGCCAAAGACCTGCAGCAGCAGAAGCGCCCAGAAGAGCTCGTGCACCGAACGCAACCCGATGGCTAGGCCGCGCACGATGCGTAGCCGGTAAAAGGGGGCAAGGCACAGCCCTGCCAATCCGCCCGCCGCCACGCCCGTCACGGCAAAGGCTACCGTCAGGGCGATGGCACGCGCAATCTGTTCGATTGCTGAAAAGTCCGGCGACAGGAAACCCCGGGCCATCCGGCCCAGGGCAGTCCATGGGTCGTGCCCCGCTGTCGTCAGGTCGGCCAACGGCAGACAAAGGACCGCCACCACGAGAAAGGCACCAACAACATGAAGGCGCGACAGGCTAGCCCGCATAAAGCGCCTCGATCCGGCGGGCATCCAGTGCCCCGACGGGCAGGTCGAACAGCAGCGTCCCGGCTTTCAGACCCACCACTCGCGTGGCAAAGGCACGCGCAATGCCCACGTCGTGCAGGGCGAGGACAGCGGTCGGAAACGTCGTTGCGATGGTGCCTGCCAGTGCCTCGGCCTGGCGGGGATCGACGGCCGACAAGGGTTCGTCGCCCAGGATCACCTGGCCCTTGCGGAAAAGCGCGCGGGCGAGGGCAACCCGCTGCTTTTGTCCGCCTGACAGGCTTTCCACGGCGCGGTCCGCCTCAACTCCCAGGCCAACCCGCTCCAGCGCGGCCAGGGCGCCCACGCGGTCGACGCGGCGGGGACGGACCAGCGTCCGAAGGTTGTAGAGCGCCCCGTGATCGTCCAGCCGTCCCATCAGCACGTTGCGCAGCGCGCTCAACTGCGGCACCAGCGAGGTGTCCTGTGGGACCAGCGCAACCCGCAGGCCGCGCGCCAGCAGCGCCGGGCGCAGCGCCGCCAGCAGCGTGGACTTGCCCGACCCGCTGCGGCCCAGCAGGGCCAGCCGCTCTCCGACGACAACATTCAGGCGCACGTCGCGCAGGACCGGAGCCCCGCCATAGCCCAGATCGGCACCGTCCAGCAGTTGCATGCGATGCGCCTACTCCAGCAGGTCCAGCTGGCGCGCGACGGCCTCGATCGGGGCATAATCCTCGTTGGCCGCCGGGATGAAGGCATTGCGCGGAAAGGCGGCCAGCAGGTCGGGATCTTCCATCCTCACCAGCGCGGCCTGCACGCGATCTGCAAACCCGTCGCCCCACCGCTCGTCCACGTCGCCGCGAATGGTCCAGTTGTAGTCGGGATAGGGCGGCGTCTGCCAGATCACCTTGGCCGTTTCGACCTCCGGCGCCCCATCGGCCACCGCCTGGTCATAAACGGCAAAGTTCAGCGCGCCGACCTGCCATGCCCCCGAGGCGACCAGCCGCAGGGTCTGGCTGTGGTCGCCGGAAAACCCGACGCGGGAAAAGAACTCTTCCGGTGCCGCGCCCGTGTTCTCGCGGATCGCGTATTCCGGCATCAGGCGCCCCGAGGTCGAAGTCTTGGCCCCGAAGGTAAAGGACATGCCGCGCGCGTCCTCCGGGAAATCCTCGGACGCGCTCAGGCCGGTTTCGGTATTGGCGATGAAGTAGCTGACGAACTGCGTGTCCTCGTCGCCCTGAGCAATGGCGCGGGCGTCCGGCACCAGCAGGCGCGCCTGCACGCCCGAAAGACCTCCGAACCAGGCCAGCTGCACCTGGTCGTTGCGAAAGGCGGTGACGGCGGCGGGATAGGACTTGACCGGCACGAACTGGACGGGGACGTCCAGCGCCTCGGACAGGTACCGGGCCACGGCGGTGAAGCGTTCGGTCAGGCGCGTCTCGTCCTCGTCGGGTATGGCCGAAAAATACAGCGTCTCCTGCGCAAGGGCTGCGCCGGACAGCGAAAGGGCGGCAGCCAGCAGGGGGGCAAACAGGCGCGACGTCATGATAGGGAACCTTTTTTGGAAGAACGGCGTGAAAGGCTGCGGCGGGCGCCTCTTTCCGGTGCCTCGCGCCGTGTCGTCAAGCCCCCGCCATGCGGCGCGCCTTTCCGGCCCGAGCGCACCCGGCGCATCGGCTTGAGCCCTTGTTCTATCGTGGGCCGGGCGTCGGGCGCAAGGCATGCCATCTTGACTTGGGCCACCCAAAAGTCGACCATAGGTGCGTACCTATCAATCGTGACAGGCAGAGGGGAGGGTCCCATGAATATCGACCTTTCGCGCCGCGGCTTTCTGAGGCTGGCGGGTGCGGGGGTTGCGGCGACGTCGCTAGGAGCCATGGGCTTCGGCGAGGCAGAGGCAGCCGAGGCCGCGCAGGTGCGCGCCTTCAAGCTGGCCACGACAACGGAAGCGCGCAACACTTGCCCCTACTGCTCGGTCGCCTGCGGGATCATCTTGTATTCCAAGGGTGACGTGAGCGCCGGCGAAACCGCCGAGCTTTTGCACATCGAGGGCGACGCAGACCATCCGACGAACCGCGGGACGCTGTGCCCCAAAGGCGCGGCGCTGAAGGACTTCGTTCATGCCCCCTCGCGCCTGACGCATCCCCGGATTCGCAAGCCCGGAAGCGACCGTTTCGAGGAGATCACCTGGGACGAGGCGCTGGACAAGATCGCCCGCGCCCTCAAGGATGATCGGGACGCGAACTTCATCGCCACCAACGACGCCGGGGTTCCGGTCAATCGCTGGACGACGACAGGCTTCCTGGCGGCTTCGGCCACGACCAATGAAACCGCATGGCTGACCTACAAGACGGTCCGGTCCATGGGAATCGTCGGATTCGACAACCAGGCGCGCGTCTGACACGGCCCCACGGTGTCCAGTTTGGGCCCGACATTTGGCCGTGGAGCGATGACCAACTCCTGGACCGATATCAAGAACACCGACCTCGTGATCGTCATGGGCGGCAACGCTGCCGAAGCGCATCCATGCGGCTTCAAATGGGTGACCGAGGCCAAGGCGCATCGCGGCGCGAAGTTGATCGTGGTCGATCCGCGCTATACCCGCACGGCCTCCGTGGCAGATTACTACGCGCCCATCCGTCCCGGCAGCGACATCGCCTTCCTGATGGGGGTGATCCGCTGGTGCATCGAGAACGACAAGGTGCAGTGGGATTATGTCCGCAACTACACCAACGCGAGCTTCCTTGTGCGCGAGGACTTTGGCTGGTCGGACGGCCTGTTCACCGGCTATGACGAGGAAAAGCGCGACTTCAACAAGGAAAGCTGGGATTACCAGAAGGGCGACGACGGCTTTGTGCTGACCGATCCGACGCTGCAGGACCCTCGCTGCGTCTGGAACATGCTCAAGGCGCATGTCGACGTCTATACGCCCGAGTTCGTCGAGAACATCACCGGCACGCCGCGCGACAAGTTCCTGACCGTCTGCCAGATGATCGGGGAATGCAGCGCGCCCGACCGGACCATGACCTCGATGTACGCGCTTGGCTGGACCCAGCATTCCAAGGGCGCGCAGAACATCCGTGGCATGGCGATGCTGCAGCTGATCCTGGGCAATATCGGCGTCCGCGGAGGGGGGATGAACGCGCTGCGCGGGCATTCCAACATCCAGGGCCTGACCGACATCGGCCTGATGTCGAACCTGATCCCGGGCTATCTGAACATCCCGACGGAAAAGGAAACGGACTGGCAGACCTATCTGTCCACCCGCACCTTCACGCCGCTCCGGCCGGGTCAGACCAGCTATTGGCAGAACTATCCCAAGTTCATGGTCAGTTTCCTCAAGGCGATGTGGGGCGATGCCGCCACGGCCGAGAATGACTGGGCCTATGAATATCTGCCCAAGCTGGACGTTCCGGCCTATGACCTGCTGCGCATGGTCGAGCTGATGAACCATGACAAGGTGAACCTGTATTTCTGTCAGGGCTTCAATCCGCTGCTGTCCGCGCCCGACCGGGGGAAGGTCACGCGGGGACTGTCGCGGCTGAAGATGCTGGTGGTCATGGACCCGCTGGCCACGGAAACGGCGCATTTCTGGGAAAATCACGGAGCCCACAACGACGTGGACCCGGCCCAGATCCAGACCGAGGTGCTGGAGCTGCCCACGACCTGCTTTGCCGAGGACGAGGGCGCGCTGGTCAACTCGGGCCGCTGGCTGCAATGGCACTGGCCGGGCGCGACGCCTCCGGGCGAGGCCAAGCACGACACATGGATCATGGCACAGATCTGGCTGCGGGTGCGTGAACTCTACCGCCAGGAAGGCGGCGCCTTCCCCGATCCGATCCTGAACCTGGCCTGGAACTATGCCGACCCCGGCGAACCCATGCCCGAGGAACTGGCGCGTGAAATGAACGGTCGCGCGCTGGCGGACCTGACCGATCCGGCAACGGGCGCAACGGTGCTGCGGGCGGGCCAGCAGGTGTCCAGCTTTGGCCAGTTGCGCGACGACGGAACGACCATGGCGGGTTGCTGGATCTATGCCGGCAGCTGGACCGAGGATGGCAACATGATGGCGCGGCGGGACAATTCCGATCCCGACGACGTGGGCATGTTCCTAAACTGGTCCTTTGCGTGGCCCGCCAACAGGCGCATCCTCTACAACCGCGCCTCGGCCGATCTGGAGGGCAATCCCTGGGATCCAAGCCGCCCGCTGATCTCGTGGAACGGCGAGCGCTGGCAAGGCTATGACGTGCCCGACATCCCGCCGACCGCGCCTCCGGGCGAGGTGGGTCCGTTCATCATGAACCAGGAAGGGGTTTCGCGCCTCTTCAGCCGGGGCCTGATGCGCGACGGACCGTTCCCCACGCATATGGAGCCTTTCGAAAGCCCGATGGCCAACGTGTTCAACGCGAGGATGCGCGGAAATCCGGTGGCACGGATGTTCGAGACCGATGCCGCGCGGCTTGGCACCAGCGATGAGTTTCCTTTCGTCGCGACCTCGTACCGCTTGACCGAGCATTTCCACTACTGGACCAAGCACAACCCGGTGAACGCCGCGTTGCAGCCCGAGTTCTTCGTGGAAATCAGCGAGGAACTGGCGGCCGAGCGAGGCATCACCAAGGGTGGTCGCGTCCGCGTCTGGAGCAAGCGCGGCGAGGTCTGGGCCAAGGCCGTGGTGACCAAGCGGATCCGCCCGATGACCTGCGGCGGCAAGCCCGTCCATGTCGTCGGCATTCCGCTGCACTGGGGCTTCATGGGGTCGGCCAGGAAAGGCTGGGGGCCGAACAGCCTGACGCCCTTCGTGGGTGATGCCAACGTGGACACGCCCGAGTTCAAGGCTTTCCTTGTCAACATCGAACCCGCAGCAGAGGAGCCGGTCGCATGAAGGATATTGCCACCTCTCCGACCACCGCGGCGTCGAACCCGCCGGTCCAGCCCACCGAGGCCTATTTCAATTCGGGCGACATCGTCCGCATCTCGGCCACGCGAAACGTGCCGCAACCCGACCGGCAGCTGGAAAAGCTGGCCAAGCTGATCGATGTGTCGAAATGCATCGGCTGCAAGGCCTGCCAATCCGCCTGCATCGAGTGGAACGACACGCATCCGGCGGTCGAGGAAAACGTGGGGGTTTACGAAAACCCCCACGACCTGACGCCGAACATGTTTACCCTGATGCGCTTCAGCGAATGGGTGAACCCGGAAACCGACGATCTGGAATGGCTGATCCGCAAGGACGGCTGTATGCATTGTGAGGATCCGGGCTGCCTCAAGGCCTGCCCTGCCCCCGGCGCCATCGTGCAGTATTCGAACGGCATCGTCGATTTCGTGCAGGAGAACTGCATCGGGTGCGGCTATTGCCTGACGGGCTGTCCGTTCAACATCCCGCGCATCAGCCAGGTCGACCACAAGAGCTACAAGTGCACCCTCTGTTCCGACCGGGTCGCAGTGGGTCAGGGTCCGGCCTGCGCCAAGGCCTGTCCCACCCAGGCCATTGTCTTTGGCACAAAGGAGGACATGAAAGCCCATGCCGCCGAGCGGATCGAGGATCTGAAGTCGCGCGGCTACGAGAACGCCGGCCTTTACGACCCGGCGGGCGTGGGTGGAACGCATGTGATGTATGTCCTGCATCACGCGGACAAGCCGCAGATCTACAATGGCTTGGCAGAAAGCCCTCGCATCTCTCCGATCGTCGAGGGGTGGAAGGGCGTCACCAAGACAGCAGGCCTTGCCGCCATTGGTCTGGCGGCGATCGGCGCCACGCTGCACGGGCTCTTTGCCCGAGGCAACGAGGTCGAAGATCATGACGACCAGGCAGCGGACAAGCTGGTCAAGGGCGAGGATCCTGATCAGGATCAGGGAGGTCACGGCTGATGGCGCGTCGTCCCTACTACTCCGAGCCGGGCGATCGGATCGACAGCACGGCGCCCGTCACGGTCAGCCGGTATCGCGGGTTCATCCGCGGCAACCACTGGCTGACCGCGATTGCGCTGATCGTGCTGGCGTTGTCGGGCCTCGCGCTGTTCGACCCTTCGCTGTATTTTCTGACGGGCCTGTTCGGTGGGGGTCAGACGACGCGCTGGCTGCACCCGATCGTGGGGGTCGTGCTGTTCTTCAGCTTTGCGCTGATGTTCATCCAGCTGTGGCGCCTGAACATGCCGCGCCCCGAGGACACGACCTGGGTTGCCAAGTTCGGCGATGTGGTCAAGGGCAACGAAGATGCGCTGCCTGAACTGGGAAAGTACAATCCGGGGCAGAAGTTCATCTTCTGGGCCATGTCGGGCCTGATCCTGGTCCTGATCGTGACCGGCGTCCTGATCTGGCAACAGGTCGTGGGCCACATGGTCAGCGTGCCCGTGCGTCGGGTGGCGGTGCTGGTCCACGCGATTTCGGCGGTGCTGATCCTGCTGGTCTTCATCCTGCACGTTTATGCGGCCATCTGGACCCGCGGCACCCTGCGCGCCATGACGCGGGGCACCGTGACCGGTGGCTGGGCATGGCGGCACCACCGCAAGTGGCTGCGCGAGATCGCCAGCCGTGACAACAAGGGTCCGGCAGAGTAATCTGCCGGCCACAACATGCCGACACCCCTGTGGCCGGTCGGCCCGGAGCAGACATGACCACGACCGCAGTCCCGAATCCTTCTGCCATCGGCGGCGTCCCCAAGGCGCCGCTTGCGTTTTTGCCTCAGCCCAAGCAGGTCTTTTCCCTTCGCGCCAAGCGGCTGGACTTTCTGGCGGGGAACGGCGGCAACCTGGCGCCTTATCTGGGCTTACTGAGCGCCCTGGTCGGGCTTCAGGCGCGGCTGGCGGACCAGCTGCCAGCAGCGGTGCCCCTGTCCGCCGACCGCGTGCGCCTGGCGCGCGAAAGCCGCATGCCGCCGATCGACCGCAGGCCCCTGGCCACCGACCCGGACCTTCACGCCGTTCTGGACCGGGTGCTGGCGGAGGCGGCAAACCTGGACATGCCCGAACCCGCCCGCCTGGCCTTGTCGGCGGTGACCGCGGCACCCCTGGCCGACCGGCACTGGCTGCTGGACAACATCCTGTCCGACCAGATCCCCGACGACAGCGTTGCCCCGCATCTTTTCGCGGCCGTGGCCGTGCAGCTGCACCTGGCGCGGCTGGCCGCAACGCTGGACGCTGCGCAACTGGTGCCGATCCGCACGGGTGTGTGTCCGTCCTGCGGCGGTCGGCCCGCGACCTCCAGCGTGATCGGCATCGGCGGCCTGGACGGCGTACGCTATGCCGCATGCGCATGCTGTCAGACACAGTGGAACGAGGTGCGGCTGACCTGCCTTTGCTGCGGGTCCACCAAGGGTATCAGCTATCGCAGCGTCGAAACGATCGAGGCGACCGTGCGGGCCGAAGTCTGTACCGAATGCGACAGCTGGGTGAAGATCCTGTATCAGAACAAGAACCACAGCCTCGAACCCGTTGCCGATGACGTGGCAAGCTTGGGACTGGACCTGATGATGAGGGACACGGACCTGCGCCGGGGCGGCTTCAATCCGTTCCTGATCGGCTATTGATGACGGGGTTCCGCGCGCTGCCTTCGGTCGACCAGCTTGTGCATGCGCTGCCCTTGCTGGTGGAGGCGCACGGCCGGCAGCCGGTGACGGCGGCGGCGCGTGCGCGGCTTGACGCGGCGCGCGAGGCTATCCGCAGCGGCGCCGATGGCGCGATCGAGGCCGCCCGCCTGCCCCATCTGCTGGCGGCCGATCTGGCGGGACAGGCCGTTACGCAGCTGCGTCCGATCCTGAACCTGACGGGCACCGTCCTGCACACCAACCTGGGCCGCGCGATCCTGGCCGATGAGGCCATTGCAGCCGCCAGCGCCGCGATGGCGGCCCCGCTTGCGCTGGAATACGACCTCGCGACCGGCGGGCGCGGACAGCGCGATGATCACCTTCGCGATCTTTTGCGCGAACTGACGGGGGCCGAAGACGCCACCATCGTCAACAACAATGCTGCGGCCGTGCTGATCGCGCTGAACACCTTTGGCCAAGGGCGGCAGTCCATCGTTTCACGCGGGGAACTGATCGAGATCGGGGGCGCCTTCCGCATGCCCGACATCATGTCCCGCGCGGGCACCCAACTGGTCGAGGTGGGAACCACCAACCGCACCCACCCCCGCGATTACCGTGACGCGCTGTCCGACCAGACTGGCCTGATCCTCAAGGTCCACACCTCGAACTATCGGATCGAAGGCTTCACGGCCGAAGTTGCCGCCCCGCAACTGGCGCCAATCGCACACGAGGCGGGCGTGGTGCTGTTGAACGATCTTGGCGCGGGCTCGCTGGTGGATCTGTCGCGGTGGGGGCTGCGGCGCGAACCCACCGTGGCCGAGGCCGTGGCCGAAGGCGCGGACCTGGTCACCTTTTCCGGCGACAAGCTGCTGGGGGGGCCGCAGGCCGGCTTCATCGTCGGCCGCCGCGATCTGATCGCCCGGATCAACAAGAACCCGATGAAGCGTGCCGTCCGCCTGGACAAGATCCGCATCGCCGCGCTGGAGGCGACGCTGCGCCTGTACCGCGACCCCGCCCGGCTGGCGCAGCGCCTGCCGGTCCTGCGGATGCTGTCCCGCGCCCAAAGTGACATCATCGCTCAGGCCGCGCGCCTTGCACCGCAGGTCGCGGCCCTGCTGGCGCCTCTGGGTTATGATGCGGCGGTGGTGGACTGCGCCAGCCAGGTCGGCTCGGGTTCGCTGCCGACCGACACGATCCCATCGGCCGGGTTGCGTCTGACGGGCGCGGGAGGGGATGCCCCGGACCGTCTGGCGGCCCGTCTGCGCGCCCTGCCACGCCCGGTCATCGGTCACATCCATGCCGGGGCGCTGATCCTGGACCTGCGGTGCCTGCAAGAGGACGCAGACCTGCTGGCGGCCCTGGCAGACCTATGATCGTCGGAACGGCAGGTCATATCGACCACGGCAAGACGGCGCTGGTCAAGGCGCTGACCGGCACGGATGCCGATCGTCTGGCCGAGGAAAAGGCGCGTGGCATCACCATCGACCTGGGCTTTGCCTACGCGGATCTGGGCAGTGGCGCGATCACCGGCTTTGTCGATGTGCCGGGGCATGAACGCCTGATCCACACGATGCTGGCGGGGGCCGGAGGCATCGACCTGGCGCTGCTGGTCGTGGCCGCAGATGACGGGATCATGCCCCAGACGGCCGAGCATCTGGCGATCCTGGATCTGCTGGGACTGGACCGGGGACTGGTCGCGCTGACCAAGGCAGACCTGGCCGATGCCGTCCGGCGCGCCGAGGTGACGGCCCAGATCGGGGCCGTCCTGGCCGGCAGCCGGCTGGCCGGAGCGCCGATCATCCCGGTTTCCAGCCTGACCGGTGAAGGACTGGACGATCTGCGTGCCGCCCTGATCGCGGCCGAGGCACAGACGACGCAGCGCCGGACGGACGGGTCCTTCCGCCTCGCAGTGGATCGCAGCTTTACCCTGTCAGGCGCGGGCACGGTCGTGACAGGAACCGTGCTGACGGGGCGGGTTGCCTTGGGCGATCTGGTGACCGTCAGCCCATCCGGCCTTGCCGCGCGGGTGCGAGGCATCCATGCCCAGAACCGTCCCGCGACCGAAGGTCTGGCGGGCCAACGCTGTGCCCTGAACCTGGCCGGCGAGGCCATTGCCAAGGATGCCATTCATCGCGGCGACATGGTGCTGGCGCCTGCGCTGCACGCACCGACCGACCGCATCGATGCACGCCTGTCGGTGCTGCCGGGAGAGCCAAAATCTGTCGGCACCTGGTTTCCGGCCCGCCTGCACAGTCACGCCGTCGAGGTCGGTGCACGGGTCGTTCCCTTGGCCGATCCGATCGCGCCGGGTGCGGCCGGACCTGTGCAGATCGTGCTGGACCGTCCGATCGCGGCGGCCGTCGGGGACCGCTTCATCCTCCGCGACGTATCGGCCAGTCGCACCATTGGCGGCGGCCGGTTTCTGGACTTGCGCCCTCCTGCCCGCAAGCGTCGCACGCCCGAACGCCTTGCCCTGATCGACGCCGCGCGCCGCTTGGATCCCGGTCGTGCATTGACGGCCATGCTGGAGGTCGCGCCG
>Ga0194112_10004225_pt1 | contig 19713 bp, 18 predicted proteins | sample TA2MahC400mmetaG_FD_146191 | JGI IMG/M metagenome (GOLD analysis project Ga0194112, IMG submission 146191) | Freshwater microbial communities from Lake Tanganyika, Tanzania - TA2015016 Mahale Deep Cast 400m | ecosystem: Environmental > Aquatic > Freshwater > Lake | place: Tanzania: Lake... | reverse complement strand
CAGCTCATGGGCTACTACGGCACCCAGGCCGAACTCTACGCCGACGCCGCGGACGCCTACGCGGCGCTGCTCGACGAGTACGCCCCTTCCAGCGCCACGAACGAGGTGGGACGCTTCATCCCCGTCTCGGAACGCCTTCGCGGGGAGAGCGGCTGGAACGGCTTCCGCGTGGCGCCGCCGGACCAGTGGGACGCGGGCCAGGTGCGTTTCGGGCTGGGCTATCTCTACTGGAAGAAGGAACAGTGGGAGCCCTGTCAGACCGTGCTGCGGCCGTTCGCGGACGACTCGAACCTGCGCACCAACGCCAGCCGCGGCGAGGCCCTGTTCATGATGGGCCGCAGTCAGATGAATCTCCGCCTGTACACGGCGGGCCAGGAGACGCTCGCCCGCCTGATCCGGGAGCATCCCGACTTCAAGGGCGTTGAAGACGCTTACATGGAGCTGGTGCGGTCGTACGTCGGTCTGTCGAACTGGGAGCCCGCGGAGCGCTACTACCTGGCGTACGTGGAGAAACATCCCGCCGGACTGCGGCGCACGTACATGGACGTGTACGGCGCGCTGGCCCGGATCGGGCGCGGTCAGGCGGAGGAGGGTGAGCAAACCCTCCGGGACCTGGCCAGGTCGGAAACGTACGAAGACGTCAAAGCCGAAGCGTATTACCGCCTGGCGGAACGGAAGCTGGCGGCCTCGCCGCCCGACGCGCCGGCCGCGCTCGCGCTTCTGCGCAAGAGCGTGGAGTCTTATCCGCTGGCGCCGGCCGTGCTGGCGGCCGGCCGATGCGCCGCGCAGACCGGGGACCGGGCTGCCGCGCGGGAGTTTCTGGACCGGCTGGTCCGGGAGTTTCCCAAGGCGGATCGCGAACTGATCGAAGAGGCGCAGCGACTGCGCCGGGACCTGATGGAGCCCGAATCGAAGAAGCGATAGGAAAGGAGAAACGGAAGATGAGGAAGGCATTCGCGATGGGGACGGCGATTCTGATGACGGCGGTCGCGGGAACCTGCCCGGCGCGGGCGCAGGACGCGCCGGGAGCGGAACCGGCCGCCGCCGCGGTGCCCGCTCTGGATGAGTCCCTGCCCGGCCTGAGCGGACTCGATACGGGCAGCCAGGGAGACGTGGAGAGCCTGCTCCGCGGGGAGGGCGGCGAAAACGCCGGCGACCTGAAGCAGTTCGAGATCCGGACCGACGACGACATCACGACGCTGGAAGCCGGCGATCTGTACAAGAACGAGGAGACCGCCTACAAGGTCGTCGGCATCAAGCGCAAGACGGCCAAGGGCGGGGTCTTCACCGTTCAGCGCATCGCCGGCCTGAACGACCCCCAGCGCCGCTGGATCCGCATCTCCGGGGCCGGGCCCAAGAACATCATCACCCGCATGACGCTGCTGGACTTCTACCTGCAGGGCGGCTTCTTCATGCACCCCATCGCGCTCCTGTTCGTCGCGATGCTGGTGCTCGCCGTCAACGACGCCCTGTTGTACCGCGCCAAGGTGCAGTGCCCCCCCGAGTTCGTGGACGCCGCCGAAGCGGCCATCCGCAAGGGCGATCTGAACCGGTTCCGGGAACTGGCCCGGGACAACAAGGGCCTGATGCCTTTCATCTGCCGCCACATGACGGTGGACTTCGACGAGTCCTCGATCGGCGAAATCCGCAACCGGGTGGAAGCCGCCACCATCACGTACATCAACCGCATGCGGATTCCGGTCCGCGCCCTGAACCTGATCGCCGTGGTGTCGCCGCTGCTCGGCCTGATGGGCACCATCATCGGCATGGTGACGGTCTTTGAAGGAATCGCCGGCACGAGCAACGCCGCCAGGGCGTCCGTCCTCGCGGCGGGGATCCGGGTGGCGCTGTTCACCACGGTGGCGGGATTGACCGTGGCCGTCCCCGCGCTCTTCGTCTACTTCTTCCTCAACCAGAAGCACGGCGCGCTCGTCGGCCAGTGCGAGACCGTGCACGAACGGTTCCTTCACCTGCTGGGGAAGATCAAGCGCCCCGGCGGACAGGCCGGAGAGGAAACGGAAGAGAGCCAGGGTCGGACCACCGCCCCCGTCGAAGAGGGCCTACCGGTGATTTCCCGGCCGCGCGGGTGACCCGCGGCTTCGCAACGGAGGAGGACGGCATATGGGCTTTCAGCGCGAGAGCGAACACGCGATGCACATTGACATGACGCCCGTCGTGGACGCCATGTTCACCCTCATCCTGTTCCTGGTGGTCACGTCCTCGTACGTTCAGTCCATGGAGCAGGACGTCAACATCAACCTTCCCACCATGAACGAACAGCTCAAGGTCGCCAAGCCGCCCGCGCGGCCGATTGTCGTCAATGTCCGCTATCTGCCGGGCGGCAACGCCTACTACCACGTCGAAAACGAGAAGATGACGCTGACGACGCTGACGATCAACATGGCGCGGGCGCGGGTCCGGAACCAGGACCAGTCGGTTGTGATCCGCGGCGACAAGGACGTCAAGTGGGACCACGTGGCCAAGGTCATGGGGTGTTGCGCCCAGGCCGGAATTACCAAGGTTTCGGCCACGCTTGAAGTGAACCAGTAGGGAAACGGAACCGTGAAAGAGAGTCAACAGACGCGTCCCCGTCCGTCGCCCGAGGCGATGCCCGGCCAGGACCCGGTCTTTGACAAGCGATCCCTTCTGGTCGGTTCCGGCTTTCTGGTCGTGATGCTGACGGTGGCCACCCTGTGGGGCGTGGCCTATCGCGAAAGGAGCCGTAAAACCGCCCGGCTCAAGGATTTCGAGTTTGCCCCCCGCCCGCCGAAGACCGAGAAGTTCGAGCTCAAGGAACCGCAGCGCGAGCTGATGCGCGAACTGGTCCAGGACAAGCCCGACTTCCGGGAAAGAGAGACCCCGACGATCCAGATGACCACCGAGATCAAGGAAACCGACATCCGCGAGGAGGTTGTCAAGACCCGCGAGCTGACGATGAACTCGGACATCGACATCCAGTCCGCCCAACTGGACATGCTCGACAGGATGGAGAAGATGGACCGCCTGGACGACGAAACGGCCGATGCGTTGACCCCCATCGCGGTGCTCAGCAAGACGCCGGGCGACATCTACGCGTACAAGGACCCGGCGCCGCGCGCCAAGCCAAGAGCCCGGCTGGTCAGCACGTCCCCGCGTCCCGGAATGCAGCTCAAGGTGACCCCGCGCCAGTTCGGCGACCTGGAAGCCGTGACCGTCGGCGACCTGGGACCCGTGGACATCAATCTTCTGGGCAGCGGCGACTACCTTGACGCCATGGGACGCGCCGGGTTCGAAACCCGGACCGCCGTGGACGCGGCGCTCCGCTGGCTGGCGCTGCACCAGGAGACCGAGGGCTGGTGGTCGCCGCACCGCTGGGATCCCGAGGACGTCCCCATGAACGCCCCCCTGACGGACGACGTCAAGAAGGGCAGCGTGGCGAGTCCCGTCCGCGGCGTCACCGGCCTGGCCACCCTGGCCCTGCTGGGGGGCGGCAACACGCTGCGCAAGGGCGAACATCGCATGGCCGTTCTTCGCGCCGTTCAGTGGATCGCGGACCAGCAGGACGCGCAAACCGGGTACCTGAGCCCCAACATGTACGAGCACGCCATCTGCACAATTGCCCTGTGCGAGGCTTTCGGCCGGTCGCCGGATGAGCGCGTCGCCATGGCCACGCGAAAAGCCGTGGACGCCTGCGTCACCGCCGTTGCCAAGGACGGCGGCTGGCGCTATACCCCCGGCCCGGACGAAAGCGACATGTCCGTTACGAGCTGGTTCCTGCAGGCGCTCAAGACCGCCAGGCTGGCCAATATCAAGTTCGACTACGCCGCTTTCTCCAAAGGGCTGACGTACCTCGATCAGTGCACCGACCGCGGCGGAATGGCCGACACCAGCGGCGGCGTGGGATACCAGTATACGGCCAGCCTTTCGTACGGCGAGGGGTCCCCCGCCCTGACCTGCGCGGGCATGCTGGTCCGGCAGTTCAACGGCATGGGAGTCAACCACCCCGTGCTCGTCAAGGGCGCGGCACTGACGAGGGCGAGGCCCCCGGACTGGGACAAGAACAAGGACTTCTACTACTGGTACTACGCGACCTATGCCATGCACAACATGGGCGGGGAGTCGCGCCTGTGGTGGAATCGCCGCATCCGGGACGTCCTGCTGGATCACCAGTCCCGACGGGGACACAACGCCGGGAGCTGGAACCCGGAAAAAGTCAAGTGGGATGGCGGCAGGGCCTACTGCACCGCCCTCGGCGCGCTCTGCCTGGAGGTCTACTACCGCTACGGCTCCGCGCTGCAGAGCTTCGGCACGGTTCCCGATCTGAGCGAATTGACCTTCCAGTGACCGCGCGGCGCGTATCGCGCCGCCGATGCTGATCGTGTCGCCCACCGGCTGGTAAATACCGTAACTGCGCGCTCGCCGCGCCCATGAACGCGACCCTCAGCTCGCTTGACATTCCGGCCGGCTCCTTTCATCCCGGCGGACCGGATCGGCGATGATGATGTCCACGCAGTCGCCGCATCGCAATGGCGGCCGGGGCGGGCGCGTCGCCGAACGCGTCCGGCTCGCGCTCCAGGCGGGCCTTCACGGCAAACAGCTCCTGGCACGCCTGGGCATAGTCCACCCCGGCCAGGGTGCAGATCAGCCGGCAGCTTCGGTCGATGAGCTTCTTGTTGCCCGGTTGAACGTGAATCATCCAGTTGCCGTCCAAGCGCTTCATGCGGCCCATGGTGGCTGTGCTGAGCGTGTTGAGCACCAGCTTCACGGCCAGGTGGGCCCACAGGTCCAGGGGCGAGTCGGGCCAATTGCAGGGCACATGCAGGCGCACGCCTTCCTGCAGGTCCGCCGGCGGTGACGCGCCGATCGCCAGCACCGCCCGCGAGTCGAACGCCGCCGATGCCCGCCTGAACCGCCGTGCCAGTTCCGGGTCGGCAGCCGCCCGGCCCGCCAGCAGCGCCACGGCCGCGTTAGGCGATTTCGACCGCCGGGAGGGGTCGTCTTCGTCGCCGATGCCGAAAGCGAGGATACGGGCGTTGGAAATGTCGGGCGGGGCATCCACGATCCGCCGCGGCGCCTCCAGCCTCCGATACACCTCGGCGCCCCAATCCAGCCCGCGCGGCCGGTGCCCCAGCAGATCCTCCAACGCCTGCGGGGTCGGCAGGCGGAGGTTCTTCACGAACGCCCACGGCAGCGGTGAGATTTCGTCGCCGCCGGGACGGAACGGCGGCAGCGCGAAAGTCGGCGACCGTTCCGTGGTGTCCGTCAGAATGTCCAGCAGGTACTCCTGCGCGAAGTATGTCACCAGGCCTTTGGAGCGGTAGATATGCTCCTCCAGCTTCACCAGCCCCGCCATCGCCTCCAGGGCCTCGGCGCCGCCCAGTTGGTCCAGCAGCCCTTCAAACTGACTGGCGTAGTCCTCCCCGCTGCGCCTCGCCAGGCCCAGCCGGGCCGGCAGGTCGCCCGGCTGATCCGCCAGCAGCTTCGCCAGGGCGCCCTCCATTGCCGCGGCCAGCACCAGCAGCTCGACCGTCGTCGCCTGCATCCGGGTCGAGCCCGCCACCGCCATGGGACCACTGTGCAGGTCCAGCTTTGTAATGCGCGGATGCTCGATGACTTGGCGTGACCGCTCGACCAGCCCGGCCAGTGTGTCGGCAGGATTGTTGAAGACAAAAAACACGCTCGCCCCGCGGTCCAGCCCCTCCCAAGCCGTGCCGATGACGAAGCTTGTCTCCCCGCCCTCGGTGACGGCCACGACCACGTCGCCCTCGGACACGCCCGCCTGCGCAAGCTGGTGGCGGCCGAACGATTGATAGTCCTCAAAACCTTCCACGGAACGGATCAGCGCGAAATCTCCCCCCGCCATCACGCTCACCACCCGCTCGGGTATTTCTCCGATGCCGGGGATGTCCAGCCCCGCTTTCCGGGCACGCTGCCAGAACCGTCGCCAGGCCGACTCCACCAGGATCGCCAGCCGCCCTGTCGCGCCACAGCCGGTGAAAAAGATCCGCCGCCCCTGGCGCATAGCCCGCTCCAATTGGCCGACAAGACTGGCGAAGGCGGCCCCGGCGAAAACTCGCCGGGCGGCAGGAGGGATGTCGCGGTCCACCTGCGCCAGCAGGCGCAACCCGGCGGTCACGTCCCGCTGCAAAGTCTGCGAAAGTCGCCGGGTGACCGGGTGCGGCTGTTCCGTCGGCAGCGCCCCCAGCCGGAAAGCGTGCTCATGATCCACGAAGTGCCGGGCATCCTGCTGAGACCAGCTCACGTCTGTCTCCCGATCAATGAGTAGCAGATATGATCGATCGTGTGTAGTCCCGAGTCCGTCACCTGCTTCACTCGGAAGACCCGTGCGCCGCATGGGATCCTGCCCTTGTATTCCCGCGCCGCCGCCGCTATACAGTCGGACGATGACGGCCGCACCTGTTCCCGGGTGCGACCGCGATCCACCATGATGAAGGGGGAGAAGATCGACACATGGCCAATTCACTACAAGAGAGAGAATTGAGAAAACACGGACTTCCGCGCCTGGTTCTCTGGGCGGCCGTTCTGGCGCTTGCCGGCGGAACGGCCCCTCCGGCCCGCGGTATCGATGCCCGCGGCGGGCTGGAGACCCGCTACGTTCAGAACGGCACCAACTGGACCGCGCACGTCTTCACGAACAGCGGCACGCTGACGTTTCTGAGCGCGGGTCAAGTCGAATACCTGGTCGTTGCCGGCGGCGGCGGGGGCGGCGCGGTCTGGCAGGGCGGGGGCGGCGGGGGCGGCGGGTTTCTGACGGGAAGCGCCGATGTCACAACCGGCTCCCTTGACGTTGTCGTGGGCGCCGGCGGCAAAGGCGTCAGCCAGCCGGGCGGGCCCTCGAACGGCGGCGATTCACTGATCTCCAACGCTGTGTTCGGCGTCATCCGCGCCTATGGAGGCGGTTACGGCGGAGGGGAATCGGTGGTGGCCGCGTCGGGCGGATCCGGCGGCGGCGGGTCGCATGGTTCCTGTACGCGCGGTTGGACCGTTGCGGACGGACGGCAGGGCCATGATGGCGGGGAAGGGGCAAGCTGTGACGCGGGCGGCGGCGGCGGCGCGGGCGGCCCTGGCAAGTCCGCTGTTGAAGGCAGAGCGGGCGGCCCCGGCAGGCCTTCCAGTATGAGGGACGGGAAGACTCCGGCGATCTACGCGGCGGGCGGAACAGGGCACGGGCGCGACGGAGTCGACGGCGTAAGCAAGTCTGCCAATACCGGGCACGGTGGCGACGGGTCCGGGGTGGCCGCCGGCGACGGGAAAGGGGGGAACGGAGGCAGCGGCATCGTGATCGTGCGCTACGTGTCGTTGTCGGCGCGCAACGAAACCGCCTCGAGCGTGACCAGGGAATCGGCCGTTCTCGAAGGCGTTCTGGACGCCGGCGGCGGTTCGGCCGTGTCGGCTTGCGTGATGTGGGGCGAGAAGAGCGGCGGCAACACCTGGGACTGGGCGAAGACGGAATGGTTTGAGAAGACCGATTGGAGCGACGAGACGCCTCTCAAGAGGGAGATCGGCGGGCTGGCCGGGGACAAAACCTACTACTATACGTTCGGCGCAAAGGGCGCTCAGGATCAGTCCATTGCCGACCCGGCGCTTTCCTTCATTACCGGGGAAGTCAACCTGGAATCCGTGGCGGAGAGCGCCCGGGAGAAAGGGCCCGACGGCGTCCCCGTGCCGGTCGCGCTGACCTTTTCCCGCCCGGCGTCCTGCGTTGAGGCGCCGCTGCCGGTAGCCTACGCCTTGTCGGGCACGGCGAGCAACGGCGCGGACTACGCCGCGCTGAGCGGGACGGTCGTGCTGCCCGCGGGCGCGGCGGAGGCCCGCCTCGCCGTCGCACCCTGGAACGACATGACCGTTGAGGGCGACGAGACGGTGGTGATAACGCTTCTGCCCGGCCCCTACATCGTCGGGCCCGGCAGGACGGCAACCGTTACGATCGCGGATACTGTCGTGCGCACGTTCTACGTCTCCCCCGACGCCTCCCCCACCCCGCCGTACGACACCTGGGCCACGGGTTTCAAGAATCTCCAGGATGCGCTGGACAATCCCGCGGCGAAAAGCGACGCGGTCATCTGCCTGGCCGGCGGCCGGACCTTTGGCGGCCCGGGCATCGCGGAAAGGGACGGGGACAGAACCGTCTTCCGCTGGCGCAATGCGGCCAACGTTCAACTGCTGGGCGGATACCGGGCGGACGCGAAGCTGGCGGCCGCGGCGCATCCGGGGCCGCGCGACGCGGGGCCTGCGATCCTGAAACGCACGGCGGGTTCCGGCCGGGTATTGACCCTGTCGGGAATAGCGGGCGCCGTCATCGAGCAGGCGATCGTCCGCGACGGCCTGCTGGAAGGCCGCCGCGGACTGGGCGCGGGGGTTTGCGTGGTCGCGTGCAGCAACGTGGCTTTCCGGGGCTGCGCGATCGTATGCAACACGAATGCGGCCGGTTACCTCGGCATGGGAGGCGGGCTGTACGTGGAAGGCAGCGACGTCACGGTGTCGGACACGGCGATCGCCACGAACCGGGTGCACGGCCGCTACAGCTACGGCGGCGGGCTGTACGTTCACCACGACGGCCGCGTGACCGTCGCCGGATCCGCCATCCGGGCCAACGAGGCGCACACTTCGGGGGACCACGCGCCCAGGGGCGGAGGCTGCTACGTGTTTCCGGGCGGAGTCCTGGAGCTCGACAAGACCGCGGTCGAAGGGAACAGACCGTGACAAAGCGGGTCTTTCGGATCTCGGGCGGAGCTTGCAATGCCGCCGGCCCGCGCCGGTTCGAGCCGGCCTGCTGAAGCGTCAGCCTGGAAAGAAATGCATGCGCGAGAGGCTGGAACGGCCTTCGACGGCTGCGTTTCACGCCGCGTCGCGCGTTCCTACTCCGGTCCGCGCACGCGCAACTGAAGCCCGTCGCCTTCCGCTACGCGCCCTTCCGCGAGGCACCCCGCCTGCATTTCCAGGACGCCCGTCGCGCCCCGCCCCCCGAACACCACGCGATTCGGAGGCACGCCGCGCACGACGCGCCTCACCGTCATGCCGCCGTCGACGAAGATGAGGTCCAGCGTGAAACGCATGCCGAAGGTGTGAACCGCGCCGCAGGCGGGGATGAACAGGCCGCATCCCGCTTCCAGGCCGTCGCGCCCCAGGAGCCCCCGCATGCGAAGCCGGGCGGTGTCGGCTGCTTCCACGCGGTCGAGAAGAACGGCCCCCTTGCCATCCAGAAGCCTGAATCGCGGCATTTGCCGTTGCGCCCCCAGCCGGTCGCCCGCCTACTTCAGAAGCAACCCGATCGCCACGCCCAGCCCCATGAAGAACAGGAAAACCAGGGACTTCATCCCCGAGATGCTGCCCTGAATGAAAGGCAGATTGACGGTCACGCTTCCGCGGTTGAAGATCAGCACCAGCACGGCAAGCGCGATAATGATCAGAGCGGACATGATTCTACGGTTCACCGCGTTCCTCCCGGTTTTCCCCGTGCGGCCAGGGCTTCTTCGATCGCCGCCATGATGTCTTCCAGCGCCGCCAGGCGCCCCCTCCCCTGGTAGCCGCACGCCAGGTCGCCGCTGCCCACTTCGACGATGCGCGCCCCGCGCGCGCGAAGGACGGCGACGTTCTCGCGCGTGGCGGCGTGGTCCCACATGTGCTCGTTCATGGCCGGGGCCGCCACCAGCGGACCGTCAAAGGCCAGCGCCGTGCACGTCAGCAGGTCGTCGGCCAGCCCGTGCGCGAGCTTGGCCAGCACGTTGGCCGTGCAGGGCGCGATCGCGAACACGTCCGCCCATTCGGCCAGCGACACGTGCGCCGGGCGCCATTCCGCGGGTTCCTCGAACATATCCACGCCCACCGGCCGCCGCGTCAGGGTGCGGAAGGTCAGGGCGCTCACGAAGCGCGTGGCCGCGCGGGTCATCACGACGGCCGTCTCCCATCCGCGCGCCTGGCCCAGGCGCACGAGCTCCGCGGCCTTGTAGGCGGCGATCGAGCCGGTCACGCCGATAAGAACCTTGTCAGGCATTGCGGTTCATCTCCGCGCACACGATCTCCGTCAGCTCGCGGTAGGCGTCCTCCAGGACTTCGTTGACCACCACGTAGCGGTATTCGTTCATGTGCGCCATTTCCTCGCGCGCCGCGGCCAGGCGCCCTTCAATCACTTCGGCCGCGTCCTCGCCGCGCTCTGCGAGCCGCTCGCGCAAAGCCTCCAGCGAAGGCGGTCGTATGAAGATATCCACGAAACCCCGCCGGATCAAGTCGCCTTCGGGGGCCGCCTGCGCGATCCGCCTGATCCGGGCCGCGCCCTGCACGTCAATGTCCATGAGCACGTGGCAGCCCTCGCGCAGGGCCGACTCCACGGGCTCCCGCAGCGTCCCGTAGCGCCGGGCGTGCACGCCGGCGTATTCCAGGAAGGCCCCTTCCGCCACCCGCCGGTCAAAGTCTTCCTCGCTGAGGAAAAAGTAGTCCTCGCCGTCCACTTCGCTGCCGCGGGGCTCGCGGGTTGTGCACGACACCGAATAGACGATCTCGGGGAAGTCTTCGAGCAGCCGGTCGCACAGCGTGGTCTTGCCCGCGCCGGAGGGCGCCGAGACGACGATCAGCAGCTGACGCCTGTTCTTCCCTCTCATGCCCGGATACCGCTCTGGGGAGTGTGTGGGTGTGTGAGCATGTGAGTGGGCAAGTGATTTCTCCTCCCATACGCCAAGGCGCTCGCGCGCTCATTCCACATTCTGCACCTGCTCCCGCACCCTTTCCAGCTCGGTCTTGAACTGCAGCACGTGGTTGGCGATCCTCACGTCTCCGGCTTTCGCGCCCAGGGTGTTGATTTCGCGCATCATTTCCTGGCACAGGAAATCCAGCAGCCGGCCGGTTTCGCCGCCCTGCGCGACGCGCGCGCCGGCCTGGGCCAGGTGGCTTTCGAGCCGCGTCAGCTCCTCGCTTATGTCGCCGCGGTCGGCCAGCAGGGCCGCCTCGCGCATGATCTCCGGCTCGCGCCCGCTCGCGCTCACTCCCGCCTCCCGCAGCCGCGCCGCCAGCCGCGCCCGGAGCCGCGCGGCCACGCGCGGCGCCAGGGCCGCGATCCGGATCCGCCGCCGCGCGAGCGCCGCGATGCGCCGCGTCAGGTCGCGCTCGAGCGCCGCGCCTTCCGTGCGCCGCACGCGCTCCGCTTCCTCCAGCGCCTTGCGCAGGGCGCGCTGCATCACGGGCCACACCGCCTCCGGGTCGTCGGCCGCGCTCTCGTAGCGCATCACTTCCGGAATCGAGAGCAGGGCCTGCGCCGTGAGGTCGTCCCGCAACCGCAGCTCCGCGGCCGCGCGCCGCAGGGCCTTGATGTACCCGCGCGCCGCTTCCAGGTTCAGGCGCGCGCCTTGCCCGCCCCCGTCGCGCGGCGCGACGCGGAAATTGACGCTCACGGCCCCGCGCCGCAAACGGCGCTGCACGGCCGCGCAAATCCGCGGCTCCAGGGACGCCAGCGCCCTGGACAGGGAAACCCGTATGTCAAGCTGGCGGCGGTTGACCGAGCCGACCTCGGCTTCCACGCGCAGCAGCGCCGACGAAGCCGCGCCCCGCCCGTATCCGGTCATGCTCTGCAGCGCCATGTTCCGCCTTTCCCTATTTCTTCTCCCCCTAACCGGTGCCAGGCAAATAGTCCCCTGCTCACAACCCGCACTCTATCAGTCTGTTCCGGCTGAGTCAACCTCCGGCAGCACCTCCGTCAGCACGCCTTCCCGCAGAGATTTCCGCACCTTTTTTCCGGTTGCCTGGCACCGATTCGCCCGGCACCGATTCGCCCGGCCGTCTTACCCGCCATTCACGGTAGGGCGCGGGCGCCGCGCGCGCCGGAGACCGGACAGGCACGCGCCCCGCCGCGGCGCGCAGCGCGGCGATGAACGCCTCCATGTCGGCCGGGAGGGGCGCCTCGAAGGTCGCGGGCTCGCCGCCGCGCGGATGGCGGAACGAAAGGCGGCGCGCGTGCAGCATCTGCCGCGCGGGCTCCTCCCGCGCGCCGGCCGCGCCGCGGCGGCCGTACTGGCGGTCGCCCGCCACGGGATGCCCGATATGCGCCAGGTGCACGCGGATCTGGTGCGTGCGGCCGGTCTCGATCCACACGCGCAGCAGCGCGTGCGCCCCCAGCTCCTCGGCGACCTCGTAGCGCGTGACCGCGGCGCGGCCGCGCGCCGGGCGGGCGGACATCTTCTTGCGGTCGCGGCGGCTGCGGCCGATGGGGGTTTCGATGCGGCCCGCCCGCGGCCGCGGCGCGCCTTGCACCACGGCCGCGTATTCCTTGGCCACCGCGCCGGCCTTGAACTGCGCCGCCAGCGCCTCCATCGCGGAATCGTTCTTCGCCGCCACCATCACGCCGGTGGTGTCCTTGTCGAGGCGGTGCACGATGCCCGGGCGCCGCGCGCCCCCCACCCCGGCGATGTCGCGGCAGCGGTGCAGCAGGGCGTTGACCAGCGTGCCGGAGGGATGCCCGGCGGCGGGATGCACCACGAGGCCCGCGGGTTTGTCGATCACGACAATGTCGCCGTCTTCGTAGAGCACCCGCAGCGGAATGTCCTCCGCTTCCGGCCCCGCCTGAACCGCGGGCGGAATCCGCACCGCCACTTCCATGCCGCGGCGCAGCTTCGCGTGCGGGCGGGACGCCGCGCCGGCGACCGTCACGTGCCCGCCCCGGATCAGCGCCTGCACGCGCGCGCGCGACAGGCCCGGCAGGCGGCCCGCAAGCCACACGTCCAGCCGGCAACCGGCGCTTTCATCGCCCACGGTCAACTTCACGTCCCCGCCTCCGCGACCAGGCCCACGCCGCCGCCCCCACGGCCGCCAGAACAAGGCTCACCAGCCGGCCCACGCTCAATCCGAGCCAGTGCGCGCGCGGGTCGCCGCGCAGCGACTCCAGGAGAAACCGGGCCGGGGCGTAGAGCAGCAGGTACAGCGCCGCCACCCCGCCCTCGCGATGGCGGCGCCGGTAAGCCGCGTTGAGAACCGCGGCCAGCGCCAGGTTGAACCCGGCCTCGTAGAGCTGCACGGGATGCACCGGAAGGCCGTGCGCCTCCTCCCGGCCCAGCGCGAGCGTGTGCACCTGGATCAGCCAGGGGTAGCTCTGCGCCGGGTAGCGCACCGCCGCCGCGCCCGCATGCACCGCGCCGAAGCAGCAGCCGTTCAGAAAGCATCCCACGCGTCCCAGCGCATGCCCCAGCGGCACGGAAGTGACGACGAAATCAAACAGCCCCGCCGCGCTCTCGCCGCCGCGCCGCGCGAAAACGACGATCGCCGCCAGCGCGCCCGCGAAACCGCCGTAGTAGATCAGTCCGCCCCGCCAGACGGCGAAGACCGACAGCGGATCGTCCCTGAACTCGCCCCATTCCGTAAGCACGTAGGCGGCGCGCGCGCCGACCAGGCCGGCCACCATGATCCAGAACAGCAGGTCGGCGCAGTAGGTGTAGTTGCGGCCCTCGCGCCTTCCGAGCACGACCCAGTTGGCCAGGCCCGCCGCGAAGCCCGCCGCCATCAACACGCCGTACCAGTGCACCGTAACCGCGCCGATTTTGAAACAGACCGGATTCACGTGCCCGCCTCGATTCTCATGGACACTCCGGAAGACCTCGCCTATCATCAATCAAACTTATCGCCCTCCTCATATCAAGGCCAAATGGAAGACGCCGAACCCAAAGCGGTGAACGTCGCCACCGATCCGGTCGACATCGCGGTCTGCACGAACTGCAACGGGGAGATTGACGTTTCCGGCTGCGATCCCTTCGACACGATCGAATGTCCCGCCTGCGGCGCCGAGCAGACCGTGCCCGCCCGTCTGGGCTCCTTCCTGCTGCTCAACCTCATCAGCACGGGCGGCATGGGCGGCGTGTTTTACGCCCGGGACGAATCCCTGGGACGCTACGTGGCCATCAAGGTCATGCTGCGCTCGCTGGGCGAAAGCGCCGAGTTCGTCGCGAACTTCAGGCGCGAGGCCCAGGTGGCCGCGAGCCTGAACCATCCCAACGTCGCCCAGATCTACTCCTTCGGGCAGGAGAAGGGCCAACCCTACATCGTGATGGAACTGGTGTCGGGCCGCCATTTCGACCGCATGGTCGCCGAGGGACGCCCGCTCGATCCCGCGATGGTCATGCAGGTCGCCATTGACGTGGCCGATGGCCTCAAGGCGGCCAGCGAGCGCGGCCTGGTGCACGGCGACATCAAGCCGGAGAACATCCTGCTGGACGAGAAAGGCGCCGCCAAGATCGTGGATTTCGGCCTGGCTTCCTTCGCGCACCAGGCCACCGACGGCGGCATCTGGGGCACGCCCTACTACATCGCGCCGGAGCGCGTGCGCCGGCAGAAGGTGGATGAACGCGCCGACATCTACAGCCTCGGCGCCACGCTGTTCCACGCCCTGGCCGGCCGCCCGCCTTTCGAGGGCGAAACGCCCGTCGAAGTGGTCAGGGCGCGGCTCGACCGGCCCGCTCCCTCCCTCGGCGATTTCGTGCCGCAGGCGAACGCGCGGGTGCAGTCGATCATTGCGCGCATGCTGGAAGAGGAGCCGGCCCGCCGCTATCCGACCTATGCCTCGCTGCTAGGGGATCTGCACAAAGCGCTCAAGGAACTGGCCCCCGGCGGCCCCGGCCTCAGCGGCAAACGGCTGCGCGTCCGGAGAAAGACGTCCGCCGCGGGTTCCGCCGCCGAAGCCCAGGCCGCCGAGACGGGCACGGTCGAAGAGCCGGCCGCGGGCGGGCGTCGCCTGGTGATCCGGAAATCGGCCGGCGGCCTGCACGGCGCCTTGCGCGCGGAGACGGCGGCAAGGAAGGAGGAGCGCGGCGGCGGCTGCCGGCGCGCGTTTATCGTGCTGCTGGTCATCGCGGCGATCGCCGGCGCGGCGGCCGGAGGCGTCGCGCTGAAGCTGCGCCGCGACGGCATTCTCGAACGGCGCCGCGCCGGGATCGCGCTGCAGAAGATGCGCGATGACGCCGACGCGGCCTGCGGCGAAATCAGGGCCGCGGCGACCAATCTCGCGCAGCTGGCCGGCGAGGCGGCGCAACTGGAAATGACGATCACGAACGCGGCGGCCGCGGTGCTCGGCGAAGGGTTCGATGTCGCCGGTCTCCTCCCCCCCGAAACGGCCACGAACGCCGTCCCCGCGGCAACCAACGCCGCCGCCGCCGCGGCAACCAACGCCGCGGCGAACGCCCCTGAAGCGGCGGCGGGCAGCGACGACGCCCCGCGGAACGGAGCGGACGAGTCCGGCGAAGAAGCGGGCGAACCGGAGATCGTGCCGCTGGCCAGGCAGGCGCTGGCGCTGACCGCCGGGATTGTCCGCGGCTCCCTCCGCGGGCGCGAGATCGAGACGGCCGCCGGGGAAGCGCGCCAGGACGTGCACGAGGCCGCGCGTCCGTCCGACGCCCGGGAAGGCGCCAACCGCCTGGACGCCCTGCGCGCCGAGATCGCCGGCCTCGAGTCCGGTGCCCGCGCGGCCATGGCCGACGCCCGCGCCAAGGCCCAGGCGGCAAGCGGCATCGCGGAGGCCAGGCGGAAGCGGCTCGAAGACGAGGCGCGGGCCCGGGAAGAGGAAGAACGCCGCAGGCGCGAAGAGGAGGAGCGCCTCCGGCTTGAAGAGGAGACGCGCGCGCAGACCGAGGCGGATCTCGCCGCGGCGGAAGCCGCCCGGCAGAGCTCCATGCCGCTCGCCGCGGCCCACGATTTCCAGAAGGCCCTGGCCCAGCTCCGGTCCGCGCTGTCCGCCTGCAAGACCGACACCGGAAAGCAGGCCCTCAGCGTCGTGATCCAGCGCTACGAGCGCATGCAGAAGATGAAGGCCTACTTCATAACCGCCATGGCCGCCAAACCGATCGCCTGGGGCTACGGACAGGGACCGGGCGCGCAGGACATCCTGGGCGCGGACGAGCGGGGCGTGCAGTTGAAGGACCGGCGTGTTCCGTGGTCGGAGGTGGCTCCGGCCCAGATGCTGAGATTCGCCGATCACTTCATCGCGCAGCGCGAGACCCGCATCCGGGACCAGGCGGAAATCGCTCTTGCCGCCGCGATCTACGCCTACGAAGTCGGCGGCGAACGGGGCATCGTCAAGGCCAGGGAGTACGTGGCCGACGCCATCAGGTTCCGCCCCGACGTCAGAGAGGAAGCCGCCCGCCTGCTGCCGCTCGAGGAGTAGAAGCCGGGACGCGCCGCGCCACGCTTTCCACGGCTCTACCGCGGACCGTCCGGATCAAGCCTGAACTTCACGCCGGCGATGGCGGCGTCGCCGAACAGCTCTTGCACCTTGCGCAGGATCGCGCCGCCCCCGAAACGCGCCAGCTCCATGAGCCAGACGGAACTGTCCACGAACACGATCAGCTCGTTCCGCGCGATGCCGCCGGGGCGGGTGTGCGCCGCCACGGCCTTGCCGACGATTTGTGCCCAGTCTTCGTCCAGCGCCGCGAAGCGGGACTGCTCCGCCGAACCCAGCCCGGCCATCAGGGCGGGTATGATCTCGCCGATGCGCCGCGCGTCACGGTCCGGCGACGGCGGCGGCCCGTCCGGAATACGGCCGCGCTCCCGCTGCACCTCCCAGCGGCTGCGTTGCCGGCGCTTGTCACGGTCCGCCCTCACCCCGTCAATCTATCATCCCGGCGCGCGCGGGCAACTCTGACGTTGCCCCGGCCCGCGGATCGCGGTCGTTCCCGGGCGCCGCGCGCCGGTTCCGCCTGTCGTGCGCCATCAGGACGAGGGCCAGGACGGCATACCACAACCAGACCGCGGCGGCAGGCGGCGGAGCGATGCGCAGGTGGGCGCCGGGTATGGCCGTGACCGCCGCCAGGGAGCGCATGAGCGCGGCGACCAGCGCGATGTTGGCGTTGTTGAACGTGATGCCCAGCCACGGCGCGATCGGGCCCAGCACGAGCGACAGGCAGGCCGCGACCACCATCAGGAACGCCAGGGGAATGACGACGAGGTTGCTGACGATCGCGCCCGGCACGAAACGTCCGAAATAGTAGGCGGTCAGCGGCGCGGACGTCACCCAGGCGGCAACGGACAGGGACCACAGCGAGGCCGCGTAGCTGGCCGCCCGGCGCAACCCCCGCGCCGCTGCCCGCTCCGGCACAACGCGGAAGGGATCCGGCGCCAGCAGCCGCGTCCACGGCGCGTGCAGCCGCGGATAGAGCACGATCAAACCCGTCACCACGACAAAGGAGCACACGAAACCGATGTCGAAGAGCTGGGCCGGCGCCGCGGCCAGGATGGCCACCGCCGCCAGCGCCAGCGCCGAAAAACTGTCGGCCCGGCGTCCGGCGAAGGGCGCCGCCCAGAAGATGGTCGCCATCACGCAGGCGCGCACCGCGCTGGCCTTCATGCCCGTGGCGAAGGTGTAGGCGGCAAGCAACGGCGCAATGAACAGCACCCAGTACACGCGCGGAACCCCCAGCGTCCGCAGCACGAAGACGATCATGCCCGCGATCACGCCCACGTGCAGGCCGGAGATGGCGAAGATGTGCAGCGTGCCGCTGGCCACGGCGACGTCGCGCGCCTGCCGCGGCAGTTCGCCCCGGTAGCCGAGCAGCAGCGCCCGGACCAGGCCCGCCACTTCCGGCCGGTCCCCGATCCCGCGCGCCAATTGCGCGGCCGCGCTGCGGCGCGCCGCGTAGCACAGCTCGGCCGCGCGCCATCCCTGCCCCGCCGACAGGCGCCGCGACCGGACGAAACCGGCCCTTACGGCTTTCCCGGCGGGCGCGCGTGCGGGGCGCGGGCCGGAACGGAAACCCGCTTCGATAACGGTGCCCGCGACGGCCCATCGCTCGCCGTAGGCCGGCCCGCCATACCCGCCCGGTCCGTAAACGCGCACGGTCGCGCGCGCGCCCCGCGGCACGGGCAATGGCCCGGCGGCCTCCGCGGACTCCACCCGCAGCGGAAAGCGCCACTGCGCGCGGTCCCCGCCGGCCGGCAGGACCTCCGGGTCGCTCGCCACGATTCCCGTCAGCTCGATCCGCGTGCCGGCGTCCGGAAGCCACGCGCCCCCTTCGTGGCCGGCGCGGCGGCTCGCGCCGGCGCAGGCCAGGAAGGCGGCGCAGGCGAAGACGGCCGCCGCGCCGGTCCCGACGCGCGGCCGCCCCGCCCCCGGCGTCCGCGCCGCCTTCTCCCGCGGAAGCAGGGCGGCGGACAGCGCCCACAGGACGGCGGCGCAGGCGAGCAGAAGGTTTGGCGGCGGCGCCCAGGCCAGTCCGGCCCACGTGCCCGCGATCACGCAGACGGCAAAGCCCGGAAGAGGACGACGGACGGTATCTTGTCGCATTGCCGCCATTCCCCGGACCGATTCAACCCCTTGCTATCAGCGTCGCATGCCCCGACGTCTTTCAGCCGGCGGCGGCGATGAGCGAACGCAGGTCGGCGCGGCCGTCGTAGAGCGCCTTGCCCACGATCGCGCCGACGAGATTGGGCCGGTCGAGCGCCGCCAGCGAAGCGACGTCGCGCGCCGACGACACGCCGCCCGACGCGATAACGTCGCAGCCCACGCACCGGCACATGGCCCCGGTGGCGTCCGCGTTGACCCCCTCCAGCATGCCGTCGCGGGAGATGTCCGTGTAGACGATCGTGCGCACGCCGGCGGCTTCGACGCGGCGCGCCAGGTCGGCGGCCGTCACCCGCGTGGTCTCCACCCAGCCGCGCACGCTCACGAGCCCGTCGCGCGCGTCGATCCCCACGGCCAGCGCCGCCCCGAATTCGGCGGCCAGCGCGGTCAGGGCGTCCGTCTCGGAGAACGCGCGCGTGCCCACGATGGCGCAGGCGATCCCGGCGTCCAGGAGGCGGCGCACGTGCGCGTCGGTGCGCAGGCCGCCGCCGGCCTGCACGGGCGCGCCGCAGGCGCGGGCGATCTCGGCCATGAGCGCGGTGTGCACCGGCCGCCCTTCGAAGGCGCCGTCCAGATCGACCACGTGCAGGCGGCGGGCCCCCTGCGCCACCCACTGCGCCGCGACCGCGACCGGATCGGCGGAATAGACGGTGGCATCCTCGGCGCGGCCCTGCCGCAGCCGGACGCACTTGCCGTTCTTGAGGTCTATGGCAGGTATGATCAGCATGCGGTTATCGCCGCGCGGAGAAGTTCCTCTTCGCCGGACGCCGTGGTTCGCGTTGCCTCTCAATCCCCGTTGTGGGTTCGCGCCCCATGTACGAACACTGTCCGGCTGTCGTCGTCCACGGAGTAGACCAGCCGATCCTCGTAGGAGAGCCCCAAGGAGTGGAACCCGGCGAGGTCGCCGACCAGCCGCTTTCCGCACCGCGGATTCGGCGCCACTTGTTTCTGCAGAATGACTTTGAGCTTCTCCTTCAGCCGAGGCGTGAGTTTCTCAATGTCCTTGACGGCCTGTTTCGTGAAGCGGATGGCATACGCCGTCAAGGCTTCTCTCCGAAGACCTCCTCAAAGGAAACAGTCTCGCCCCTGTGCATCTGCTCGACTGACTTCTTCAGGCTCCGTCGGAATCCGGGCGTGGAGAGCAGCTCCATGGTCTCGATCATGCTGTCGTAGTCGTCCTCCGCCATCAGGACCACAGAGCCGCGGCGGTGGTGTATGCGGTAGATTTGATGCTTATCGGTCGCGCCCTTGACGAGATCGAAGAATTCCCGGCGGGCGTCGGTCGCGGTTAGTGTCGTCATGGCCCCTCCAATATGTACCTCTTTGCGTACATGTTGCCTCGTTCCGCTTCGGTCGTCAATCCTCTTCCCTGACGCGACAACCAACGGCTCTATATCCGGCCCTTGCTC
>Ga0194112_10004221_pt1 | contig 19731 bp, 16 predicted proteins | sample TA2MahC400mmetaG_FD_146191 | JGI IMG/M metagenome (GOLD analysis project Ga0194112, IMG submission 146191) | Freshwater microbial communities from Lake Tanganyika, Tanzania - TA2015016 Mahale Deep Cast 400m | ecosystem: Environmental > Aquatic > Freshwater > Lake | place: Tanzania: Lake... | reverse complement strand
GGAGCCGCCGGCCACCGTTTACTGGGCAAGGTGCTTCGCGAGGAAAGCGTCAATGGCCGCGGCATCGCTCGGCAGAAGCCCGTCGTTGTGGGAGCCGCTGAGCTGGAGGAACTCCTTGGGCTCGTTGGCGGCCTCGAAGAGCTGGCGGCCCAGAGCGTAAGGCACGATCTCATCCTGCGGGCTGTGGGCGACGAGCACCGGGCACTTCGCCTGCCGCACGTGGCTCCTCGCATCGTAGCGGAAGCGCGACAGCAGCCGCACGGGCAGCCACCAGTAGAGCCGCGCCCCGATGTCGGGCAGGGAGGTGAAGGTGGATTGGAGGACGAGCGCCCCCGGCGTGCGCTCCTTCGCCAGCCACGCAGCCACGGCCCCGCCGAGCGATTCGCCAAAGAGGACGATCCGCTGAGGCGGCACCTTCCGCTCGTTGGTTAGGTGGTTCCAGGCAGCCTCGGCGTCGAGATATGTCCCGCGTTCGGTCGGGCTGCCCTGGCTTGCCCCGTAGCCGCGGTAGTCGAAGATCAGCATCGCGAAGCCAAGCTCGTGGAACATGCTGATGACGCCCAGGCGGTGCGAGATGTTCCCCGCGTTGCCGTGGCAGAAGAGCACGGTGCCCCTGGCCCGCTCGCGGGGGATGAACCAGGCCGAAAGCTCCACGCCATCCGATGCCCGGAGCTTCACCTCCTCGTAGTTTAGCCCCAGCGAGCGTGGCGTCCCCTCGATCTCCCGAAAGGGAAAGTAGACCAGCCGCGACTGGGTGAGGTACAGGAGGACACACAGGGCGCAATAGATGGCAGCGATAGTGGCGAGGATGGTCACGATGCGGCGCCTTACGCTGGTTTGCTTTCTGGCCAACGGGCGGCCCCTACATGCGTTGTCTTCCGCCGCCATCGTTACCAAATCCACTGCGGCCTGTCAACAGGCGCATTTGCGAAGAGCGTGGCCCCCAGTTCTCGCAATCTTCTTCGGCTCTGAAGCTCCGAAGGGAGCGTGCTATAGCAGCCCAGGGCGCAGCCCTGGGAGAGGCGGGCGGCCGGATTCAGCCCTGTAGGGGCGTACTAGCCGCCCTGGGCAGGAGGTGGCACTCAGACCACATAGTACGCCCTTTCAGGGCTGACCCACCCATCGCCCTTTCCCAGGGCTTCGCCCTGGGCTGCTATAGTACGCCCCTATCGGGGCTCTGGAGCAGTGCACCAGGATTGGGGGCAGTACTCATCTGCGGATGCGAACACGGCCACGACGCGCTATAATACGTCCTGGTCATAAGTGCATACGCAAAGAGGTGACTCCCATGAAGTGTGCGATCTGCGCTGCCGACACAGCCGTTCGGAGGGTGAGGAAGCAGCACTGGCACAAGGGCAGGCTTTACATCGTCGAGAACGTCGAGGCCGAGGTCTGCCAGGAGTGCGGCGAGCGCTACTTCCACGCCCGCACCCTCGACCGCATTGACGCAATGCTCGATGGCCAGCACCAGGTCAAGCAACTCCTCTCCGTCGAAGTCGTCAGCGCATAGACGATAGGGCGTGCATACCTGCACGCGGAACCCTCCCGTGCCGCCTGGCCAAGAGGTCGGCCCCTTACATGGTCAGCGCATCGTCCCACATTCAGGGCGGACCAAACCGCGGGCGTCTAGCCGTCCCGCTCCCGAAGGGAGCACAGTGGGTTGCCGGCGGCTTCAGCCGCCGGACTTGGGTGCCGGAACTACCCAAGTCCCGAAGGGACGGCAGAAACGGGGGCGGGACAGCCTCGCCGCGGGGCTCTGCCGTCCCTTCGGGACTGGGCCGTGGGTGCGCCGTGATCCGGCGGCTGAAGCCGCCGGCCACCCACTGCTGTCCCTTCGGGACTAAGCAGAGCACGCGCGCGGGTTTTCTTGTCTCCTCTATTGCGGTGCGGTGCATCTATGGTTGCTGGGCTGCACGCCGAACTGGCGGCGGACGTCGAGCATGGCGAAGTAGTTTTCGAGCGGGACGCCTGCGAAGATGCAGTTGCTGGTGGTGAAGAAGTAGCCGCCCTGGCGGACGCCGCCGTGCTCGAGGCAGTAACGGGCGCTCGCGGCGATCTGCTCCTTCGTGCCGGCCTGGACGAGAGCGCAGTTGACGTTGCCCATCAGGGCCACGCGGTGGCCGTAGAGGCGCTTGACCTCCGCGATGTCCACCCCAGCCATTGGGTCGAGGGAGTGGATGGCGGCCGGCTCGCACTCGACGAGCTGGTCGAGGATGGGCATGATGTCGCCGTCGGTGTGCTTGACGGGGTAGGCGCCGGCCTTGCGGAACTCGGCGATGTTGCGGGCGAGGAAGGGGGTGACGAAGCGGCGGAACATGGTCGGCGAGAGCCACGGGCCGTCGTTGAAGCAGTAGTCGGCGCACATGAAGACGACCTCGGCTCCCGCGCCGATGAGGCGTTTGCCCACCTCGGCGGCGTCGCGCGCCCAGCGATCGTGCTCGGCCAGCACCTCGTCGGGCCTGTCGGCCATCCGCCACGCCTGCTCCATCATGTTCGTGCCGTTCGGGATGCCGGCCGTGCCGTCCACGAAGGCCGAGAGCATGTAGCGGTCGCCGGCCAGTTGGCGGACGATCTTGAAGGACTCGATCTGGTCTTCGACGCCGAGCCAGTGGAGGCCGGTGAGGATGCAGTAGTCGAGCCGTTCGCAGATGGCGAGCCAGTGCTCGACGTTTTCGTGGAGCCGGCGGTCGCGTTCGGCGGGCGAGGCATCCTTGAGGTCGTCGCGGCGGAGGGCCTTGCGGCCGAGGAGTTGCTCGCTGAGCTGGAACTCCAGCTCGAGGTGCGGCACGAGCCCGTGCGAGGTGCGAAGCTCGAACGCTGCGATGGCCTTCTCGCGCGGCGTCATGGTGCGTTGCTCTCTCCGCGCAGACGCGCCAGGAGGCGAAGGACGGGTCCCTTGTCGGCGAGGAAGCCGATCGCGAGCAGCGTCGCGCCGAACACAAGAATCAATCTGAAGCTCAGCACCGGCCAGTGTATGGAGGCCGTGGATTGCCGGCCAGGGGATGGGTCCGGCGGCCTGAAGACCCACGAATGGACAACGGTCTCCTTCTCGCAGGACACCGTTGGCGAGTCGGGAGGGAAAATGCCCTCTATGGCAGGATGGAGCACGTACGGAGCCCGGATGCGGCAGAGCCAGGGCGGGTAGAGGACCAATGTGAGCGCCAGCGCGCCCCCAAGGCAGGCGGCCACCCACTGGCAGGCATTCAGGCGGATTCCCGAAGCCACGCGCAACTCCTTCGCAATGGCCTGGCACACTTCCTTGCGATGACAGATCCAGGAATGCCCGCGGGGGCGCTCCGCTCAGTCCCGAAGGGACTGTAGTCGGTTGCCGGCGGCTTCAGCCGCCGGACCAGGGGCCGACCCCGGGACCAGTCCCGAAGGGACGGCAGAGCCCCGAGACGTAACGGCCCCCACCCCCCTTCTGCCGTCCCTTCGGGACTTCGCTGGTTCTGGCGACCGGGTCCGGCGGCTGAAGCCGCCGGCAACCCACTGTGCTCCCTTCGGGAGCAAGACAGCGAAGCGCCCAGGGCGTTGGCCTCTCACGCACCGCGGTGTACTCAATGCGGCTTATGGCCGCAACCAAAGGGGATGATTGGATGGGTGGATGAATGGATGGTTGTCTGACACCCATCCACCCATCCATTCATCCATTCATCCCCCAACATGCGCGCAAAGCGCGCACAAGTGACGACGGAACAGTCTAAAGGAGCCTCTCGCGTGCGAAGGCGACGGCGTTACGGAAGACGGCGAGGCCCTGGCCCTCGTCGGGCGCGGCGCCGGCGAGGGCGCGGCGGGCGTAGTGCGGGTGGTTCCAGGGGAAGAGGTGGGCCTCGGGGTGCGGCATGAGGCCGAAGACGCGGCCGCTTGGGTCGCAGATGCCGGCGATGGCGGCAACCGAGCCGTTGGGGTTGTGGGGGAAGCGAAAGGTCGGCTCGCCCGTCGCGGGGTCAGCGTAGCGGCAGGCCACGAGCCGCTCCCGCTCGATGCGGTCGAGCACCTTGTCGTCGAGGGTGAGGAACTTGCCCTCGCCGTGGCGGACGGGCAGGTCGAGGCGCTCGATGCCGCGGGTGAAGATGCAGGGGGAGTCGGGCTCGATGCGAAGTGTCACCCAGGCGTCGCGGAACACCCCGCTGTCGTTGTTCGTCAGCGTCACCGTCTGGCTGTGGTAGTCGCCGTCGAGGCCGGGCAGGAGGCCGAGCTTGGCCATCGTCTGGAAGCCGTTGCAGATGCCGATGACGAGTTTGCCCTGGGCGATGAAGCGCTGGAGCGGCTCGGCCAGGCGGTGCTTCAGGCGGTTGGCGAGCACACGGCCCGAGGCGATGTGGTCGCCGAACGAGAAGCCGCCGATGATGGCGAGGACGTCGAACTCGTCGAGGGAGCGATGGCCGTCGAGGAGGTCGTTGAGGTGGACCTTTTCGGGTTCGGCGCCGGCCAGCCTGAAGGCGTGGGCGGTCTCCGCCTCGCAGTTGAGGCCGAAGCCGGTGATGATGAGGGCGCGAACGCCGTGCGGATTGGGCGAAAGGGACATAGCTGTCTCCCAAACTGCCCTCTGCGGCCGGTCAGGCGCTGGCCGAGAGCGAGAGGGACCACAGGGACCACAGGGACCACAGGGACATAAGGACATTGGTCTGTGTCCCTGAGGTCCCTGAGGTCCCTGTGGTCCCTGGTCTTTCATGCGACGAATCTCTCACTTGCCGGCTCCGCCCAGCCGTTCCTTGAGGGCGCGGGTGGCGGCCTCGGCGTCGCCGCTGGCCAGGATGGCGGAGCCGACGGCGATGCGCTCGCAGCCGGCGGCGGCGAGGGCGGCCACGTTGTCGAGCGTGATGCCGCCGATGGCGAAGACGGGCACGCGGACGGCCTTTGCGACCTGGGCGTAGCGCTCGGGGCCGATGACCTCGCGGTCCGGCTTGGTGGGGCTTGGGAAGACGGCGCCGCAGCCGAGGTAGTCGGCGCCCTGCGCCTCGGCCTCCTGGGCGAGGGGCACGGTGTTGGCGGTGCCGCCGATGAGCTTCTCTGGCCCGAGCAGGCGGCGTGCGGAGCGGACCGGCAGGTCGTCCGCGCCCAGGTGGACGCCGTCGGCGTCGGCCAGGAGCGCGAGGTCTGGGCGGTCGTTGATGATGAGAAGTGCGTCGTGCTCGCGTGTGGCCTCGCGCAGTTCGCGGGCGATGGCGATGGTCTGGTGATCTGGGGCGTCCTTGAGGCGGAGCTGGAGGATGTCGGCCCCGCCGCGGAGGGCGGCGCGGCCGGCGGCCGCGAGGTCCAGCTCGCGGCCCTCCACGGGTCCGATGAGGACGTAGAGGCGTGCGTGGGCGAGGCGGCCGCGCGGGAGCTTGAAGAGCTGGAGCTCGAGCTCGTAGGCGGCGTAGCGGATGTCCTGGACTCCGCGTGCGGCGGCGGGGCTGACGGTCTTGCCGTATTCTTCGAGGGAGCGGAGCGCTTCTTCGAGGCGCTTGAGGGCGGCCTTGGCCACGTCAGCCGCCGAGGAGCGGCGCATCTCCGGCTCGGTCGAGAGCCGCGTCCCGACGTCGCCCGCCGTATCGCGTGCGGCGAGGAGGGCTTCGGCGGGGAGGCCGAAGGCGTCGAGCCGCTCGCGCAGCCTGTGGCGCAAGCCCTTGAGGGCGTCGGCCAGGCGGGCGGAGTCGAGCGCGAAGCGCGCGTAGTCCTCGGCCACCCGGAGCGCCTCGCGCGCCCGGTTCGCATTGGCGTCGAGTATCCGCAGCACCGCAGGCTCAGGCATATCCTGATCGTACCAGAAGGACGCTGGGCACGCAAGGGCTTGATCCTGCACTGGCAGTGTGGTAGATTCTCCAACTGTGGCTCGCGCGCGCATCAGCCGGGGATGGGTGGAGGAATGGATGGTTGGATGGGTGTCAGACAATCATCCATTCATCCACCCATCCAATCATCCCCTTCGTCTGCGGCCGAAGGCCGCCCCAGGGTGAGAGGAGGCAAGCGCGGTGTCGCCCACGCCGGAACTGCGGCGGGAACGTGAGGAGCAAGAGCGGGTGGCCGGGATCGTGGTGCGGTTCCTGCGCGCCCGCGCGCGGCTCGACGAGATCATCGCCCAGGGCGCCAGCACGGGGAGCATCCCGTTCGCGGAGGTGGACTCCTTCGTGGAGAACCAGCTCTTCGAGCTGAAGGAGGAGTGCCACTGGCTCTACCGGCGGCAGGAGCGCGCGGAGGCCGCCGAGGCGAGCACGGCGGTGCTCTTCGACATCCTGGTCGGCTCGATCTTCCACCAGTCCATGAAGGTGAAGGAGAACGCCTATCAGGTGGAGCGCTACGCTCCGAAGTACGCCGCGCTCCGCAAGTCGTTCCAGGTCGTCGAGGCGCCCAAGCAGGTGGAGACGTTTCTGCGGGAGGGCGAGCGCATCATCGCAAGGTCGCGGCGCATGCTCCAGCAGGAGTTCGCCTACGCCGTGGAGCTCTTCAACGAGGCCGCCATCGTGCTCCGCCACGTCATCGTCGAGAACCGCGACAACCCGCTCCTCGTCCGCACCCTCATCGAGAACCAGGAGCTCCTCGAGGCCGTCTACGGCCCGCGCTCGCTCGAGAGGCTCCTTGGGGAGATGTACGACGGGCACCCAGCCGGGGGCTACGTGGCGGCGGCGGGGAGCTTCTTCGAGGGCGGCTGGCTCGACCGCGCGCGCGAGCTGTGCAAGCGCGCCCGCAAGCTCGACCCCAGGAACAAGCAGGCGGCGCAACTCCTCAGCAAGATCAACGCCGCCGCTCACGCTCACCTGAGCTGACCGCGACCGCCAGAGAGTCCGCGCGCGCTTCAGCGGGGGATGAATGGATGAATGGATGGGTGGATGGGTGTCCGACAATCATCCATCCATCCACCCATCCAATCATCCCCCTTGGTTGGAGCGGCACACGCCGCAACGGGTGAACCAGGTACAAGGGGCTGAGCCGCCGTGGAATGGAAGCAGAAGCACCTGCTCGGCCTGGAAGACTACTCGGCGGAGGAGATCAACCACGTCCTCGACATGGCCGAGGAGTTCCGCAAGATCGTCGCGCGGAACGACGGGCCGCGGGACGACCTCCGCGGGAAGGTGGTGGTCAACCTCTTCTTCGAGCCGAGCACGCGCACCCGCACGTCCTTCGAGCTCGCCGAGCGCCGCCTGGGGGCCACGGTCATCAACTTCGACGTGGCGACCTCCAGCGTGGTGAAGGACGAGACGCTGCGCGACACGGCCCGCAACATCGCGGCGATGGGGATAGACGCGGTGGTGGTGCGGCACGGCTGCTCGGGCGCCCCGCACCTCCTCGCTCGCTCGATTGACGCGAGCATCGTGAACGCCGGGGACGGGCAGCACGAGCACCCCACCCAGGGGCTGCTCGACATCTTCACCATCCGCAGGCGCCTCGGGCGCGTCGCCGGCCTCAAGGTCGCCATCGTGGGCGACGTCGCCCACAGCCGCGTCGCACGCTCCAACCTCTGGGGCCTCACGAAGCTCGGGGCCGAGGTCTGGTTCGTCGGCCCGACCACCCTCGTGCCCAAGGCATTCGCCAAGCTGGGCGCGAAGGTGAGCCACGACCTCGACGCCGTCCTCCCTGAGATGGACGTGGTGAACATGCTCCGCGTGCAGACCGAGCGGCTCGAGGAGCAGCCCTTCCCGTCGGTGCGCGAGTACTCGCGCCTCTTCGGGCTCGACGCCGCGCGGCTGCGGCGCGCCAAGCCCGGCCTCCTCGTGATGCACCCCGGCCCGATCAACCGCGGAGTTGAGATGGCGCCCGACGTGGCCGACGGCGGCCACTCGGCGATCCTGGAGCAAGTGACCAACGGCGTGGCCGTGCGCATGGCCGTGCTAGCCCTGGTGACGCAGACGAGGAAGAGCCCATAAGGAATGCAGGAAGGCAGGAAACGACCCGTGGCAGAGCTGCTCATCAAGGGCGGCCGGGTGATTGACCCGGCGCAGGGGATTGACAAGAAGGCCGACGTGCTGATCGAGGACGGGCGCGTGGCCGCCATAGGCTCTGGTGGCACAGGCGTCCCGCCTGTGGGCCACAGGCAAGATGCCTGTGCCACCCTTGATGCCACCGGCCTCATCGTGGCGCCCGGCCTCATCGACATGCACGTCCACTTCCGCGAGCCGGGCAACGAGGCGGAGGAGACGATAGCGAGCGGCGCCGCGGCCGCCGTGGCCGGCGGCTTCACCGCCGTGGCCGTGATGCCCAACACCGACCCCGCGGTGGACAACGAGGCCGCCGTGGCCTTCCAGGCCGCCCAGGGCGAGCGGGCGGGCCTCTGCCGCGTGCTGCCCATCGGAGCCGTCTCCCTCGGCCGCAAGGGCGAACGCCTCGCCGAGATGGGCCAGATGGCGCGGGCCGGCGCCGTGGCCTTCTCCGACGACGGCGACCCCGTGCGCTCATCGCGCCTGATGCGCACGGCGCTCGCCTACGCCGCCATGCTCGGCAAGCCGATCATCGCCCACTGCGAGGACAAGGACCTCGCCGGCAAGGGCGTCATGCACGCCGGCACCTGGTCCGTCAGGCTCGGCCTGGGCGGCATCCCCGCCGCAGCCGAGGAGGTGATGGTTGCCAGGGACATCATTTTGGCCGAGGCCACCCCCCCCATTTCGGATTTCGGATTTCGGATTTCGGATTTGCGATCTCAATCCGCAATCCGCAATCCGCAATCCGCAATTCTTCATATCACCCACGCGAGCACGAAAGGCTCCGTGCGCCTCATCCGCGAGGCGAAGGCCCGCGGGGTGCCCGTGACCGCCGACGTGGCCATCCACCACCTCATCCTCACCGACGAGGCCCTTGCGGGCTACGACGCGAACCTGAAGATGAACCCGCCGCTCCGTAGCGCGGAGGACGCGGCGGCGCTGCGCGCCGCCCTGGCCGACGGCACGATTGACTGCCTGGTCTCCGACCACGCGCCCCACACGGCGGAGGAGAAGGACGTGGAGTTCGCCCTCGCCCCCTTCGGCATCATCGGCCTTGAGACCACTCTCCCCCTTCTGGTGACCAAGCTCATCGATCCTGGCCTCCTCGCCTGGCCACGCGCCATTGCCGCTCTGACGTGCAATCCCGCCCGCGTGCTGGGCCTCGAGGCGGGCACCCTGGCGGTCGGCCGCCCGGCCGACATCACGCTGATTGACCCCGCGGCCGAGTGGACCATTGATGCGGCGAAGTTCCGCAGCAAGGCCCGCAACTGCCCCTTCCACGGCTGGCCGGTCCGCGGCCGCGCCGCGGCCGCCATCGTGGGCGGGGAGATCAAGTTCCGCCACCGCTGAGCGACTTGACATTCCTCCGCTGCCGGGGTAGGATTCTCGGCGCAGAAGGAACGTCGGGCGGCAGGCCGTAATCGAGGGCCGCTTTGTGGCGAAACATCCGGGGAAGTGTCCGCGTTGTGGCTACCATCTGCTCTACGAGACGGCGGTGGACGAGCAGTTGGTCTGCCCCCAGTGCCAGGCAACGCTCGCGGTGCCTGGGAAGGTGAAGCGCGGGGACCGCGTGGACCCGCTGCTGGGCGCGAAGCTGGGGCAGTTCGAGATCCTCGAAGTCCTGGGCCGCGGCGGCATGGCCTCCGTGTACCGCGCCCGCCAGACCGCCCTCGACCGCCTGTGCGCCATCAAGGTGCTGCCGAAGGCCCTGGCGAAGGACGAGAGCTTCGTGGCCCGCTTCCAGCGCGAGGCGCGCTCCGTCGCCGCCGTCTCCCACCCAAACATCATCGAAATCTACGACGTCGGCAACGAGCGCGGTTACCAGTACATCGCCATGGAGCTGGTGGAGGGCGAGAGCCTGTCGGCGGTGCTCAAGCGCGACGGTCCGCTGGCGCCCGCCCTCGCGCTCGGCTTCCTCAAGCAGACCGCCGCCGCGCTCGCCGCCGCCCACGCCAAGGGGATCGTCCACCGCGACATCAAGCCGTCAAACCTCCTCGTCCGCAAGGACGGCGCGATCAAGGTGGCCGACTTCGGTCTCGCCAAGCGCATGGGGTCCGACACCGGCGTCACGCGCACCGGGCAGATCATCGGCACGGCGCTCTACCTCCCCCCCGAGGTCGCCATGGGCGAGCGGGCCGACGAGCGGAGCGACCTCTATTCGGTCGGCGCGACCTTCTACCACCTGATCTCCGGCCGCCCCCCCTTCGAGGCCCCCACCCTGGCCGAACTCGTCATGAAGCACACAGAGTCTGATGTCCCGCCCCTCAGCGAGGTGGCCCCGGACGCCCCTGCCCCAGTCTGCGACATCATCGACCGGCTGGTCCGCAAGAGCCGTGACGAGCGCTTCCGGAGCGCCGCGGAGCTCCTCGACGCCGCGGCGCAGGCCGAGCAGGCCATCAGCGGCGTGGCTCCGCCGCCCCAGTGGCCGGCCCACACGCCCTACCCAGCGCCCTACGCCACGCCTCCGGGCGGCATCCCGGCGATTGCGCCGCCGACCCCGTTTCCGCCTCTCCCAGCCGTCGGCGCGGGGCAGCACGCGGGCGAGCACTTCCACCTCTCCTACGAGGCGCGGATGGCCGCCCACAAGAAGCAGCAGAGGAAGATGGCTCTCCTGCTCATCCTCGGCGGCATCGCGGGCGCCGCCATCGTCGTCGGCCTCATCATCCTCGCCGTCAGGCCTGGGCGCGAAAACGGCCCCAAGACGGGCGACCACCCCGGCACAGGCACCGTGCCCGACGCCAGGTTGACGCCTGAGGACCTTAAGGACTTCGAGGCCGAGCAGCGCTTCCTCGACGCCCAGCGCGCCGTGCAGAACCAGAACTGGCTCTCAGCACAGAGCTTCCTGCGGCGCCTGAGGACCGAATACGCCAAAACCCGCTTCTACTCCCGGAACAGCGTGGCCATTGACGCGCTGTGGTCGAAGGTCGAATCCGAGCTCCGCCCGAAGACGCCGCCGCCGGACACCCCCGCCCCGCCCCCCGACAAGGCCGAGACGCCCCCGGGCACCCCGTGACAGCACATTCCCGGTCGTGGCATAGTTCTTCGGCTCTGAAGCTCCGAACGGAGCGTACTATAACAGCCCGGAGCCTGCCCCTGTCGGGGCTCCCGAGCCGCCCGCCACAACTGGCACCAAAGTCACCCCACGAGGGCTCCTTGACATGCCTCCCCCGCTTTCATACCATCGCGCTATGCCCGCGGACCGTCGTTCCATCCCTTTCCCGGAGTGACCGCGGATGTGCAAACGCCTTTGGCCGTGGCAGATGGCCCTTGCGGTTCTCCTTCTCGCTGTAACCGCCCGCGGGGCGGCGCCGCCGCCTCAACCCCACAAGCCCATCCCACAGGAGGAGCTCGACAAGTGGGCCGCGAAGCTCTACGACGGGGCACGGCCCAGGGAGTACACCGACAAGCGCCTCGGCTACGTCGCCCTCCCACTCGGCGGCATCGGCACCGGGTCCGTGGCCATCAACGGCGAGGGCCGGCTCATCCAGTGGCAGCTCTTCAACAACTTCAACAAGGGGGCACAGGTCAACGACACCTTCTTCGCGGTCTGGGCGAGGCCGGCGGGCGAGAAGGCGGCCGCGCGCCTCCTCCAGGCCAAGGGCGCCCTCAGCCTCCCCAGCGTCGAGCGGCTCTCGTTCGTCGGCGAATACCCCATCGCGCGGCTCACCTACGCCGACCCGGGCCTGCCCGTCCAGGTGAGCCTGGAGGCATTCAACCCGATGGTGCCGCTCAATCCGAAGGACTCCGCTCTCCCCTGCGCCATCTTCACCTTCACCGCGAGCAACGCGGGGGACAAGCCCTGCGACGTCGCGTTCCTGGCCACCCTTCAGAACGCCGTTGGCTACCCCGGCCACGGCGGCTACCCGGGGACGAGCCACCCGGGCTTCGTCCGCAACCGCAACGAGCTGAAGCGCGTGGGCGGCCTCACGCTCCTGAGCCTCGGCGCCGAGCCGGGCCAGCCGGCCGAAATGGCAAAGCCCATCCGCCTCTTCACCAATGCCCTCGGCCGCGACGACGCCCCGTGCCGCAACCTCGCCGTCACCGAGCCCGCCCACAGTTGGGGCGCCAACCTCGCCGGGCGCCACGACGTCCTCTGGTTCGAGCGGGTCCAGGGGCGCGACTTCCGAAACGCCCACGTCGAGGCCATCGCCGCCGCCATTGAGGAGGGCGCCGCCCTCCTCGCCTCTGGCCGCCAGGGCTCCCTCGCCGCAATGCTCGCCACCGCCCCCAGGCACAAGGAGCCGTCCGCCGGCCCTGCCCCCACGGAGGCACAGCCCGACATCCTCTTCGAGGACTTCGAGAGCGGCACCTACGGCAACTGGAAGGTCGAGGGCAAGGCGTTCGGCGACAAGCCCGCCACGGGCACCCTCGCCAACCAACAGGCCGTCAGCGGCTTCCGCGGCAAGTTCCTCGTCAACACCTACCTGGGCGGCGACGCGCCCCACGGCACCGCCACCTCCAAGCCCTTCACCATCGAGCGCCGCTACGTCAACTTCCTCATCGCCGGCGGCTCCCACGAAGGCCAGACCTGCATGAACCTCCTGGTAGACGGCAAGGCGGTCCGCACCGCCTGCGGCAAGGACATCGAGCTCCTCGAACAGGCCTGCTGGGACGTCGGCCCCCTCGCCGGCAAGCAGGCCCAGCTCCAGATCGTGGACAAGCACTCGGGCGGCTGGGGCCACGTCAACATTGACCATATCCTCTTCAGCGACCGCCAGCTCGCCATCCCGGGCGAAGCCGTCAGCCCGCGCCTGGCTGACCTGTTGCCCTTCACCTGCGACGGGTTGGCCCCCGAGGGCAAGCCCTTCTCCCTCAAGCGCCCCGCCGAAATGCTCGCTCTCGACCCCGCCTGGCTCCTCATCCCGGAGGCAGGCGTCCAGCTCGGCCCAACCCTCCGCCTGCGAAACCTCAAGCTCAAAGATGGCGCACGAATCCTCCTCAAGGACCCCGACGGCGAGCCGCTCCTCATCGAGGGCAAGTGCGGCAAGGGCAAGCTCCTCACCTTTCTGGCCGACCTGCCCCGCGGCCTCTCCTGGACCCCCGCGACCACTCTCGCCCTCAACCTCGTGGCCTACGCCGCGGGCACCACCTTCAAGCCCGCCACGGGACTCGACCCCGCCCACCGCTACTGGGGCACGATGGCACTCGCCACGCCCGCCACGGACGCCACCGCCACTGCCCAGTGGCGCGACGTGGGCAAGCTCTGGGCCGACTTCATCGCCGACGGCCGCCTCGCCCCCAGCGAGGACGACAAGCCGTCCGGCCCCGGCTCCACCTGGAACGCCGCACTCGCCGTCCCGCTCCGCGTCGAGCCAGGAAAGTCAGCCTCCGCCTCCTTCTTCCTCGCCTGGCACTTCCCCAACCACCACTACCAGGGCAACCCCAGGGTTCGCATCGGCAACATGTACGCCAACTGGTTCAAGGACGCCGAGGCCGTGGCCGCCGAGGCCGCCGCGGGCATCGCGCGCCGCGCCGACACCCTGGCCTATCACGACGCCATCTACGACTCCACGCTCCCATACTACGTCATTGACGCCCTAACCTCCCAGGCCGACATCATCCGCAGCCAGACGTGCATGTGGACCGAGAACGACGAGGTGCTCTGCTACGAGGGCAACGCCTGCTGCCCGATGAACTGCACCCACGTCTGGAACTACGCCCAGACCATGGCCAAGCTCTTCCCCAGCCTCGAACGCAACATGCGCCAGCTCGACCTCGGCCCGTGCCTGAGCCCCGCGGGCGTCGTCGGACACCGCATCGCCGTCCCCCCCAAAGGCCCCGCCGCAGGAGAGGCCACCGACGGCCAGTGTGGAACCATCCTCAAGGCCTACCGCGAGTACCTCCAAAGCCCGGACGACGCCTGGCTCAAGACCTGGTGGCCCAAGATCAAGCTCGCCACCCAGTTCCTCATCAACAAAGACAAGCAGGGCCTCAGCCCCGACGCCAACCTCGACGACTGGGTGCCCGTCAAGAACCGCGCACTGCTAGCTGAAATCGTCAAGGCCACCGAGCCCGACGGCATCATCCTCGGCGACCAGCCGAACACCTACGACTGCTCGGTCCACGGCCCCAACCCCTTCATCGGCTCGCTCTACCTCGCCGCACTCCGCGCAGCCGAGGAGATGGCCAAGGTCTGCGGCGACCCCGACTTCGCCAAGACCTGCCGCACCATCTTCGAGCGCGGAATGAAGAACGCCGACGAGCTGATGTGGAACCCAAACTTCGGCTACTATATCCAGACCTACGACGAAAAGAAGATCAAGGGCATGCAGTTCGGCTGGGGCTGCCACGCCGACCAGACCATGGGCCAGTGGTGGGCCGACGTCCTCGACCTCGGCTACATCCTCCCGAAGGAGCACGTGGAGGCCGCCCTCCGCAGCACCTTCAAGCACAACTGGCGCACCAACTTCCACGGCCACAGACAGGTCCCGCGAGTCTACGCCCTCGACGACGACAAGGGCCTCCTGATATGCACCTGGCCTAACGGCCGACGCCCCGACCCCGTCACCCTCTACTCCGACGAAATCTGGACCGGCATCGAATACGAGGTCGCCGGCGCACTCATCTACCAGGGCCTCCTCAAGGAGGGCCTCATGGTCGTCCTCGGCTGCCGCGACCGCTACGACGGCATCTCGCGCCCCAACACCGCCTGCAACGTCGGCAACCCCTTCGACGAAGTCGAGTGCGGCACCAACTACGCCCGCGCCATGTCGAGCTGGTCGGTCCTCCTCGCGCTCCAGGGCTACACCTACGACGGCCCGGCGGGCACCCTCGGCCTCAGGCCCCGCTACCAGCCCGAGCGCCACCGCAGCTTCTTCACCGCCGCCGAGGGCTGGGGCGTCTTCGACCAGAAGCGCGAGGCCCGAACCCAGACCGACACCCTCGACCTCCGCTACGGCCACCTCAGCCTCAAAGAGCTCCGCTTCGAACTCCCCGAGGGCGCAAAGCCCAAGGCCACCCTCACCATCGGCGCCAAGGAAGTCCCCGCCGCCCTCGCTCAGGACGGCGCCGCAGTCCGCCTCACCCTCCCCGGACGCACCCGCGTGGCGAAGGGCGAGATACTGAAAGCCACCTTCACCTGGTGAGGGCGCGGGAATCGTGGGTGGCACACCCAACCGTGGTTGGTTCCGCAGTTGATCAACTCCGGAATCAGTCCACCCCCTCCACCGTGACCTTTCCCCGCGCGATGCGGTGGGCGGCGAAAAGGAGGAGAGCCACGGCGCTGAGGATGCCGGCCGCGCGTAGGGCCGCCCCGTCCTGACGCAGCAGCAGGAGGAGCGTGGTGAGGATTCCCCCCACCGGCACGGCGGACGGGATGCGGAAGGCGGGCGACGGCCCCCCACGCCGCTTGAGGCACAACAGCCCAACGTGAAGGAGGCAGAACACCACCAGGAGAAAGGTCGAGGTGCCCGACGCCAGGGTCTTCACGTCGCGGAGCCCAACCGCCAGTGCCGCGGCCGCGGCTGCTGAGAAGCCAACTCCCACGACGGGCGCCTGCCTGCGCGGTTCGACGTGGCCGAACACGGCGGGCACCAGCCGGCTCTTCTGCCGGGCCATCCCGTAGAGCAGCCGCGACGCCATCAGCAGGTTCAGCAGCGCCGTGTTGAACACCGCAAACGCCGGGATGACCGAGTAGACCCACAGCGGGAACCGCGGCGCCGCCCCGCGAACAACGTCCAGCAGCGGCGAACGGCTCCCCGAGAGCGCCTCGGGCGGCACCACCGACACCGATACGAGTGCGATGGCGCAGTAGATGAGCGTCGTGATGAGGATCGCCAGGCAAATCCCCAGCGGCACCGTCCGCTCCGGGTCGTGGGTCTCCTCCGCCATGTTCACCATGTCTTCGAACCCGATGAACGCGAAGAAGGCGATGGAGGCGCCCGTGAGGGCTGCCAGGCCGTGGGCCACCGCCGCCGAGCTTTCGGGCGGAGGCGCGGGAAACCGCAGGTAGCTCACGCGCCCCAGGAATGGGATGCCGACCACTATGATGGCCAGGAGGCCAGCGACCTCGATGACGGTGCACACCGCGTTCGCGCCCGACGAGACCCTGATGCCCACGGAGGCCACGAGCGCGAGCAGCACCACGAGCGCCGCAGGCATGGCGCCCTCGCGCAGCCACGCCGGGGCGTCGGGCGCCGACGCGAGGGCGTAGTCCGCGAACACCCGCGACGCCGTGGCCATCGAGAAGAGGCCGGACGAGCCGACGAAGAAGATGACCAGGAAAGTCAGGAGCGGCTGCCCGAAGGCCGCCTCGCAGAAGTGCGCCGCGCCGCCGGCCCGCGGGTGGCGCGACGCAAGCTCCGCATACGTCAGCCCCGTCAGCGCCGCCGTCAGGCCCGCCAGCACGCACGATGCCCAGGCCGCTGTGCCCGCCGCGCCCGCGATCCTGCCCACCAGGCCGTAGACGCCCGCGCCCAGGATGTCGCCCACCCCGAACGCCGTGAGCGCCACGAGGCCGAGCGCGCGGTGAAGCCCCGCTCCACCACGCTCCGAATCCTGTCCTGCACTCACTCTTCAGACTCCAGCTTCGTCCTCAGGTGGGTGGCACCCTCAACGGCTTCCGTTGAGGGTGCGAACGGGGGGCGGCCCCCCGCCGAAGACACCCTCAAGCGAAGACGCTTGAGGGTGCCACCCGTTGAGCGGTTGTCACATTGTAACCGGCACTTGCCGTCAGTATAATAGGGTGCGGTCGCTTCAGCAATGTGCCCGGGCTCGTCCCGGCGAGGAGATGACATGAAGGAATGGACGGACCAACACACCGGCCGCCGCGTGCGGCAACTGACCGATCTGCCCCACGGGGCCACGCTCGGCTACTTCCGGCTCCCGCGCCACGTGCCAGGCGGCCTCGTCCTCGCCTGGGGGCGACACGACGGCGGGAACGTGCTCCTCATCAATCCCGCCACGGGCGAGGTGCTCCCCAGGAAGCTCCTCGTCGGCGAGTTCCTCAAGCTCAACGAGGCCACGGGGCGCATGTGGTTCCTCCCCGAGCCCGGCCGCGAGGTCTGGGCGGTGGACCTCCCCAACGGCGCTCCTGAGCTCGTCGGCGAGGTCCCCCAGGAGGCCCCGGGCCACCTCTCCGACGTCACCTGCGACGGCCAAACCGTCATCCTCACCCAGCGGATCGAGGAGGCGGCCAGCTACCGCATCCCCACGACGCGCGACGCCGCGGCGGTCTGGCGGTTCCTCGCGCGCCCGCGCCACGGCCGCATCTGGGCCTACGACCTCGACACCGGCCGCCTTGCCCGCCTCGCCGAGTCGATCGAGTTCTGCTTCTTCCACCTCGACACCTCTCCCGCCGACCCCGAGCTCCTGCGCTTCGCCAAGGACATGCTCGAGGGCCTCGGCCAGCGCATGTGGACGGTGCGGGTGGACGGCTCGGACCTCCGCCGCATCCGGCACCAGGAGCCCTTCGAGGTCGTCACCCACGAGTTCTGGTGGCCCGACGGCGAGCACATCGGCTACACCTACCAGGACCGCCGGAACGACGCCACCCTCTACCAGCTCCCCTGGTGCGAATACGCGCCCGTGTCCACCCGCCTCGGCATCGCCGACCTCGCCGGCAACGAGGTCTTCCTCTCAGACCCCCTCAATCACTACCACACCCACATCTCGGTGTCGCCCGACGGCCAGTGGGTGTGCGGCGAGGGCACCGACGGCCACAGCTTCGTCTTCGCCGCACCATTCTCGTGGGACGACGCGAAGCTCGACCTCAAGCCCCTGGCCAGCGTCCACACCCCCTATGTCCCGTTCAGGGGCCAACACGTCGAGGCCACCTTCTCCGCCGACGGCCGCTGGCTCCTCTACAACGACACCGTGGACGGCCGCTTCCAGGTGTGCGCCGTGAGCATCGCGTAGACCCTGCACGCCCGATGGGGCCGGCGGGCACGAAACGCCCAAGGGAGTGTGCAACACATGAAGTACCTAGGAATCGCGAAGCGCGAGAACGGCCACTTGACATTGCCTGATGCCTTCGAGGCTGAGGTGCAGGGCCAGAGATACGAAGTCGTCGAAGCTGGGGGAGACATCCTCCTTCTGGCGGCGCCTCTGGACAGGAAGCGTCTACAGCGCATTGAGGAGCTGGCAAGGCGCTCGATTGCGGACCACCGCCGCACCCTGGAGGGGCTCGCCCGGTGAACTGGCTCAACCTCGACGAGCTGGTGCTGATTCACGAGCAAGTGATCGCGGAAACAGGCGGAAGCCACGGCGTCCTCCACCCCGGCGCGCTCGAATCAGCATTGGGCAGGCCCTTTGTCTCTTTCGCAGGGGCCGAGCTCTTCCCCACCCTTTTCGACAAGGTGGCCGCTCTGATCCACGCAATCACCTCCTTCCATCCCTTTGCCGACGGCAACAAGCGGACGGCTCTGGTCGCGGGCGATGTTTGCCTGCGGCTAAACGGGTTCCGGCTAAGGCCCTCGGAGGAGGTGGAGCCCTTCTTCTGGGCCATCGCACGGGGCGAGGCGGACATTGAGGGCATTGCGGCATGGCTTGGCGCACACACAGAACCGTGGCGGGAGGAGTAGCCGTCACAGCCTTCGGCTCCTCCAATGCCGCCCCGCTCTTTGGGATGCGCGACATTGACCGAGGACATTAGGACGCTTTATCGCCCCACGGGCCAAGCAGAGCTTGATCTCGTGCGGGCCTCTGGCTACCGACGGTGGCCTCCGCGCTTGCCAGGGCAGCCCTTCTTCTACCCGGTAACAAGCGAGCAGTATGCCCTCGAGATCGCCCGGACGTGGAACACCCGGGATGCAGCCAGCGGCCACGCCGGCTACGTCACGCGCTTCCGCGTACGCAAGTCCTTCATGGACCGATACGAGCCTCACAGGGTCGGCGCAGCCCAACACACAGAGTATTGGATTCCCGCAGATGACCTTGACGAACTGAACGACAACATCGTTGGGACCATTGAGGTCATCCACAGATTGACAGCCCCCTGACGCGCATTTCCCACCACATCAGCACGGAGTCGCGCGATGAGCCTTGTCATTCTGAGCGCAGCGAAGCGGAGCCGAAGGACCTTTCAAGGAAGTGAGCTAACACGAGAGAGCGCGCTCTGTCGCCGGAGTCCGCTCCCCTGAAAGGTGCTTCGACAAGCTCAGCATGACAAGGCGTGGGCGCGTTCCATGCGCTGGGGAAAGAACGACCTCCGAGGTCGTTTCTGGAGACGGTCAGGGCTCGTCTGTCCGACTGGGCTGCGCGCCGAAGCCCTTGATCGTCAGGCCGCCCGCGAGCGAGACCGTGACCAGAGCGTAGGCGTTGTTCTCGATGCCGCGGCCCTCGACCATGCCGCACATAGTCAGGTAGTGTATCCCGCGAATCTTGCGATAGCCCCCCTTGTGGTCATGCCCGCTGAACGCCGCCACCACCTTGCCTGAATCCTCCAGCACGCGCCGCACCTCGGCCGCGTTCCGCACGCAGTGGACGCCCTCGCCATCGAGGGGTTGGTGGACGAAGACGATGGCCTTCCGCTCCGCCTTCTTCAACTCGGCCTCCAGCCACCGAAGCTGGGCGGCGGGTATCCAGCTATCGGTCCAAACGAAGTTCCCCTTCCGATACGGCTCGAAGTCCTTGCGGAAGCAGCCGTCGAGCACGACGCAACTGAAGGGTGCCGCGTCGAAGGCATAGTGCGGGGCGGGCATGCCCGTGGCCTTCACGAACTCCTCCTTCGAGAAGGCGTCGAGGTCGTGGTTCCCCAGCACGTGGTATCGCGGGCCGCTGAAGCCGCGGAAGATGCCCTCGATCTTCTTCAGGTGGCCCATCTCCGTCTCGGCATCCTTGCTCGTCCCATCCACGAAGTCGCCCAGACCAATCACGAAGGCCGGCTTTGCCTCGG
>Ga0194112_10004220_pt1 | contig 19735 bp, 23 predicted proteins | sample TA2MahC400mmetaG_FD_146191 | JGI IMG/M metagenome (GOLD analysis project Ga0194112, IMG submission 146191) | Freshwater microbial communities from Lake Tanganyika, Tanzania - TA2015016 Mahale Deep Cast 400m | ecosystem: Environmental > Aquatic > Freshwater > Lake | place: Tanzania: Lake... | reverse complement strand
GGTGGTGTCATCGGCGGCCTGGGCGATGAGGGCGCTCGGGTCGGCAGACAGGGGCATCAGGTGCATAGGGGCGCTCCGCGCAAGGGGACAGCAGGGTGGGGCGCGGCTGGCGCGCCCCGTGGCATCAGGCGTGTTTCAGGCGAAGGCCATCAGGCGCTGGCCGGCGCGGGCGTTGGCCTCTGCGGCCCAGGCGGCGATGATGGCGGTGTCTTCCACGCCCAGGGAGTGTCCGGCCTCCCAGGCGCGCGCCGCCGCCTCGATGAGGCCGGCCAGCATCGGGTTGGTGGTGGGCGTGTCGCCATTGGAGGGGGTAAAGAACCAGGTGCCGTCCTGGAAATCCACGAGCAGGCCCGCGGTGCGCCCGCCGATGGAGACGGCATAGGCCTGCGGGATGGTTTTGCCGTTCAGGGCGTCGAAGACGCCGGCCTTGTGGCAGATGGACAGGCCGGTGGTGGCCTCCACCCGGGCCTTTTCCACCAGTGATTGGGTGGCGGCGGCGACGAGCAGGCTGGGGTTGGTCTGCAGCTGTGTGGTCATGGGGTGGTGCTCCTGGAAGGGCGCCGCGCGGGGCGGGACACCTGTCCCCCGCCCCGGGTGGCGGGCCGATAGAAAGCGGGCCGGTCTTTCGCCTCTGGGCCCGTGGGGCCCTATGTGGAGGGCAAGCGATAGGAGTAACGAATGGTTGTGCGCACCTTAATAGCCGCGCTGCTGGCCCTGGCCGCGGCGACAGCGCCTGCGTTTGCGGCGTCTGCGCTGCTGGCGGAAACCTGCGCCTGGCTGAGCGGGATCGTCAAGTGGCTGGTGGGCGTGGCGTATGTGACCGCCACGATAGGCTTTGTGTTCATCTCCATCAAGGCCTCGGCGATGGGGAAATTTTCGGCCGGCGGGTTTATAACGATCCTGGCGGGGCTGTTCGTGGTCTCCACCTCCCCCGCGATCTTGTCCTACGTGATGGACGGGACCTTTTCCTGGACCTGTGCCACGCCGTAGGGGGAACCTCGGCGGGGGGTTGGGGCTTATGGCAGGGAACAGGCCATCGCCACGACAGGAGTTTGCGATCATGGACACCCAATCCCCCGACCACAAGGGCCAATCGGCCGCCTCTGCGCCCTCCGGCCACACCAGCGGCCCCGACGCGGACGGCAAGACCAGCATCTACCTGGGATCCGACCACCAGGATGCCGACAAGGATAGCTCCCATAGCGGCAAGGATGGCGGCAAGGGCGCGACACAGTCCGCGTCTGGCACCTCGTCCACCACGTCGTCCCACGCCTCGTCTGGCGGTGGGTCGGGCTTTGGTTCGGGCGACGAGGACGGGCATGGCCGGCGCAATGCCGATCAGGCAAAGGCGGCCAAGGATCGCTCGGACGCGGACCGCGATCGCGACGTCTCGGATCTGCGCCAGGAATTTGCGGATCTGCGCGCGCATTTCGACCGCACCTTGAAGGCGGTGGGCCAGGCGGCGTATGAGCGCGGCTCCGAGGTGGTGGGGGCGGTGCGCGATCGCGCCGGCCAGGCCTCTTCGGGCGTGGGTACCACGATGGAAGACGCCTACGAGCGCGCGCGCGAGCAGGCGCAGTGCGCGAAAAAAACGGTGCGCGAGCACCCCACGGCGGCGCTGGCCGCCGCGGCCCTGGTGGGCATCATCGTAGGCCTGGTGAAGTCCAGCCCGCGCCGCTGACCGCTCGATCGGGGACGAAAAAGGCCCGGCCTGCCGTGTGGCAGGCCGGGCTTTTGTATGGGGTGCAGTCAATCGCAGCCGCCGCCTCCCCCGCCGCCATCGCCGCAGCTTGTGTCGCCGGGAGCAAAGGCGGACCCATGGGCCACGCTGCCATCTGAGGCGGGGGGTGTTCGGCCCTCCGGCTCTTCAAAAAAGATCCGATACACCAGCCCAATCAGGCAGCAGAGGGCGATCACGACGATCCAGGCGGTCATGGGCGGGTCTCCGAAAGGGGTGTTCAGGCCGGGCGGGTGGTGCGGGGCTCGCTGGCCCCGCCGTGCCAGGACCGGCCAAGGGCGCCCAGGCCCTCCAGGGGCGCGGAGGGCGTGGGGGTGGGGGCGTGCAGGACGGCCTCGTCACAGGCAAAGGGGGTGTATGGCATCGCGATTCCGCAAAAAGGGCAAAGCAGGACCGCCCCCGCGAGGGGGCGGTGGTGGGTGCGGGTGGGGCTCAGTCGCAGCTGCTCGAGCTCGACGATCCCGAATCCGAGCTGCTGGACGAGGAGCCGCTGTCCGAGCCGTAGGACGAACCGTAAGACGAGCCGCCGTAGGAGGAGCCGTAGGAGGAGCTGCTGGGCGCGCTATAGGACGGCGTATCGCTGTCGCGGCTGGGCGCGCTGGTGGACTGCGTGTCGTCGTCGCGGCTGAGCGGGCAGGCGGCGTGGTAGCGGGGGTTGTCGGTGGTGGTGTGGATGGGGTTGAGCGGGCTCAGCGGGTGGAGCGGGTTGGTAAGGATGTCGTCATCCCGGCGGGCGTCCTCGCGGCGCTCTGCGGCGCGCCGATCCTCTTCGCGCCGACGGGCTTCGCTCGCCGAGAAGGGCCGGGCATCGCGGGCCATCCGCGAGCTGCCCGACAGCGGGCTGACCGGTTGGCCCGGGCGCAGCGCGGGTTTGGCGGGCATATCGGCCGACTGGGCCTTGGGCCCACGCAGGGTGCGCACCAGGACGATGGCCAGGATGGCGATCACGAGGACAAGGGCAAGGGTCTTCATCAGCAACTCCGGGAAGGGAAAGGGGAGACGGCCGTGGGGGCCGCGCGCACCGGGGGCGCGGGCCACACGGGGATCAGGCCGGGATGTGGCGCGCGATCCAGGCGTCCAGGGCGGGGAAGGAGGCGGTGGCGGCGGCATCGATGGCGGCAATGGCCTCGGGGGTGGCCTTGTCGAGGCCGACCGCGTCCGCGCCCACGCCGGCCGGGTCGGCGTCGATGCGGGTGTAGCGGTCCCCGAGCCAGTCGCTGGCCAGCTGGGCCGTCATGTGGGCCTGGGCGCCGGTCATGGTGCGAAAGATCCGGTTGCCCCGCATCCAGTCCAGCACGCCCATGTCCGCGCTGGCGGGCTCTTGGAGCGGCGGGCAGCCGTTCATCGAGCCCAGGGACAGCATCTGGATGGCATCGAGCGGGTGGGCGCGAATCGCGTGGGTGATGGCCAGAAGGTCGGGGGCGTTGGCGAAGACGCCGCCATCGGTATAGAGGTGGCCATCCACCGCGACGGCGGGGAACATCGTGGGCGCGGCGGCCGAGGCCATCACGGCGTCCTGGACGCGGATATGGGGGTAGGCGGCAGGCTCGAAGAGCACCGCGGCCCCGTCGTGCATGCGCGTGGCGGTGACGGCGAGGGGGTGGTGCAGGTCGGCGAAGGTGTGATCGCCCGCGATCTCGGCCACCAGGAGGGCCAAGGGCTCGGGATCATACTTGGCCACGCGGAAGCGGCGCAGGAGATCGCGCCCCCATCCCGGGTGGCGGGGTTGGAAGGCGGCGGCCCCGCGGGTGATGAAGCCCTCTTTGAGGGTGGCCATGGGGATCTCGCAGGCGGCGGCCGCGGCGACGATGGCGCCGGCGGAGGTGCCCACGAAGCGGGAGAAGTGGTGGTGGAGCGGGCCGCAGCGCTCTTCGAGCCGCGCCAGCAGGTGGACGCCGTAGAGGGCCTGGAAGCCGCCGCCGCTGAGGGAGAGGATACGCATCGCAAACCTCCGTGTGGGACGCCGAACCCCGGGTGGGGCCGGTCTCGAGCCGCCAGGCCGGCCGCCACACGGGGATGTGAAGCCCCATGCACAAGACATAGGGCCTTTTGGGGAAGGGCGTATGGGACACCCCTGGTTGCCAGCGGCAACCAGGGGCTCTTGTGGGATAGGATAGGTTTGGACTGTGATGGGGAAGGTGATCGATCCTGTGTGCCACCTTGTCCGCTTTTTCCGTGCGCGTGTAAGCCACGGGGCGTTGGGAGAGGGCTGGGATCCGGAAGAGGGGATGCACTCCTTGGGACACGGCGGTCGGAGGTGGTGCGATCAAGAGAGCCGGGGGCTCAAGAATTCCGCCAGGGCGGTCAGGTTATGGGAATGTGCCCGTCCTGTATCACGATCGCCCCGGTCCCCGTGGGGAGGCTTAGTGCGCGCCGTGCGTGTGCATAGCAGGAGGGAGGGGGGAAAGATCAGCGCTTCATGGCCGTAGTCCTTCTGTGGCACCGTCTGCCGGTGGCGGGCCGTTGCCCGCGGGGTTCGCACCAGCGAGGACCCCGGGGGCAAGGGCGTGCCATTCACCCGAAGGGGATGGGGCGATCGCCTGGATCCTGGTCAGGGATGTTGAAAAATCGATCCTTCAATTCGTCCTCGGCTTCCTGGGCCAAGACCGAGAGCAGGAAGTCGATGCGCTGGGCGGTGGTGGCGTTGGGGCCCTTGAGGAGCGCAATGGTGGCCAGGCGCTCTTTCAAGGTGAGGTAGCGTTTGGCGTCTTGCAAGCCCAGCCCGGTATAGTCGCGCAGGCGGGCGACGTCTTTTGCGGTGATGGCCATCATTTCCTCAGCAGTTTGGGGGTGATCTCGCGGGGGTAGCGCTTGCCGTCCTTGGGCGCGTTCCAGGGGTCCCCGAAGGCCTTGGGGTCGGCGGGTTCCTGGCCCTGGGCGATGGCCTGCTTGGCGGCGTGGCGCTCGCGGCGGTGCTCGGCCTCCTTGAAGGGCTTGTCGCTGGCGGCCTTGGCGTTGCCGTGGATGGGGGAGTGCTTGAAGGAGCGGCTCATCGGGGACCTCGGATGGGAAAAAATGGCGCGGGGCGGCCTGCGGCCGCCCCTTGGGGCATTTAGGACGCGCAGCGCGACAGGTACCAGGTGCGGGCGGCGGTGCGCACGAGGGGCGCGACCTGGGCCTCGGTGAGGCTGGCCTCCTCCATCTCGCGCGCGGCCTCTTTGAGGATGTCGCCGACCATCCAGGCCACGAAGGCGCCGGTGAGGCGCTTGTGGAAGACACCGCCGCATGCCTCATGCACGCCTTGGTGGCCACGCGGGTCGGTGGCATAGGCCTCGACCAGGATCTGGGCGGAGGCCGGCGGGGCCTCGCGCGGGGTGGCGGGCTTGCCCTGCTTGCGCACGCGGTGGCGCTCGGTCTTGGCCTTGAAAGCGAGGCGATCGTACTCGGCCCCCGACAGCTGGCCCACCCGGGTGGCGATGGGGACAAAGACCAGCCCTTCGCCGGCGCCCTTGTGGCCGAACACCTGCGCGATGTAGGGGTCGCCCCCTTCCAGGCCCTCGACCTCGGTGTTGATGCGATCGAGCACGCCCGCGAGTGCGGTGGTGTTGGCGAAGTCGAGCACGGTGGCGGGCATATGCCAGGGCAGCACGTGCAGCCGGTCCAGGCCCTTGGGCAGGGTGTGGGCGATGGTGGTGGGGCAGGTGATCATCCACTGGGGGATGAAGCGGTCGGGGTTTTGCGGGTGGGCAACCTGGCCCACGCCGATGGCGAAGACGAAGAAGTGGGGAACGGGCAGGCGGCAGACGGCCTCTTTCCCGGATTGGATGCCCTGGCCGGCCCATTCGCCATAGACGGTGATCGGACCGCCGGCGATGGTGGCCTGTTCGACCAGCCGGCCCCAGGCCTCGGGCTGGCTGTGGATGTAGTCGTAAAAGCCGGTGGGCTCGGGCCCTTCCAGCAGGGTGCGCCGGGATTGGGCGAAGATCTGGCCCTGGGGGGTGACGACGACGGACATGTTGGTGCCGTGGAGCTTGATCTTCGAGCCCCAGGTGCCCGACAGGGCCTGGCCGTTGTAGGTCATCCGGGCCTCGATGTCGGCGTACTGCACGAGGGAGGGGAAGCAAACGATGGGGTCCATGGGCAGTCTCCTGTGCAAGGCGCGGGCGTGGCCCGCCGGTCCATCAGCCGGCGGTCTTCGCCCTAGGGATGTGCGGCCTGGATAGGCCAGGGGGTATTTTCCGGGGTCCGCGTCATGTGTGGGCTTCCTTGTCGGTGTTGTGGTCGGGGTCAAAGGATAGCGTGGCGAGCACGTCCATAACGGGGGAGGAGAAAGAGGATGACACCTGCCGAATACTGCTCCACTGCCGTTGGCCCGCGTCCATCGCACCGGGGGAGTATCGGCGGTCGATCTGGATCCGGTGCGACAGGGTGAGAGGGAAGCGCCTGCGCGCCTGTCGGGCGTGGATGTCTCCCTGGGGATCGACATACACCTTGCGGTCCCACGCCTCCATGAGTGGAAACAGGCAGGAGGTGATCTGGGCGCAGGAGGGGCCGTCCTGCCAGGTGATGGTGTGGTAATACGCCATGGGTTCAAACGGGGAGAGTGCGAACACAGTCTGGGGAAAGGTGGCGCGCAGGCGGCCGGCCGTGGTGTGGCGCAGGGCGGTGTTGGTGAGAGCAAGTGCCTCCATGGGGGAAAGGTCCGTGCCCAGGATGTGGAGGGCCAGCGCGGCCTGCCAGAGCGGGTCGGGGTTTGCGTGTTCGAGGCGCTGGGTGTGGAAGGTGAGGCGCTGGTGGGCGCTGGTGCCGTCCGGTAAGGCGAGGGTGGGATGGGGTGTGGACATGGCGGGGTTCCTGGTGGGGCCGGCATCTTCCGAGCGGTGATGCTGGTCGTTTTTTTTTCCTGGTCAGGGGACCTGTTGTGTTGCTGTGCTTTTCTGGTGGGGGAGGGAGGGGGTGCGTGGTGTATTGGCACGGATGATTGGGTGGCAAGGGACAAGAATGGAGCAGATCGGGGGTGGCCTGGCGGGGCGAAAGAGGAGGGGGAAAGACAGGCGCGGGGTGAAGCGACGCGCCTTGTCTGTGGGCGGGCCGCAGGTCCGCTTCTTTGGGGCGCAGCCCCCCTTCCGGACGCAGGCCGGTCTTTTTTTTTGAAAGGCCGCAGGCCGTCCCTTAAAAAGAGAAAATTTCCCGCGCAGCGCCCCCCGGGGGACATTCCCCCGCGATGGGACATTCCCAGCGGCCCCCATCAGGGGAGGACATCACCCCCCGATCATGTGGCAAAACCCGGGGGGCCGGGGGCGCCAGCCCCCGGCCTGTGCGCGGAGGCGTGGTTTATGCGGGGGCGGGTGCCCGTTGGCAGTGTTGGGCCACGGCCTCTTGCGCCGCCCGTTCCATCCGTTCGCGCAGGTGTTGCGCGGCCATTCTGTGGTGGTGGGAGACCATCCTGTGCCTGTCCAGTTCGGGCCGGTTCAGGCTGTCGGACACGCTCAGCTTGTCCCGCTCGACGATCTGGGCCATCATCTCCACCACGGTGGCCTTTCGGGCATCCCTGGCAATGGTGTCCTCTGCCCGTGTTCTGGCGCTGTCCGCCGCCTGGGACCGTGTCTGTGCTGTTCCCCCCACGCCCTCCATCATCATCTCGGCCACCTGCCTCCCGAGTGCCTGCCCCTCTGCTGGAAGCAGAGCGATCGCAGCGCCAAATCCTGGGATAAGGATCCGCGCCTTCCCGGTGTAGGGGCGCTTTTTAAGCGTCAAGGCTTTCAGCACGGCGTGGGCTGCGACCGGTGCCAGCATCCCATCGGTGTTGCGCTGGGCGTGGTGGAGGCGCCAGGCGCGGGTGGCGATGTATTGGGCAACAGCCATATCGCCCGTGCCAAGCGCAAGCCGCAGGGCGCCCTGTTGGGAAGGCTGTGTGGTGGCCTGGGTGGGGGCAACGCCCGCCTGGTGCGCGAGCATCCCCGCGCCCACGGCCGCAGCCCACAGGGTGGATTGTGCATCTGGGGACTGCCGGTCGAAGTAGCCCTCCAGCGGGTCCCAGGCCGCGCCCATGGTGCGCGAGAAGGGGCTGGTGGCGCGAAAGAGGTGATCGTCGTCCTCGTTCCAGTGCAGCTGGTGGTCTGGTGCGATGGCGCGCGCCGTAAAGGCGGAGGCCTCCACATCGCTGCCCTCGATGCGCTCCACGCTGCCATGCGGGGTGTAATGGAGCACGAGGTCGGGCGTGAGCGCATGCGCGAGGAAGGGCGAGATGGGGGCGTGGACCACGGCGGTGCAGGGCACGAACATATGGTGGCTCGACCAGGCGTCGGTGGGGCCCATTTCGGATCGCTTGCGTCCGTGGGGAATGGCCTGGATGATGGGCAGGGCGATGTCATCGGTGCGCATGGCGTCCGCGCCCAGGATACGCGCGCGATCGATGGTGGTGAGCATCGTGCCACGGGGGGAGTGGTGGAGGACGTATATGGGGCGCATCGGGGTGGTCCTTCTTGGGTGTTTGTCGCCCGGCTAGAAGCGATCGCCCGCGTCGTCCTGGCCGCTGGCCCAGCGCACAAAGCCCTCCCAGAGGGCATGGCGCAAGCTGGCGGTGTCGTCATGGCGGGCCAACGCGGCATGGGCGGGGCGGGGGCTGTCTGCGACCAGCAGGCCCCACCCCGTCAGGCTGGCATGCGCAGGCGAGCCCTTGGGGTGCAGGGTGTGCCGGCACACGATGCCCCCGCGCAGCATCCAGAGCTCGCGGCGCTGCCCGATGTCCCACTGGGCGGTGGTGGGGCTGTGGGTGCGCACATCGACCGGCCCATCGAGGAGATGGGCGAGGGCCATCTGGGGGCCAAGGGGGAGGGGGATGCGTTCGCGCAAGGCGCGCAGCATCCCGAGGCGGCGCACGGCGCCCCCGTGGGCGCAGAGCCAGGAGGTGTGCATGGGCAACAGCAGTTCGTGTAGGTGCGGCCCGCCCGGCGGGGCCGCCAGGGTGGCCTGTACGCACAGGCCGATGATCGCGCCCTCGGGGGCATGGGCGAGGCGTGGGCTGCCGTCCAGGTGGGCGAGGGCGCCCGCCACGGTCTCGCCCAGCGCCGCGTCCAGGGACTCACAGGGCAATGCGTCCACATCGGCCCTGGTCGGGGCATGGTGGTGCGCGCGCTGGGAGGGGCGAAGGGCCATGGGGGCGCTAGCGCACCACGGCGAGGCGCGGGCCCTGTGGTGCGGCGGTGTCCTCCATGGGGGTGGGCGCTGGCAAGGCGAGGAGGGGCTCCATCACCCGCACGTCTTTCTCATGGAGGGCCTCGATGAGGGTGGGGGGGTGGAAGTTCAGCGCCTCCTGGGAGGCGGTGGAGGTGAGGGGGATCTTGGGGACGGGCGCGATGGCCTTCGTGTCGGGAAGGGCCAGATTTTGGGGGTTGGTGTCAAAGCCCTGTTTGGACATGCGCAGCGCGCCCATCAGGCGCGTGGCCCGGGCGGCCAGGCTGCCATTGGCCAAGGGGTTTGGAAGGGCGCCCATGAGGCGCCGCACATGGGCACATGCGCGCTGGTGCATACGCCGGTGTATCCAGGTTGCTCCGAGGGCAGTGGCTGTAAGTACTGTTGTGAATCCAAGCATGATCATGCGCATCGTTTCCATCTCTGTGGGATCATCGTGGGGAACAAACGTGCTGAGCATAAACATACCCGTCATCAGCGCCGCGAGAGCGGTGCCGACTTGCAAGCTTTTCATGAGAGACGGATAAGAGACATTGGCGATCTCGGCCAAGTGGGGCTTGTGGGTTTTGAGATCGTGGAGCAGAAATGGGTCTTGGTGGGGAGAAAAGACGGCGGGCCCATAGAGGGTGGCCCCATCCTCCTTGGCCTCGACATAGATGTCGTGGATGTCGTCGGTGCGGTGGGGCGCCTGGAAGCGGGGGAGGCCTTCGGCGCCGTGGGTGTGCAAGATCAGCCCTTGGCCGGGATCGAGGCGCACAAGGGCGCCCGCGGGCAGCACGAGGGCGTCTTTGGGGGCGGCGGTGCGGCGTTTGTGGGTATCGGCCTTGAGGGTGTAGAGGGGGCCAGTGATGCGCCCGAAGGTGCCTTTGGGGCAATGGCCCTCCAGCGGCACCAGGATGCCGGGCCGCCCATCGTCTTCCAGGGCCGAGACGGGCGCAGCGGCGAGCAGGCGCAGCGAATCGGTTAAGTCGTAAGGCTCCCCCGAGGCGGTGCGGGCGGCCACGGCGGTGTGGATGGCGACCTGTTCGGCCTCGCGTGTCACCAGGGCCTCGGCCCGGGCGGCCATGTCGGCCAGGAGGCGCGCGAGGTCCGCGACCGCCTGGGTGGTGGCGGGGGAGGTGATGCCTTCGCGGGCCAGGGCCACCAGGCGGCTGGTGGCTTCGGCGGCGTTGTCGAGATCGAGGCCTTGGAGGCGGCGGTCTGTTAGCCCCAGGCGCTGGATGCGGTCCATCCGGGCCAGCAGGGGCGCGAGGGGGAGCTGGGGCAGGACCTGGGCGGCGGGCCCCGAGAGGGCGTGCAAGGTGGCAAGGGAATCGGTCATCACAACCTCTGGATAGCTGGGGTGGGTGCGCGTGGCTATGTGGCCGTGCGCTCGCGAAAGGCCAGCACCTGTGCGCTGGGTGCATCGGTGGGGGTGGGGGCAGGGAGCGCGGGCAGGGGCTGCAAGACGCGCAACAGATCCGGATGGGTCGTAATGATGGCGTTGGCGGGCAACAGGTTATAGCCACGTGTCTCGGAGAGGGAGACGATGTCTGTGAGTCCCTTCGGTACATCCGTGTGCCGCCCGTTCAACGAACGGGGTCTGGCTGCGTGGAGATGTTCCGGTGCAGCACCCTGTGTGGTGAGCCATGCCTGGGCCGCAGATAGCCAAGGCTGTTCCCGATGCGATTCCGGCAGGGCATTCACCATCTTGTCCTGGTATGCCCACCGTCTTTTCATCAGGAAGGGATAAGAAAAAATCAGCCCTCCGGCAGCAGCGAACGTGGATACTGCGATGATGCAAAGGCCGGTGGCGGCAATGCTAAAACCCAAACCCGATTCACCTGCATTCCAGTACATGGTGGAATCTTGTGCAAACGCATAGATGGTGGCCATGGCCGCAGGGATGGCTGGAACCGCCGTAAAGTAGGAGACGATGGCATCTTCTTTTTCGCCATGTTGGGCCACAAGATCCCGCACGCCTGCATAGGCGTGTGCGGCGGATTGGGCCTGTGGCAAGAGCCCGGCAGGAATGTCACTAGGAGAGAGCACGGCAGGCCCGTGCAAGACGGCCCCACCGGGGCCCGCCTCGACCACCAGCGGTATGATCGCGCCGGCATGGGTGGGAGGGGTGAAGACATCGCCTTCGATGTGGCCTTCGGTGTAGAGGGTTACGCGATCGCCCTCGGCGAGGTGCGCCACGCAAAAAGGGGGCAACAGAACGCCATCGATGGGGACCGCCGTGGGGCGTTGGGGGCTGGCCAGCATCCATGCATTTCCGGTGATGCGCCCAAAGGAGGTGCCGGATCCGCGGTGGGGGTTGGGCACGACCATGCCGGGCCGGGATGCACTATGGGGAGCAGGGGTGGCGGCGAGGATGCGGTATTCTTGGGTAAGGTCCTGGGGCTCGTCTTCGACATGGCGGGCGGCCACGGAGGCGTGCAGGGCAATGGATCCGGCCTCGGAGCGGATGGTTTTGACGGCGCGTTTGTGCATATCCGCGGCCAGGGCGGTGAGGTCGACGATGGCCGCTTGCAGTTCGATCGGATCCAGGCCTTGCGCGTGCATCCGCCCGGCGCGGCTGATGCCTTCCAGCAGGTTGTCGAGATCCATCCCCAGCAGGCGGCGATCATGGGGCAGGCCCAGGGAGGCAATGGAGTGCAGATCCTTGGCCAGCAGCATGAGCGTAGGGTCGATTTCGGGGATGAGTCCCTGAACGGCTTGCAGGCGCTGCTGGACGGTCTCGGTCATGGTCATCCCCATTGGTGGTGGTGGGTATGTGGTCGTGTGTGTGGGTCCGTCAAGCCCTCCCAGGAAAGAGGGAACCTGCGAAAGAGGGAATTTGCCTTGTTCTTTTTGCCGAAGGCGTCTTTTTTCGTGGCCGAAGGCCTTCCCTTCCCTGCGGCCGAAGGCCGCTCTTTTTCCCGGCCGAAGGCCGGTTCTTTTTCCCCTTGAAAGGCCGCAGGCCGCCCTTTAAAAGCGGGCCGCAGGCCACCCATTGGACTGCCCCCCGGGGGACATTCCCCCGCGATGGGACATTCCCAGCGGCCCCATCAGGGGAGGACACCACCCCACCGATCACACAACACACACGGGGGCCGGGGGCGCCAGCCCCCGGTCTCCGGCGCGAAGGCGCCTTCGGTGTCGCCCTTTTGCGTCAGGTGGCCGCGCGCTGTGGTGCGGGGGCTAGGGTATAGGCCGCATGAAGGGGTGTGTTCTCTGGTGCCTTGGGCTGGGATGGCGCATCCGTCGGGGCGGGAAGTGCCAGGAGGGGTTGGAGCACCCGGAGATCGTGTGCGTGGAGGGCCTCTATCTGGGCACTTGGCAACACATTGATCCCGTCGGTGGGTCCATCAATGCGCCACACGGGCCAGAGCGAGACGGGGGTGTCTCCATCTGGAATGGCCACGCCGTGCTCTTGCAAAAATGCGATCACACGGGCATGCAGGGGGTTGCGTTTTTGGCGCCACATCCGATAGTGCTGTTCGGCGTAATAGAGAAAGGCTCCGGTCAGGGGGCCTGCCATGGCGGCAAGAAAAAAACCTACCACCATGGACGACATGGCAATGTTTTGCATCTCGCTGGGGGAAGCGCCCTGCTGCACGCCTTCGGAAAAGCCGAGAAGGGACGTTGCGGCCACCGTTGCCAGCCCGACTATGGTGCCTGCCAGTACCGGAACGTCGCTGGTGGTGGGCACACTGCGGGTCCCGTCGGGTGTGGAGGCATGTTGGTTTTGCTGCCATGCCGCCTCCAAAAGGCCTTTTGGGAGGGAGTCGGTGGCCAAGACCGCAGGGCCATGCACCACGGCCCCTCCGCGGGCCACCTCCACGAGCAAAGGCCGTACCAGGGTGTTGCGTTTGGGCGTGCGAAAGGCGGTGCCAGGCATGGCGCCTTGTCCATAGAGGGCAAAGGTATCCCCTTCGGCGAAGTGGGCAACTGCACCTGGGGGCACAAGAACGGCGCCATGCCGTGCGGCCTCCTGGGGGGTGCGCAGTTCGTGGATATACGCGTGTCCTGTAATGCGCCCAAAGGCCTGGGGGTTTTGGGCATGGGGGTTGGGCAGCACACAGCCTGGCGGAGAGGATTGGGGCGGTGTGGGCGCGGCGGCCACGACCCGCCATGCGGGGGTGACATCGGGCGTGTGGGATGCGTGCGGGGTGGCGTGGCGCGCGGCAATTTCGGCGTGCAGGGCCAGGGTTTGGGCAGATTGGCCCAACGCTGCGGTTGCGCGCGCGTGCATGTCTCGCGCCAGCATCAAGAGATCGGCGACAGCAGCATCTACACCGTCAGGGTTGGTGCTCGCGGCGCGCATCTCCACCACCCGCGAGAAGCCTTGCACAAGGTTATCGAGATCGATTCCCATCAGGCGACGATCGGGGGCGATGCCGAGGGCATCCAGGGCGTGCAGGGCTTTTCCGAGTGCGGTTAAGGTGGGGGCGGCTTCTGGGAGGTGCGTGGTGTTGGCCGATAGGTGGGCGAGGGTATGAAGGGAGGCGTGCATGGGCAACCTACGCGGGTGAGCGCCGCGGCATGGCCACGACAGTGGTATGGGTCCCTATGGCTTCGGGCTTTGGCAACGCCAACAGCGGCAGGACGACGCGCACATCTTCCTCGTCCTGCGCGGCGATCGTGGATGCGGGGTAGAAGTTGAGCTCTGTGTGGGCGTGTGTTTGGAAGAAGGGATGTGCCGGCAGCTTGGGGATCTGTGTGGTGGAGGGGGTGGCCAATTTGTCTGGGTTGGTGTTCCATGCGGCCTTGGGGGCACGCAGGGCTGTGACAAGGGCCATGAGGCGGGCACTTAACCTGCCATTGACGATGGGGTCGGGCAGGGTGCCTACATGTGCGGCGCGGGCCATGCCTGCGCGGCGTGTGGCTCGGGTTTGCGCCCAAAAGGAGAAGGCGGCGGTGCCGACAAGCCCCAGGAAGGCGGCCATCTGAGGCCAAGAATGAGGCCAAGAAGTGTATGCCTCTTCGGGGAGATTGGGGCTGGGAATCAGACAGGGAAGGGAAAAAAACAGGCACAATCCCCCCAGTGTGGCCCACCCGCTGGGTTTGCTGATGCCGGTGAGGGCAAGGAGGTGGGGTTTGTATGTGTGCGCATCGGCCAAGACGAAGGTGTCGTCTATAGGCGTAAAGACGGCCGGGCCATAGAGGGTGGCACCTTCAGTTTTGGCCTCGATATACACATCCTCCATCGCCTCGGTTTTTTTGGGCGCCTGGAAGCGATCGAGCACAGCGTTGCCTTGGGTGTGCAACACAACGCCCTGGCCTGGTGCGAGGCGCACAAGCGATCCGGCGGGCAACACCACGGCATCTTTTGGGGCGGCATTGCGCGGGGATGTGGCGTTGGCGTGCAAGACATGCATGGCCCCGGTGATGCGCCCGAAGGTGCCCTCGGGGCAGTGCTGGGCAAGGGTGACCAGGATGCCGGGTCGCTCGTCCTGGCTGGTCGGGGAGAGGGGGGCGGCGGCCACCAGGCGCAGCGTGTCGGTGAGATCGATGGCGTCTCCGGTGGAATTGCGGGCGGCGATGGTGGTGTGGAGGGCGAACTGCTCGGCCTCTTTCTCGACCAGCGCACCCGCGCGCGCGATCATATCGCACACCAGTTTCGTGAGTTCCGCTTGCCCTTGGGCGACGGTGGGGGAGGTGATGCCCTCGCGGGCAAGGCTGGTGGCGCGGGCCACGCCCTCGGCCACATTGTCCAGGTCGATCCCCATCAGGCGGCGATCGCCCGCGATCCCTATGCGTTGGATGCGATCCAGGCTGGCCAAGAGGCGGGCCAAGGGCAGGGTGGGCAGCAGGGTGGCGGCGTCGGGTGCGAGGGCGTGCAGGCGCTGGATCGAAGTGGACATCAAAAACCCCGTGGTGATACGGGGCTATGTGGGCTTGGGCGCAAGCCCGTCAAGGGGCCGGTCTGGCGGCAGAGGCAGGGAAGGCGGGCCGGCTCCACTCGCTGATGATGCTGCCGTTGGTCGCACGCACCAGAGCCGTGATCGTGGTGGGCAGCTGGGCATCAATGAGATCTGGGGCCTGGATGGCGCGCCCGCATGAGAGCGACACGGAGACCCGGTGATCGCCCTTGCTCAAGAAGAGCGGGAGCGACAAGATCACGGGCTCGCGCGACAGGGTGAGGGTGTGGATGGCGCTGTCGAGCACGTCCGCGGAGGCATCGGCCAGGCCGATGCGGCATTGGGCGCCTGGCAGGTCGGTGGGGGTATTGGCCGCTTCGAGGTGGATCTCCACCCGGTGGGTGCCCGCGCGGCGCACGCCGACCTTGGATTCGAACACGCGGTGCGTGGCATCGGGCGCGCTGGGCATAGGGGCGTCCGCTCCGGCATTGCTGGGCAACAGCGCGGCTTGGGGCATGGGCTCGGCCTGGGCAAGGTGGGGGAGCAGGGTGAGGGCGAGCGTGAGCACGACCAGGATGCGCAACAGCAGGGCAGGAAGGGTGAGCATGCGACCTCCGCTATGGATAGGAGGGAGGTGGGGCCGATGGGGGAAAAAGACAAGAGCACCCCAGGGCCGGAGGCCCTGGGGTGCGCGGATCACACGCGGAACGCCTTGCGTTTTTTGCCACCCGTGGTGGCGTGGCGCTTCTGGGCAGATTCCGGCTTTGGCTTGGGGGCGGTGTGGGCCTCCAGGGCGTCGTAAAGTGCCAGGGCGCCCCCATCGAGGTGCTCGACGGCGAGGCTGAGGATGCGCCCATCGGGTTCGGCATGGGGGGAAGCGGCGAAGACGGTGGCCACGATCGCCTCGGCCTCTTGGGCCGACAGGCCCTCAGCACGCCCTTGGGTGAGGAGGTGGGCGAGGGCGAAGATCGCGATGGCGGGCGAGCGGCGCTGGCCGGCCTGGCAGTGGATGAGCAGGCGCGGCGCCTCAGGCCCGTGGGCGTCCAGGGCCGCGGCCACGGTGTCCAGATCGTCGAACCCGGCCCAGACCGCGCGCATGTGGCGCTCGCGGCTGTCATGGAAGCGCAGGCGCACGATGGGCGTGGTGGTGTCGGCCAGCGGGTCCTGCGCGCCGTCCTCGGGGTTAAGGATGGAGATGATGAGGGTGGGGGCGAAGGCCTGCACGGCGGCGGCGATGCCGCTGACGCCCTGGATGCGCAACGAGACGGAAGAGAGATCGGACAGCGACATGGGGAGACACCTGTAAGGGGAAAGGGCACGCACCGCCCACGCCGAACAGGCGGGGTGTGCCCTGCGCTCAGATGTTGATGTCCATCAGATCCTTGGCGCGCTTGCGGGCGGCGGGGTTGGTCCAGAGTTCGGCCATCGCGCCGTTGGTGGGAAAGAGGGTGAGGAGCTTGTGGGCCGACAGGCCCGTCAGCTTGGCCCGCGCCATGTCGGGCATGCTTTGGGCCAGCAGGGTGGGGATGGGCAGCCCGGCCATCAGCAGCAGCGTGACCACTTCCCCCTCATAGGAGGACGCGGCGCGCCGGGCCAGATCGGCCGCTTGGGCGGGGTGGGCGCGCAGGGCGGCGGGGAGGTAGGACTGCAAGAAGGCGGGGTTGCGCAGGTTGCGCCGCACCACCTTGAAGATCCAGTCCAGATCGGGGGTATGGGGCAGGATGGTGTGCAAAAACTGCTCTATCTCGGGATCGTGGCGATCCAGCGCGCGCACCATGAGATCGGGATGGACGTGGCGCAGGTTCCCCCCGCGTGCGGCCACCTGGACGAGGTGTGTGGGGCTGACGTGGAGGGCAAAATTGTGGGCGATGGTCCCGCCCTGCCGGAGGTGGAAAAACCCCATCGACTGCACCGGCAAGGCGCCCATGATGGCCGGGCGCAGCGAGTGGGCGGCGGCCGTATAGGCATTCTGTTGGGCGTTGACCGCGCTGGGCAAGACAGGCACGAGGGCGATGGCGGCGGCGTCCAGCGCGTCCAGGGCGGCGGCCATGGCGGCCTGCTCGGCCTTTTTGCGCAGGGCGGTGGTGGCCATCTCGCGCGCGGTGTCGCAGATCTGGGTGAAGGCGGTCAAGGTGTGGGACATGGCGGGACTTTCGGCTACCCCACCAGCAGTTTGCCGGCCTGCTGGCGCGTGGGGGTGTGGGAGAAAAGGTGGGTGATGCGCCCGGGTTGGGGGCAGAGCGCGAGGTGCTGGTGGGCGCTGATGCGGCGCAAGGCGGTGTCGATGCGCGGCGGCAGGTTGGGCGAGAGGAGCGCGGACAGCGGCACGCCTGCCGCCAAGAGCAGGGACACCAAAAAGCCGCTGCGCTCCTGCGCGACGTGGCGGGCGATCCGAACGCCCTCCTCTGGGTGGGCCTGGACGGCGGCGGTGAGCGCGGTTTCCAAAAAGGCCGCATGCCGGGAGGCATGGGGGGAGAGATGGAACAGCCACTTGAGCGAGGGGGTGGCGGGGATGACCTCGGACAGGAGGGCAATGAGGTCGGGCTCCCCGCGCTTGAGCGCGCGGGTTACCAGCGCCCCCAGCACGGGCTCAAGGCTGATGTTGTGCGCCCATAAGGCATGCCAATAGGCGGGCGTCCCATCGCGCTCGAGGTGGAGATCGGAGAAATCGGCGGCGTTGATGGCAAACTCCCCGCGCTGTTGGGCCGGGAAGCGGGCGAGCAGGGCCGGGCGCAGCGAGGAGACCGCGCGCGCAAAGGCACGGGTTTTGGTGTGGCCGGTATGCACCCCCAGATCGAGCACCGCGAGGGCGGCGGCATCGATGGCCTCGAGGGCCTGAGTATGGGCACGCCGCTCGCGTACGCCCCGCACGTCTTGGGTGGCCAGTTGCCGGGCAGCGCTGCACAGGCTGGAAAAGGAGATGAGGGCTTGCGGGGTCATCGGCGTGGCCTCTTGGGGAATGGTTATGCGGCCACCATCTTGGAGGCCTCTTGCCGGCGGGCCGGATCGGTAAACATCTGGGTGATGCGCCCGGGTTGGGGGCAGAGCTCCAAGACCTTGTGGGCGCTGATGCGCCGCAGGGCCGTGTCGGTGCGCGGCGGCAATGCTGGCGCCAGCAGGGCGGAGAACGGCACACCGGCCATCAGGAGCAGGGCCAGCAGGAAGCCTTTTTCCTCTTGGGCCAACTGGCGCGCCAGGCGCAGGCCTTCGTGCGGGTAGGCGGCGACGGCCGCGGTCAACGCGATGTCGAGAAAGGCGCTATGGCGGGAAGGCTTGTTGGGGATGTGGAACAGCCAGTTCAGCGAGGGGGTGGCGGGAATGGCCTCGCCCAGCAGCGCGGTCAGTTCCGGCTCCCCCCGGGCCAAGGCCCGGCGGACGAGTACGCCCAGGATATCGGAGATGTCGATGCCCTGTGCCCACAGGGCGCGCCAATAGGCTGGGCTGCCGCACATGTGGAGGTCGATGTCGCGAAAATCGCGCAGGCTGACGAAATGTTCGCCCGGTTTTTTGGCAGGGAAGGCCGCGATCAGGGCCGGGCGCAGCGAAGAGATGGCGTGGGCGAAGGCGCAGGATTTGGCCTGGCCTGTAGGCACCAGGTCCAGCACCGCCAGGGCGGCGGCATCGAGGGCCTGCAAGGCCTGCTCTTGTGCCGCGCGCCCCTGGGCGTTGCGGGCCGGATCGGCGGCGATCCGGCGCGCGCCGCTGGCCAGGTGGGAGAACGATTCCAACGCGCTGGTGCTCATGAGCAGGCCCTCAAGGATGGATGGTGGTGCGGTCCTGCCCTTGGGCACAGACGCGCAGGTACTCGGTGTCGCGCAACAGGGTGTAGGTGGCGGCGGCCGGGTCTTTCGCCAGCCATGCGTCGATGCGCGCCCCAAACCCCCAGGCTTCGGCCTTGTAGTGGGGCACGATGAGATCCGGCACCCAGCCCAGGGCCTGGGTGGTGGCGAGGGAAGGCGCCACCGACGGGTCGTCGAGGGGCGCGATGTGGGCAATGTCGGCGCCCAGCACGATGGCCCCGGCGCTTTCGCCCACCACGGTGCGGGGCTGTGTGCGCCCCATCCGGCGCACGGCCCCCGCAAACCCGGAGGTGTAGAGGGCGTGCAGGAGGGCGAAGGTGTTGCCGCCACACAGGTGCAGGACCTGGGCGCTCGAGAGGGCGCGATAGGTGTCCTCTTCCCCCGCCATATCGGCCAGATCGCACACGAGCACGCGTGCCCCGGCGGCTTCGTAGGCCTGTTGCTGATCGGGGTTGAGCGGGCGCCCCTCGCCGTAGGTGGCGGTGGGGATGATGGCCACGGTAGCCCCGGAGAGGGGCAGCATCTGGCGGATGGCGGCGCCTGTGAAGTCCAGGTTGGAGGCCAGGTAGGCGGTGATGCCGGTAGGGATCATGGGATGTTCCTGTGAAAGATGCAGGCTCGGACAGGCCCACCATTTGGGGGCTGTCCGCGCTGTTCCCACGGTTTTCACTGGTGGATGATTGATTTTTATTGGTCAGACAACTTGCTGTGACATCGTTCCTATATAAGGAGAGAGTAGGAGTACTTCTTGTTATGAAATTTTTATCTTCCATGAGTCCAACAAAAAGATCGGCAATATTTATTATTTTGTTTTCCTTATTTTTGGGCACTGTTGTTTTGGTATATTTAAGCAATGTTGGTAGGGGTTACAATTCAGTTTGTCAATTGGGCTGGGAATATGCATGTTCCAACCCTATTTCTTTCAACATAGAGTGTAATAAATTTAGTGATTTATGCTCAGACATAAAAAATATAATAAATGACGATCCAAGATTTGTTTTTAATTCAGATCGGTATAGTATAAACTTTTCCTTTACTTTTGTATCTAATCTTCCTAAACACATTCTTCCTTATGATATGACGGTGCAGATAAGGAGTGAGGATGATTAGAGCGTGTTTCATAAGTCCCCTGGCGTTGGGGTGAGCGGCCGCTGACCACCTATCTGGTCCCCGTTGTGTGGAAGCAATGGAGGGAAGGGTGGCGTGTGCAACAGCCGCTCGGGAGACATATGGTG
>Ga0194112_10004218_pt1 | contig 19740 bp, 28 predicted proteins | sample TA2MahC400mmetaG_FD_146191 | JGI IMG/M metagenome (GOLD analysis project Ga0194112, IMG submission 146191) | Freshwater microbial communities from Lake Tanganyika, Tanzania - TA2015016 Mahale Deep Cast 400m | ecosystem: Environmental > Aquatic > Freshwater > Lake | place: Tanzania: Lake... | reverse complement strand
ATGCCCTGGCATAATGTTGTCAGTAGATGACCAGCTACAGATTACTGCCCAAAATGTCTTGGGGTTACCTTTCCTGTTATCTAATCTACGTTTTTAAGTTGTCAAAGTGCGTAAGTCCTGAAAATGTCAAAGTTCAAAGTTCAAATGTCAAATCAAGTTCAAAATCCAAAGTAATTGTTGATTGTTGATAGTTGATAGTTAATTGTTGATTGTTAATTGATTTTTCTTCTTCAATCAACAATCAGCAATTAACAATAAACAATCTTTCCTGTTTGAAATTTGGTCCGCCAACTGGCGGATTAGAAATTAGAAATTTTGAAGGTTAGTTTTAATTTCAAAATATGGCTTCAGATATCTCAATCGACCAAATTAAAGAACTTAGAGAACAGACCGGTGCCGGCGTGATGGATGCCAAAAGGGCACTGCAGGAAACCGCTGGTGATTTTGAGGCGGCGGTTGCGCTTATTAAAGAGAAAGGTTTAGCGCGGGCTGAAAAGCGTGTCGGGCGGGAAGCGGCGCAGGGTCTCGTTTCTTCTTATATTCACGTCAATGGTAAAGTTGGAGTACTTTTGGAAGTCAACTGCGAGACCGATTTTGTTGGTCGCACAGAAGAATTTAAAAAAATTTGTCGGGAACTTGCCATGCAGATTGCCGCAATGAACCCTTCTAGTGTTGAGGAACTTTTGATTCAAGAATATATCCGTGACGCGTCAAAAACCGTTGATGATTTGGTTAAAGAAGCTATTGCCAAGACGGGGGAGAATATTATTGTGAAGAGATTCGCAAGATATGAGTTGGGGGAGGTTTGATTTGTCATTTTTCAATTTTCATTTTTCATTGGAGATTACCAATTTAGCAAGTTAGATGTTTAAATGATAAATGATAAATGAGAAATGAAAAATTTATTGTGCTTACTACGATTCTTTCCGACGCCGAAGCGAAATTTGATTCTACTCTTGAGCACTTGCGTTCTGAATTGGCTAGTATTCGCACCGGCCGTGCAAGTCCGTTAATCATTGAAAACATTAAAGTTCCCGCCTATGAAACCGAGATGCTGCTTAAAGAATTAGCGGCTATTTCTGCACCAGAACATAATTTATTGATTGTTTCTCCCTGGGACCAAAACTTAGTTGAGACAATTGAAAAGGCTTTGCGTTTATCTTCTTTTCATTTCAACCCCATTATTGATGGGGGTATAATTAAAGTATTTCTGCCGCCGCTTTCTGAGGAGCGAAGGCGGGAATTTACAAAAATGGTTTCGGAGAAATCCGAAGAAGCAAGAATTGCGGTGCGCAATATTCGTCATGACAAAATTGCTGCTAGCGATGAGCTTTGCGATGAGGGGCAGATTTCCGAAGACGAACATGAACGGTTCAAAAAAGAGATTCAGAAGATGGTGGATGGGACAAATGAGAAAATTCAGGAATTGAGAGAAGCGAAGGAAAAAGAGCTGATGGAGATTTAATTTATCATTTTTCAATTTTCATTTATCAATGTCAAATCGAAAGGAAAATAATACTATCAAACCTTACAATAGAACCTTTAAATTCGCGAGAGATGTAATTAGGTCACTTAAGCAATTACCTCGGGATGACATAAACAAGAACTTTGTGCATCAATTATCAAAATCTAGTTCCTCAGTTGGCGCTAACTACCGGGAGGCGACAGAAGCAGAAAGCTTGAGAGACTTCCTTCATAAAATTAGATTATGTAAGAAGGAATCAAAGGAAAGTAGATTTTGGCTGGGTCTTGTCTTGGAAGCAAATTCTAATCTACAAAGTATAGTTCAGGAAGGTGAGAGGTTAGCGCAGGAAGCACGAGAGTTCACAAAGATTTTTTCGAGTGCAGCGAAAACCTCTGCGGAGAAAATGAAAAATGAGAAATGACAAATGAAAAATAATGTTAATTACGATTTTTACTTTCATTGTACTTCTTAGTATTCTCATTCTTATCCACGAACTTGGGCATTTTTTGGCGGCCAAGCGCGCCGGCGTCAGGGTTGAAGAGTTTGGACTTGGTTACCCGCCGCGGATATGGGGTAAAAAGGTAGGGGAGACAATTTATTCGCTTAATTTTCTACCAATTGGGGGATTTGTCAGATTAACAGGAGAACTGCCAGAGGCAGTTTCAGAGCCAGAACCGCAGTATCCGCCTTTGGCGGAAGAGGCGGTTAGGGAGTCAGAGGTTTTTGTTGAAGAAGAATTTTTGGAAGCCCAGGTTGGCGGCGAGCAAATTGTTGCCCAGTCCAAGGAGGTAGAGGTAGTTGAGACTAGCAAATCTCTGTCCGGACTGCCAGAACCGCGGTATTCGTCTTTGGTCGAAGCGGTGCCCTCCGTAGACCCCAAAAGTTTTGCCGACAAATCAAACCTTGTTAAAGCTAGCATTTTAACATCAGGAGTGCTAATGAATTTTTTTCTGGGGGTAATATTGGTGGGGATTGTTTTTGCTTTTTTGGGAGTACCGGAAATTAAAAATGTTATTGAGCTTTCCGAGGTGGTGCCGGGGGCGCCGGCCGCGGAAGCCGGATTAAAATCAGCCGAGCTGATTCTAAAACTCAAAACTCCCACCTTCGCTGAAGCTTCGGCGGGCAGGCAAAACTCAAAACTCAAAACTGTTACTACCAGTGAAGACTTTGTTAGTTTTGTTAACGAGCATTTAGGTGAAGAGGTGATTTTTGAGGTTCGAAATAAAGAAGGAGAGACTCGTGAGGTAAGTGTTGTTCCGCGGGCGGAGCCACCCGAGGGGCAGGGGCCTTTGGGGATTGTTTTTGTTGTCGTGCCGGAAATTTCTTATCAGAAAATTTCTCTTTGGCAAGTACCAGCACAAGCGGTTTCTGAAAGTTTGAAACTTGCGGGTCTGATGTTTGGAGGCGTAGCAAGAATTTTTAAAGATTTAATTCTTGCCAGTGAAGTGCCCAAAGATATAACTGGACCGGTGGGAATTGCTCGTCTCACCGGCGAAGTCGCCAAGCAAGGATTTTTCCAAGTTGTTAACTTTGCCGCTCTTCTTTCTATCAATCTTGGGGTTATTAACATTTTGCCTTTTCCCGGCCTTGATGGTGGTCGGTTGTCTTTTGTTTTAGCTGAAGTAGTTTTGCGCCGTAAAATCAAGGCCAAATACCAAAAGTGGGTTCACACCATCGGCATCGCCGTCCTTTTGCTTTTAATGCTCATTGTTACTTTTTACGATATTTTGAGGTTTTTGTAAAGTTATTGTTGACGGTGAGACTAGGATTTGTTAAATTAAAACTGGAGGTGAAATTATGAGAAAACAAGTCCCTTCACCGGAGGTTCTTGGCCGGTGGGCAAAAAAATATGGCCCAGCTTTTGTCGCTTATTCCAAAAAGACAGGTAAGCTTCTTGCTCAGGCAAAGGAGTTTGGTAAACTTTGGGACAAAGTTGAAGAAAAACCAAGTTTTCAAAAGGGTGAAGTGGTAATTGGACATGTTCCAAGCGCCTCAGCAGTAAGTGTCTATTGAATTTCCATTTCTTTATTTCAACATCGAGAGTATTGGACGAATTTTCCGTCCCCTGATTCCGGTTTCTTTGAAAACTATCAAAGGGTGGCAGACATTCCATTTTATTGTTGATACTGGTTCAGATTTAACCACGCTTCCGCATCGTTTCATTAAAGTTTTGGGAATTGATGTTAAGAAGTGCCGAAAGGGTGAGGCAGAGGGGCTTGGTGGATATAGGAGTAGAACTTTGCAGGTAGAAATTCCTATCAAGGTTAAAAACTACGAGACTGTAATCCGAGCCTCCATGGTTGAAGACGATAAGACTCCGCTTCTTTTGGGCAGAGTCGATCTTTTAGACGATAAATTCTCTTGGTTTTTTGATACCAAGAGGAAAAAGATAATTTTTGAAGAGATTTAGCCCAAAAATAAAAAACCCCGATGAATTTCGGTCGCCCAAAAAACATCGGGGAGTTAATCTCACTGCACTTTTTTACGCTTCCTTTTCGCCGCCGTTGGGATTATTTCCACCGCTGATTGCCGCTAAACTTTCATCATCTCATGATTCTTTTTCTAGCAGTGGTTCAATCATTTCCCTTAAAACTGATGGGAAGATGAGTAATACCTGGCGATTGGGGTTTCTGTCCCGGATAACAACAATCGGCTCTGACGTACGCTCAACAACGATACTCCCCACTTTTCTTTCGTGTTCTACGACAATATAGCCAATTCTTGTCCCTTTGTCAGGTTCTTGTAACGCACTGACAGAGTACCCACCTTCGCTTACTACTCGATTGACAAAGAACTTTAAATGCTCGCAAGAAATTCTTCCCAATGGCATTTTTAGTACCTTCCTTCTTTATTCTTTTTCTCCTTTTTGGACTGCGGCGGTGGTTAAAAACAGCATTGCCGGACCTAGTATCCATCTGATAAACAAAAGACTGGATGCGGGGATATTAAGCTCTTCAGCGATATAATTTTGAACCAGTTTCTGCAGCCTTGATTCCAAAAGTTCCCGCGTGACACCAAGTTCTATTGCCTTAAATCTAGGGTTCGGCAGCACGGTGACTGTAATCCGTGTCCTTAATCCTTCTTGGTGTGGTTCTGTCTCAGGTTTGCCCAGTTGAAATTCTGCTTCCAAATTAATGACCAAGCGTACCGTTTTCCCCTTGAACATTGTTCCCTCCTTTATTTTGCCGCTTTCTTGCGGCATATTCTGTTTTTTCTGATTCATGGTTAGTGAATCAATTGTATGGTAGCATTTCTATCACACCTTGTCAAGTTACAGGGTGGAGCATTTCCAGCCGTTCGGTAATCCAAATACGAGCAAGCTCGGCAGACCACTTGTCAAGGATATTTTTTTGCGGTAATATCTACGCATGCGATACTCCCAACTTTTCGGCAAAACAACAAAGACAATTCCCGCCGATGCGCAACTTGTTAATCATAAACTTTTGGTTCAGGGTGGATTTGTTCGGAGAATCTCGGTCGGCCGCTGGGCTTTTTTGCCTTTGGGTATGCGGGTTTGGGAGAAAATTTACCAAATTATTGATAAAGAAATGAAAGCGATTGGCTGCCAAAAATTGGTGGTGCCGACTCTGCATCCGATTGAAATTTGGCAGGCGACAGCAAGGGACCAAGCTTTTGGCGAAGAAATGTTGGTGGTTGACGATCACCACGGCGCCACTTTTGCAATTGGCGCCACGGCTGAAGGGGTAATGGTGGAATTAATTAAAATGTTTTCGCCTTCTTACAAAGACTTGCCACTGGAAATTTACCAATTTTCCCAAAAATTTCGCGATGACAAGCGTCCGCGCGGCGGCATTATGCGAGTGCGGGAATTTATGATGAAAGATGCTTATAATTTTGCTGCCAGCGAAGAACAATTTATGGAAAGTTACCAGAAATTCTACGACGCTTACCTAAGAATCGCCGAGCGACTGGGCTTGCCAGTCACTCCAGTTTTGGCTGATTCCGGCGCCATCGGCGGCAGTCTTTCTCACGAGTTCCAAGTAGAGTCTTCCGATGGCGACCAAACTTATTTTATCTGTGACAAATGCGGATATGCTGCCAATATTGAAAAAGCGGAATTTGCAAGGATTCCTTTGAATCCCGAGGAGGAAATAAAGCCCTTTGAGATTATTCCCCAACCAGAATGGGTTTGCACCATGGAGGACAACCTCAAGCATTATGGGCAGCCTCTTTGGCGTTATCTTAAAAATGTTGTTTACAAAGATGAAAAGGGGCGAATTATTATTGCTTCTACCCGTGGCGACCAAAGTGTTAATGAGATTAAATTAAAAAAGGTTTTACAGGCAGAAAGTCTTGAGCCAGCAACAGAAAAAGATTTAGCAAAAATCGGTACCAAGCCCGGCTATGTTCACTCTTGGGGGATTCACGGTGTGACCTTTATTGGCGATTTGGCTTTGCCAATGGTGAAAAATTATATCGGCGGGCAAAAAGAAAAAGAAACCGACTCAGCCAATGTTAATTATGGTCGGGATTTTAACTACGAAATCTTAGCCGATATTGTTGATGCCAAGGATGGTGGCATTTGCAGTAAATGCAAAAAAGGAAAACTAAGGTTGAAAAAAGGTTTTGAGTGGGGGCATTGTTTTAAAATTGAGCATTTCTACACCAAGCCGCAGGAAGGCTATTTTACCGACCAAGACGACAAGCGCAAGCCCCTTTGGATGGGTTCTTACGGGATTGGAACCGAACGAACAATGGCTTGCATTGTGGAGACTCATCATGATGAAAAAGGAATTATTTGGCCAGAAAGTGTCGCTCCCTGCAAGGTCCATTTGTTGGCAATCGGTGAACAGAAAGAAGTTTATAAGGGGGCAGATACTTTGTATCAGCAATTACTTGATAGAGGAGTAGAAGTTTTATATGATGACCGCGTGGATGTTTCGGCCGGGGAGAAGTTTGCTGACGCTGACCTAATTGGCATACCAATAAGATTAGTGTTAAGCGAAAAGACTTTAGCCAAAAATTCAGGAGAAATAAAGATGCGAAACGAAGACAAGACTGAACTGGTATCCGTTGATAAGTTGTCGCAGCGCTTCAACTAAAATTCCTCCCTTGCCAGCAAAAATTTTTGGTCATATAATTAGACACAATGATGGATTTTGAGCAAATGAAAATCGAATATCAAAAGTGTGTGCCGCAAGAACTTTTTGAGCATAATATTCGTGCCTCAAAATTGGCCGAGGAATTGGCAGAAAGGTTCGGAGCAGATTCAAAAAAGGCAAAAATCGCCGGTTTAATTCACGACGTTGCTTTCCCCCGGACCGGTGAGCTTTTGAAGCTGGCAGACAAATACGGAATTCCTTATGGCGAGATTGAAAAGCAGGCGCCAATTTTACTGCACGGCCCGGTGGGGGCAGAGATAACAAAGGAACTTTTTGAAATTGATGACACGGAGATTTATTCAGCTATTTATAAGCATACTACCGGTGCTGAAGAGATGAGCATTTTGGATAAAGTGGTATTTTTGGCGGACAAAAGTGAACCAGCTTCAAATGACCCAGATGTTAAGAAAACTCGTCAATTAAGTGAGCGATCATTGGATAAAGCAATTATAAATTATATTGATCATATTATTCCATTGCAATTAGAGAAAGGATTCTTGATTCATCTTGACCTAATTGCGATGCGTAATAAATTATTATTAGAATTGAAGGAGTCGTAAATGGCTGACGAAGATTGCGTTTTTTGCCGAATCGCAATGCATCAGAGTCCGGCTCAGATTGAGTACGAAGACGAGAACTTTATTGTTTTTCATGATATAAATCCATCGGCGCCAATACATCTTTTAATCATTCCCAAGACACATTTTTCTTGGCAGGACGATTTAAGCCACCAAAGTAAAATCTTGGGGAGAATTTTTCAAATTGCGCCAAAGATGGCAGAAAAGATGGAAATTAAGGATACGGGCTATAAATTGATAATGAATTGCGGCCGCGGCGCCGGTCAAATAATTGAGCATTTCAATGTTCATTTAATCGGCGGTTGGCAGCCGGGGACAGTGCGTAAATTACCATGAAAAGAATTTCATTTTTCATTTTTCATTTTTCATTTTGCTAAGGAGGTGTTTTAATGTGCCGAAGAAAAACTCAAAACTCAAAACGAATAGTTCCGATGATATTGTTGATACATCGGGATATACTGATAGTGGTAAGTCAGGAATAAGTAAAAGAAAGACGCAAAAAACCGACGATGTCGTTCTTACCGCAAGTGGCGCCAATGTCAATGTGAAAGTTGAAGCAAAGCCAGATGAGTCGGCAGACTCTTTGCTTCGCAGATTTAATCGGGAAGTAATGCGGGCTGGTGTTATGCGCCGCTTGAAAGAATTGGAATTTTACGAAAAGCCAAGTACCAAAAAGAAAAAGGAAAAGAAAATGCGAGCGCAAAGAATTAAGGACTATGAGAGATGGGCGGAATAGGCGATTTTTCAATTTTCATTTTTCAATTTTCATTGGGTAGGGGTTGTGGGGTTTATTAGTGAAATGAAAAATGATGAATGAAAAATGAGAAATTAATGAGAGTCAGTTTTGCTTTAGTCAACGGCAGGAGAATGAAAAAACTTAACAAGAAGTATCTTGGTAGAGATGAATCAACTGATGTCTTGGCTTTTCCAATGAAAGAAAAATTGCCCGATGGCGTTTATTTTTTAGGCGAGATTGTCGTGAATGCCGATGCGGCGCGGCGGCAGGCCAGGGAATACAAAGTCTCGGAAAAAGAGGAGCTGGCAAGGTTGATTACCCATGGCGCCTTGCACTTGCTTGGGTACAGCGATAGGAGCAAAAAGCAAAGAGAAAAGATGAAAAAAGTAGAGGATAAGATTGTTAAATGTGTAATTTCTAATTGACCTAATTGCTAATAAAAATCCAAATTTCAATCCGCCAATGGCGGACCAAAGTTCAAACAAGAAAGATTGTTGATTGAAGAAGGAAAATCAATTAACAATTAACTATCAACTATCAACAATTATTTTTTGGATTTTGAACTTGATTTGACATTTGAACTTTGTCATTTGACATCTCATTAGCTATTAGAAATTAGAAACTTTTGCCTTTCTACCTTAAGATTGTGAAAAAATTTGTCTCTCGTCACTTGTACTCTTTCCATTTTGCCGTCAACGGTCTTTTTACCACCCTCCGCACCCAAAGCAATATCTGGGTGCAGATCCCAATTGCTATTTTAGCGATTCTTGCCGGTTTTTATTTTGCTATTACACCCACCGAGTGGTTAATTCTTATTTTAACCATTGCCGCTGTGTTGTCTGCCGAACTTTTAAATACTGCTTTTGAGATAACTCTTAATTATTTAACGAAAGAATACCACTTGGATGTTAAAGCCGCCAAGGATATTGCGGCCGGCGCTGTACTTATTGCTTCCCTTGCCTCGGTAGTTGTTGGTTTAATTATATTTTTACCTTACCTTGTACGTTAGGGCGTTAGGAGGTGTATGGCGTTAGCGAAGAAATTTGCCCTAACGCCCTAACGCCTTAACGCAACACACGCTTGGTGAAGTTAATTATTGGTCTTGGCAATCCAGGAAAAAAGTATGAGAATTCACGACATAATGTTGGAAAATGGTTGGTTGGTCGGTTAGACGGTGGGTCGGTTGGACGGTTATTCAGTTTGGGAAACGAAAAAACTGTCAAACTTCTGGAATCTACCGTCTTCATGAACGATTCCGGAAGATTTGTTAAAAAGTTGGTAGAGCGCTACAAAACCCCTCTTGACCATTTACTTATTATCCAGGATGATTTGGATATACCTGTAGGCGAGTTTCGGATGCAAAAGGGTAGGGGGGCGGCGGGGCACAAAGGCGTGGAATCGGTGATTGCCGCTTTAGGTAGCCGCGACTTTTGGCGGTTGCGAATTGGGATTGGCCGTCCAAAGATAAATGAAAAATTAAAAATTAAAAATGAAAAATTGGTAGAAAAATATGTGTTGGAAGAATTTAGCGACAAGGACCTAAGAACGATAGAGAACCTAATACCAAGGATTATTGGTACAATCAATGGTTGGGTAATTAGTAAAGAGTAAGTAGTATTTTACCACTTACCACTTACCACTTACCACTTACTATTTCCGAGGTTTTATACAGAAAATACCGTCCGCAAACTTTTGCTGATATCGTTGGCCAGGAGCATATCACAACAACGTTAAAGAATGCTCTTGCTAGCGGCAAGGTTTCTCATGCCTATCTTTTTGCCGGTCCCCGGGGGACGGGAAAAACTTCGGTGGCTAGGATTTTGGCCAAGGCGGTAAATTGTATGGGCCGCCGAGTACCGCATTCCGCGGACCGCGGCGCTACCTTAATTGCAAAAAGTTCTCATTCGCCGCTCTATCCTCGCCGCGCGCCTACCGATGATGCTAAAAATCTTGAGAAGTCACACAGCGCGGCTGCGGACGTCCGCGGAATGGGTACATCGTCGGCCCTTAGTGAACCCTGTAACAACTGTGAGGCCTGTCTTGGTATTGCTAACGGCACTTTTCTTGACTTAATTGAAATTGACGCGGCAAGCAACAGGGGTATTGATGATGTCCGGGAATTACGGGAAAAGGTTAATTTCCAGCCGGCGGTTGGACGCAAAAAAGTTTACATTTTGGATGAAGTTCACATGCTGACCAAGGAGGCCTTTAACGCTCTTCTCAAAACTTTGGAAGAACCGCCAGAACACGCGATGTTTATTTTGTGCACGACCGAACCTTACAAAGTGCCTGACACAATTACCTCAAGATGTCAGCGTTTTGACTTTCAATTGTCAGACGTAGGCACATTGCAAAGTTATGTTTTGCAAATTGCCGGAGAAGAAAAGATAGAATTGGATGATGGGGCGGCAGCTTTAATTGCCCGGAGTGCCGCCGGCGCCTACCGTGATGCAATTGGCTTGTTGGAGCAGGTTATAAGTTACAGAGTAAAGAGCAGAGAGAAAAAAGAAAAGATAAAAATTGAAGATGTGAAGAAGGTACTCGGGTTGCCAGCACAGGAGCAAATTGAGGAATTGCTCACAAAAATTGTTCAGAAACACACCCAAAATTTACTCAAATTTGTGGATGAGCTTTATGTTAATGGGATAAATTTACACCAATTTATCAAAGAAACAATTGTATTCTTGCGCAGAGAATTGTTATTGGGCTTAGAAGGGAAAGAGACCGAGACCAAACTTTTACAGGATGAAATTGTCAGCTTGATTACCCTTCTTAATAAAGCTGAACAGGAAATGAAATTTGCCGTCGTCCCCCAGTTGCCATTGGAATTGGCGCTTCTGGAATTTGTGGGAGATGCGGCACCGCCTTCGGCGAGTGGTAAATGCGGTAGCGTCCCGTCCGCCAGTGGCGGATCGGGACTTGTGGTGGATGTGGAGAAACAACCACCACAATTACCACAAGCGACCCGCCAGCCGGCGGGGAGCGCTACCACAAGGTCGCCGCAGGCGGCCGCAACCACAACTACCACAGTAAATAAACTTTGGCCGCAGGTTTTGGCGGCCGTCAAGCCCAAAAATCACACAATTGAGGCGTTTCTTAAAGGTTGCCGGCCGGAAAGTTTAAAAAATGATATACTCACTTTACAATTTTTCTATCCTTTTCACCGAGAAAAAATTGAGGAAGCAAGAAACAGGAAAATTGTTGAGGAGGCGGCAACAGAGGTGTTAGGCAGGAAGACGAGGGTTCGTTGTGTTTTGTCCAGTAAGCCAAAAGCAAAGACTCAGACAGCAGAAACTTCAGTATCTGCCGAAATTTCCGAAGAGGAAATGAAGAAGATTGCCGAGGAGATCTTTGGAGATAATTTATGAAACAAAAAGGTTTCACTCCAATTGAAATTTTAGTTATCATTGTTGTTGTTCTTGTCCTCACCGCCGGTGGGGTGGTGGGTCTGCCTGCCGTCAGACAAGTGTGGGAGAAAAGGATCATAAAAGGGGTATTGCCCACTCCTACTCCAATTTCAGAACCGATCCAAATCCCAACGTTTTCTCAACTCAAACCAACGCAGGGCAAATGGCCCTGGGAAAATTCGGTCTGCGGCAATGGGATCTGTGACCCTTGCGAAAATACTTGCTGTAATTATCCCTGTGTTACCGACCCTAAAAGTGGCCAACTGATGTGTCCACCTCCAACCTGCTTGGGTTATTGTCCACAAGACTGTAAGGCAGTTACCCCCACACCGCCAAGTTCAATCTCCTGTCAAAGCGATGCCGATTGCCCACCTTCAATAGGAGTTTGTATCCCAGGTAAGTGTCCAAGCTGGAGGTGTATCAGTGGTCGTTGTGTCTATTTTGAAGATGTAAACGAAGTTTCCTTGTGTAAATTAGCCGGTGGGGTCTACAGAACATTTCCAACCACTTGCGCTGATAGTTGTGAATTTGTTAGAAAAGGCTTGGCTGTTTTTTGTGGTGAGGCAATGACTGACAGTTGTGATTGCGGCCCTGATAAGTGTTGGAATGGTACTTTTTGCGAACCTAATTAGCTTGAGCTTTTAGGCGAATAAAGGCGATGAAAAATCAAAAAGGTTTTAGTCTAATCGGAGTTCTTCTTGCCATCGGCACTCTCCTCCTCACCGCCGGTGGGGTGATGGCCGTCAGGCAGGTGTGGAAAACGCCCTTGATTTTTTGTGGTTCTTACTTTAAAGTAATTTTGTTGGAGGTTTAACTTATGTTTGATAAAGCCAAAAAACTCTATCAGTTAAAAAAAGAAGCCGGCGCTCTGCAAAAAACCCTATCCGAGGATGTTTTGGAGGTTAGTCATAAAGGGGTTATTGTTCGTATTCGCGGAGATATGCATATTCTGTCAATAAAAATTGACGGGCAGGATTCGCCCAAGGTCTGCGACGGCATTAATAAAGCGATTAAAGAAGCGCAAAAGCTCATGGCCAAGAAAATGCGAGGTAAATTGACTGACTTCGGAATACCCGGTCTTTAATCTTTATGAAAACAGTAAAGCCCATTCAACGCCTCATTGATGAGTTGCAGAATCTTCCTTCAATCGGTCCCAAAAGCGCGGCGCGATTAACTTATTTTTTACTGCGTGCGCCAAAAGAACGAGGGCAAAATTTAGCTGAAGCAATACTAAATCTAAAAGAACAAACAAAAACTTGTGAAATTTGTTTTAATGTAGCAGATTCCACACCTTGTGAGGTTTGTGCAGATAACAATCGCGACCACAATGTAATTATGGTTGTGGAAGAACCAATGGACGTAGTGGCAGTTGAGCGAACCGGCAAATTCAACGGCGTTTATCATGTTTTGGGAGGAGTAATCAATCCGCCGGCGGGCATTGGTCCGGAGGAATTACGGATTGCGGAATTGTTGAAGCGCCTTTCGGCGGTTGTGCCACCTATCCGTGAGGTCATTTTGGCGACCAACCCCACCACTGAGGGCGAGGCAACGGCGATGTATATCGCGAAACAACTGAGAAACTTAGGAACTGAGCAACTAAGAAACTTAAAAATTACTAGAATTGCGCGAGGTCTTCCCACCGGCGGCGACCTTGAATACGCCGACCAAACTACTTTGGTCAAATCTCTTGAGGGTAGGGTTGAGTATTAAATGTTTCTTAGTGCCGTAAGACTAATTCCTGCCTGTGGCGGGCAGGCCTGCCTGCGGCGGGCAGGCGCACGAACCAGGGTTGAGGTAGACAAGGAGGTTAAATTATTTTAAGATATACTTATTATGGCTGATGGATTACAAATTCGCGAAAGCAAGAATTATCCAAATTTTCACGGTTCACCATTATTGATCCAGTAGATTTAATTCTGTAGGTCAATATTTTAGTAGTGTAACTTTCTTTAAGGCTGGTCCTTGCGGACTGCAAGGACCAGCCTTGCGGAGATTTTTGAAAACTGCCTCTTGACACATTGCCCAAATTAGTACAAAGTTGTCCTAATTATGGAAACGTTAAATACGACTGAAATTATTAAAAAACTGCAAAAAGAAGAAAGGCAGGTTTTTACTCTTGCTGACTTTGCCCGCCTTTTTGATATTGAAAGAACAAATACTCTTTACAAAAAAACTCAGCGACTGGAAGAAAAAGGTCTTATCAAAAGACTAACCAAAGGCAAGTATTTTTTTTCTTTTAAAAAACCAAACGAGTTTGTTATTGCTAACTTCCTTTACCAACCATCCTACATTTCTTTGGAGTCGGCTCTTTCTTTTCATGGTATTATCACCGGTTTCCCCTATCAAATTTCTTCCATGACTATCAAAAAACCAAAAACTTTTTCCTTTGAGGGAAAGGAATATCAATACAGTCAGATTAGCCAAAGCCTTTTTTGGGGTTATGAGAAAAAAGAGGATTTTTTAATTGCTGACAAAGAAAAAGCTTTAATTGACTTCCTCTACCTTGCCTTCAAGGGTTTGCGCCAGCCCGATTATGACGAGTTTGACCTTTCAGCCTTGAGTAAAAAAAAGCTTGAAGAGTACTTTATCAAAATTACCAACCAGCGCTTTTTAAGTTCTCTTAAAAGACAGAAACTATTATGATTGCACAAAGACAAATTGCCGAGCTGGCATCACTTTATAATATTGACTCTTTTACTATATTTCGTGAATACCTCCAGCTTTCTTTTTTGAATTATCTTTGTCAGGAAGCTGAAGCTAGTAAAATCTATTTTAAGGGCGGCACCGCGATTCACCTTCTTTTTAATTCCCCCAGATTTTCCCAAGATTTAGATTTTTCAACCGAATATGCTCAAGGAAGAATTAACGAGTTGGTTAAAAAAATTGAAAAAAATCTTGTCAAAGAGCTGCCCGAATTTAAGATTTTACCTTTACACCAAGGAAAAGAATCAGTCCGGTTCAAAGTGAAATTCATCCAGCTCGACTTCAAGTATCCTTTTTTGATTCAGCTTGATTTTACAAAAAAAGATAAGCCGATGAAAAAACCTGCTAGTTCGTCTTTGGTAACTAAATTTCCGATTACTTTTTTCCCGATCATTATCCACTTGCAGGAGGAGGAAATTCTGGCGGAAAAAATCCGAGCTCTTCTAATGAGAGCCAAAGGTAGAGATATTTTTGACCTTTGGTTTTTGTTGGAAAAAGAAGTTCCCCTTGATATTGATTTAGTCAATAAGAAACTGAGAAAGGTAAAAAGCAATTTAACCAGGGGGAATTTGTTGAGAAAATAAAAAAATTTCCTCGGAAAAAATTAAAACAGGATTTAGGTCAACTAAGAAAAGGGCCGCTCATTTCAATTGCTCTATTTTGAGCGGCCACCTGCCACAAATTCAGTAAATGTTCTATGGTTGACCTTTTGTCGGCGTCTCTGTCTTCACCTGTCATGTAGAACTTTACGATTACCCTCTTCTTCCTTTGCTTTGACATCTTTTTTCCTCCTCCCCTTTTTTCTTTTTTTATTTTTCGCCAATAGGGCCAAAGCTAACGGCGACGGCGGCCGTCGTCGTCGTCGTCGTCAACTTAGGAACTACTACCAATCTTAAAGCTGATACTCTGGGGTTGCAACAATTTTCTTGCGATCGCGGGAATTTTGTTGCAGACTAAATATCCTTTGGTTAAAGTTCTAATTCAGATAAATTCGCCTAATTCGGGAAAAATCGCATAAATTCGTGAGTGTTTCCTTTCAATTCGCCCAGTTCCTGTTTATCATAGCATATCTCGTAGAGTCTGTCAAGTTAAAACCCTGGTCGTGGAAGCTGGAGAACGGTGGGAGGAAAAAGAGTTGGGTGCCTTAAGGGAACACCGCCCATAATACCTTCAGCCAATAAGATATTATCCCGCCAACCCTGTAATATCAAACTGGGGGTTGACAAGGTGTGGTATAATTACCTTGCCGATGAGTGAACAAAAATCTTCACCAACAAAACCCAAAAGAAAAAGGCCTAGCTCGACCAGTCGTAAGGACGATATTTTGCAAGCTTACAACGAGCTTTTAGCTGAAGTTGAAGAAATGGATAAAAAAGAAACAAAAACCCCCGAAGAAAAACAAAAAGAGGAGCTTATTTCTGAAGCCGAAACTTACACCATTGAAAATATTAGCAGAACAATTGGCGAGTTAGGCAATAATCTAAAATCCGAAGCGGAGAAATTTACCACTTTGCAAAAAGCAATTGAGGTTAAAAAGAAAGAATTGGAAAATTTGCACCAAATTTCCGCCACCGCAAGCACACTCAAAAATCTAATTTACGCCCAAAAACGCCACGAGACCGAACGCGCTCGCGAAGAAGAGGAATACCGCTATAATCTTGAATTACAACGTCGCAAAGACCAGGATGAGTTTGAAGAAGAAAAGAAAAAACGACTAAACGAATTTGAAGGAGAAATCGCCGGCAAAAAAGCCGAACTGGAAGCGCGAGAAGAAACCTTGTCGGCGGCAGAAAAAGAATTAAAAGAATTGCGAAGAGAAGTAGAAAACTTTCCTGAAGAACTAGCAAACAAGGTTGAAGCGACGCGCGAAGAAGGCTACCAATCTGCGCAAAAAGAAGCGGAAATAAAAGCCAATCTTTTGGCTAAAGAAGTTGAAAGCGAGAAAAAATTATATGAACAAAAAATCACCTCTTTGGAACAAACGGTCAAGGTTCAAACAACTGAAATCGTTTCCTTGAAAGCTTCGTTAGAAAAAGCCAGTGGACAACTCAAAGACATTGCCGTCAAAGTAATTGAAGGCCAATCCCCTCTCAAACCCCGCGAAGCTGAGGAAAAACCGGCAAAAGATTAGTCTTGCCGCTACCGATAGACATCGTGAGGACCAACATCCAAACTCTGTAAGTTGCGGTCAACCGAATACGCCCAATTTTCCTGCAGTTTATCACTATTGACCTACAGAATTAAATCTACTGGATCAATAATGGTGAACCGTGAAAATTTGCCCCTTTTTTAAAATTCCTGAGAGCAAATTTTCTCTGGTTCATCCATAGTTATTCTTCTTTTGCCCGCCGCCTGCGGCAGACAGGCGTATGAATAAGTCCATTAGTTTCTGTAAAGGAACATTTGTCAAAATTAATTTTCTGAGGTAAAATAAAGGCAAGATGAGTGGAAAACATAAAGAACAAAAAGTTGGCGTTTTTGTTGATGTTGCCAATATGTATCATAGCGCCAAAAATTTATATAGCGGCGCAAAAGTTAATTTTGCCAAAGTATTGCGCGCGGCCATTGCCAACCGTCGGCTAATTCGCGCTTTTGCTTATGTAATTACGGCCGACCTTGAACCAGAACAAGCGTTTTATGGAGCCTTGGAAAAACAAGGATACGAAGTAAGAGCAAAGGAATTGCAAGTCTTTTTTGGCGGAGCCAAAAAAGGTGATTGGGATGTTGGGCTTTGCCTGGACGCAATTCGTTTGGCGCCAAAAATTGATGTTTTGGTGCTTGTTTCTGGCGATGGAGACTTTAAGGACCTTTTGGATTATATGCGCGGCCAGGGGATTCGCACGGAAATTATTGCTTTTGGCAAAACAACTTCCAAGCAATTAATTGAAGAATCTGATGAGTTTTTGGACATGGATGAGAATCCCCAGTTGTTCCTGCGAAACGCCGTTTACCCCAAGGCAAGCTCAAGAAAATAAGGAGGGCGATGAAATCAATGGCGGGGCTGTTTCTAAGTATTGTGTTGACCGTAATTTTCATTAGACTTTTACCTGAAGATAGTTGCTTAACGATTCTTACCCTAAGTCAGTTTTTCACATTTTTCTTCTTGGGGGCATATGGAGAGGATACTAAGATTAACCCGCTACATCCAGTGGCGGCAATTTTCAGCGCCTTTTGTGTCGCCGAAGGCGGGGTCTTGTTGCTTACAAATTTAAGTGCTTTTTTAAGTAGTGAATGGGTCTGGATTCCTGATTTCAAATTTATTGTAGTGTTGTCAATCATCAACTGGGCTGGCTATTTATTGGGGCTTCTTTTGAGCATGCGCCGCCGGTAAAGGTACCCCAAGAGAATTTTTGAAGTTTTGAAAATCCTCTTGGGGTTTTGTTTTTGACATTTTTAGTATTAGCCCTCAAATCGTTAACCATTGACAAATGAATTATAATTCATTATACTAATATTATGCCTAGACCAAAGAAAAAGCGAGTGGTTCGTTTTGACCCGCAGGTTACATATTTTAAGCCGCGCGGAGTTCCTCTTTCGGAGCTTTCCGAGGTTGAACTAGTTCATGAAGAACTGGAGGCACTGCGATTAGCTGATTTTGAGGGTTTAGACCAAGCTAAAGCCGCAAAGAAACTAAAAGTTTCTCAAAGTACTTTTTTTCGTATTTTAACTGCCGCACGCAAAAAAACAAGCGAAGCATTAGTTAAAGGTTGTGCAATCAGGGTGAAGGGAGGTGATTATATTATGCCAACGCTTCGACAGGGCTCAGGGCGGGGAGGATTAGGAAGAGGCTTGGGTGGCGGCCGTGGACGCGCTCCAGCCGGCGGGGGACGCGGGCGGATGGGTGGTCCTTTTGCCGCTGGTCCGGGTGGAACTTGCGTTTGCACTAGTTGTGGACATGAAGTTCCTCATCAAGCCGGAGTCCCTTGCTACCAACAAAAATGTCCTAAATGCGGTGCGGCAATGGTTCGAAAAGCTTAAAAATATGAAAATATGTCTTACTTCATCAGGTCAAGATTTGAGTTCGCCAATTAGCCCCCGCTTTGGTCGTTGCCCCTTTTTTCTGATTGTTGATACTTCAGTCGAACCAACCTTAAAGGTTGACAAGCGCGGTGGTGAAGCTTGGTTGGTGACTGGAAGGTCGGTTGGCATTGTTGACGAGACAGGTCCAGTTGTTGAAAAAGTAAGAAAGTTTGCCGAAAGTTTTGCCCAAGAAAGGAGTGCTGATTATCTTTTGCTGGATAGCGCCCCGGGGACGCACTGCAGTGTGATTCGGGCGTTAATTGATGTTGACCTAGCTTACGCCGTAACCGAGCCAACACCGTTAGGTGCGCATGATTTAAAACTAATTTTAGAATTACTCAATAAACTTAAAGTGCCTGCTAAAGTTATCTTGAACCAAGCCAATTTGGGAAATCGCAAGTCAATTGATCCTGCCGACTGAAGTTCAAATTGGCCGCGCTGATGATTTAATAACCGAACTTCAAGAAAAATTGATTGCCAGAATTTCTCGCTTGGAATATGTTGTTATCCAAGTCAAAGGAATTGGCAAGCGGTCGCGGATGCTGCGGGGAAGATGCGCAGAAACTCTGGAAAGGATTGGACCTGACAAACTTGGGTATCGAATAATTGAGCCTTTTCGAGATGGCAAGCCCTACGAAGATTTTGGGGCGCCCGAGTATTTAGTTGTTGATTCTAAAAACGACAAGGAAGTTTTGCGAGAAATTGTCAAAAATCCCTATTACAAAATCGGCCGCGGGCATGGCGTTCGCTTTGCGCGAGCAATTCAAGCCGATGAAGTGAAAACAGTAAACATTGGCGAAAATGCTAAAAAAGCACTGGGGAATCTGAAGATAAAAGTTTCAAATTAATCTTAAGGGACCAGCCTTGCAGTCCGCAAGGCTGGTCCTTGTGGAACATAGTTCTGCAAAAACGAAATGTCGTTTTTGTGATGCCCCTTAAAGAGCGAGCCAGATTACTCTATTGCGTCCGGTTTTTAATTTTCGCGTTGTTTCACGGACGGCAATTTTTGGCAAGCTTTCTTTATTTTTCTGCAAGTAAACAGCTGCTTTATCTTTGTGGTTTTTAATCATTTCCCGCAAGAGCCAAGAAACTGCTTTGGTTATCAAAATTTCTTTTTCGCTTTTTAGTCTTTCAATTATTCTAAACGCCAATCGGGGGAATCGTTCATCGTTTGATTGACGAACCGGTGCGGTAAGCAAAACTAAACTAGCTCTCCGCTTGTTGGTGTTTTTATTTTTTGAAAAAGAAGTTAGTGTTCTTTGCCATTCATTCCAGCTAACAGACATATCTTCAGCCGTAAAGACTGACTGACAAAGTGAATCCACTTGTTCCCAACCGTCTAAATAATTAAGCCAAGTATCAAGTTTCTTGGGTTCTATCTTGCTTCTCAGTTTTGGATAAACTCTAAGTAGTTTGCCGGCCATACTTTTCTCGTCGCTATATTTTCCTTGATAAAGGGAGTTAAGAAGTTCAAGGAAATCAGTGAATGATAAATCTTGATGTTTTTGCGCAAAACTTTTAGCAATTTGGCGAGAAACTGGAGTACCAATATGTAATGAAGGATCATTGTGGCCGCAGTAGTTGTCACTGGAGTGTTTACCTGTTTGGCCTTTACATTTCTTTAATTCCAATAGGATCTCTTGGTGGTATTTGCGAGAAACATTACTCATTAGAAAAAATTATAACAAATCAAAACTAAGGTTGGTTT
>Ga0194112_10004217_pt1 | contig 19741 bp, 19 predicted proteins | sample TA2MahC400mmetaG_FD_146191 | JGI IMG/M metagenome (GOLD analysis project Ga0194112, IMG submission 146191) | Freshwater microbial communities from Lake Tanganyika, Tanzania - TA2015016 Mahale Deep Cast 400m | ecosystem: Environmental > Aquatic > Freshwater > Lake | place: Tanzania: Lake... | reverse complement strand
TGCAGCGCAAGCAATGCGGCTTCCGTCGAACCGCACACCATCACCCCTTTTCCTGCAGCGAGCCCGTCGGCTTTGATCACGATCGGCGCTTGCGATTCGGTTATGAATCGTTCGGCTTCACGTTGTTCATTCGGCCCAAAGCTTCTGAAGCGTGCCGTGGGAACCCCGTGCCTCATCATAAATTCTTTCGCAAACGCCTTGCTCCCCTCGAGGCTGGCCGCCGCACTTGTCGGCCCGAAGATCCTGAGGTCCTCACGCTCGAATTCATCAGCAATGCCCAGAACCAGCGGCTGTTCGGGCCCAACAACCGTGAGATCAACTTCGTTGTCCTTCGCAAACCGTAGAAGGCCCTCAATGTCCGTCACTTTCAGCGGCACCTGTTCTGCATGCAGGGCAATCCCAGCGTTTCCGGGCGCACAGTACAGCTTGTTGACCAGTGAGCTCTGCCGCAGTTTCCAGACGAGCGCGTGCTCCCTTCCACCGGAGCCGACGACAAGGACGTTCATGCTGTCTGTTCCTCCTTATTCACGAGGGCATTCCTGTCAATATCCATCAACGACTCAAACTGACGCGCGAGCTCACCCGTCAGCGCAAGGCGATCGAACTTCTGCGCGAACTGCCGCGGGATCTGTTTCAACTGGTTCCGTTCGAACTGCGAAAAAAGAGTTACCAGCGCGCGCTCGTGGGCTTGGACGTCCTTCAGCGGGACATAGACACCAGCGTGCGTTTCGAGGATCAACTGCTTGATCCACCCGTCAACGACCGAGCCGAGGATCGGTTTCTGCGCACCGATGTATTCATAGAGTTTCCCCGGTGATTGAAAGTCGTTATCGAGTACAAGCCAGAGGATATCCGAATCAGTCAGGTAACGCGTGCATTCTTTGTGCTCAAGATACCCGGGCAAGAGGACATCGTTTTGAAGACCGAGCCTGCTGACGAGGAACCTATCCTCATCGCGCAGTGTCCCGACAAAACAAATTTCGATTCTTCCGCGAAGCTGTGGAGCATTGCCGAACACGTTGTGCAAAGCCTGGAGGAGCACCGACGGGTTTCGTCCAGCATAGAAGGTGCCGGCATGGGTGATGCGCATCCTCCGACGCGCGGGAGTCTTCCGTGGAGTACCGTGCTCAAAATCGTCAGGGTCATACCCCTGGGGGATGATCACAACGTCGTGGTGGCCCAGCGAGAGGTAGCGTTTGAGCAGGCTTTCTTTTACCCGACGCGCAGTCACAATGATGCGATCAGCAGCCCTGACGACCCGTTTCTCCATACGGTAGTGGAGGTACCTGTGGCCGGCTGTCGGAAAATACTTGAAAGGATAATCGAGCCAAGCGTCCCGGTAGTCAAGCACCAGGGGTAACCGATACCTTTTCTTAAGCGCTTCCCCGATGAGGAAGTCGGTCTGTGGCGGAGCAGTGGCAAAGATGAGGTCAAACTCTCCTTGCTGAAGCACGGAACGGGCGGCCCGGATCGCTCTTGGCTTCCAACCGATCTTTGTATCGGGGATGAAGAGGGTGTCGCCGACAAATTGGAACAACTTGCGCATCCGCTCCGAGGGCATCTTCACTACCCGCCGCTTCCTGAAGAGCCGATTCGGGTCCATAGAGCTTGCTCGGAGGATCTCTGTGCCGGCCTGCTCAACTTCTGCGAGCAACGATGCGTCAATCGCAAAGTATCCGGTCGGTGAGACCGTCAGGACGGTAGGTTTCCATCCGTACTTTGGCAGATACTTCACGAACTTGGCCGTCCGCTGGACTCCGCTCAGTCCCATGGGGGGGAAATAGTAAGCGATGACCAGCACCTTGCGCAGGTCACTGTTCATAGCATCAGAAGCTCTTTGGGAGATCTGTTCAACACGGAGCAATCGTCCTCACGAATGATTATGGCATCTTCGATCCTCACTCCACCAAGACCCGGCATGTACACGCCGGGCTCGATCGTCACGACATTGCCGGGCTGGATGAAGTCCTTGCTCAACGACGATATCCGCGGGGCTTCATGAACCTCCAATCCCAGGCCGTGCCCGAGGGAATGAGGAAAGAACTTTCCGTACCCCATTTTCTTGATATACGATCGAGCAACTGCATCCAGCGTTCGAGCCGCTATCCGGCCCCGCGCAGCATCGACAGCCCGCAACTGAGCGTCCAGCACGATCTGGTGGACCTTCCTCATTCGCACTGAGGGCCTTCCGACGGCAACCGTTCGGGTACAATCGCTGTTGTAGCCGTTGACACGACAGCCGAAATCCAGAATCACCACTTCTCCGGACCGGATTCTCTTTGCCGATGCACGTGCGTGCGGCCAGGCGGCACGCGGCCCGCTCGCAACGATCGGCTCGAAGGCATCTGCCTCAGCACCGAGTTTGCGATGCAGATAGCCAATCTCCGCCGCGACATCGAGCTCGCTGAGACCGGGTTTCAGCAAATGGATGATCAGACTAAAAACCTCGTCACTGATCCTGACAGCCCGGCGGATGGAGGCAATCTCGGAATCGTCCTTTATCGAAGCAAGGCCATCAACGAAAGACTCGGTGGGCACAAGAGCAATCCGACGGAGATGTTTCTTCAGGCTCTGCCAGCCGGCCACGGAAAGATGCTTGCTGTCGAACCCAAGCCGCATTCTCCTCGCCATGGCCGGTTCCTGTGCCGCTGCCTCAAATAGGCTATTGCGCGACGTGACAATGCGGAAATGCTTCACCTCGCTTTTCGCCTGATCACGATAGCGCGTATCGGTGATGAAGCACTGGCTTCTCCTGGTAATGATACACAGACCGTTCGAGCCCGAGAATCCGGTGAGATAGCGAACGTGAGGAAGATGCGTAACGAGCAAACCGTCAAGGCTGGCGTGGCTCATACTGCGTCGGAGTGCGTGAAGCCGCTGCTCGTGCATTGAGGAAGGATCTTAGAGGTGATAGTTGGGCGCCTCTTTTGTGATGGTGACATCATGCGGATGGCTTTCGCGCAGCCCGGCATTCGTGATTCGAACGAACTGGGACTTCTCTTTCATCTCTCCAATCGTGCGACAGCCGCAGTAGCCCATTGCGGATCGAAGTCCGCCCACCATCTGATGCACGGTTTCACCAAGCGTGCCTTTGTACGGAACGCGCCCTTCAATCCCTTCGGGCACGAGTTTCTGAATGTCGTCCTCAACGTCTTGGAAATAGCGATCCTTGCTCCCCTGTCTCATCGCTTCCAAGGAACCCATCCCGCGGTACACCTTGTAGCTCCTCCCTTCGTATAAGACCTTCTCCCCCGGGCTTTCATCGACTCCGGCAAACAGGCTTCCGATCATCACTGCGTCGGCACCAGCGGCAATCGCCTTGGCGATATCACCGGTTTGCTTGATTCCGCCGTCAGCAATAAGTGGGATCCCTTGGCGCCGGGCGATCGCAGCGCAATTCATGATGGCCGTCACCTGAGGCACACCGACACCTGCGACAACGCGCGTCGTGCAGATGGAGCCGGGTCCGATTCCCACCTTGATGGCATCTGCCCCCGCTTTGATCAGGTCCCTCGCCCCTTCGCTCGTCCCGACATTGCCAGCAATGATTTCAACATTGCACTTCGCCCTGATCCGTTTCACTGTGTTGATCACGCCCTGGGAGTGCCCATGGGCAGTGTCGACCACAATGACATCCGCCCCCGCTTCAATCAAAGCGGCCACGCGGTCCAGCGTATCGCTCGTGACACCGACGGCAGCACCAACGCGCAGACGTCCGAGCTTATCCTTGCATGCGTTCGGATGGCGCTTTTTCTTCTGAATATCCTTGAAGGTGATCAGCCCCTTCAGTTTACCATTCTTGTCGACAACTGGGAGCTTTTCTATACGGTGTTTTTGCAGGATGACCTCAGCCTCATCGAGTGTGGTCCCGACAGGCGCCGTGACCAGATTCACCGTGGTCATCACTTTGGAAACCTCCAAGTCCATGTTCGGCTCGAAGCGAAGATCTCGGTTGGTCAGAATGCCGACGAGGTTCTCGTCCTGCACGATCGGAATCCCCGAGATGCTGTATTTCTTCATCACGTCGAGCGCTTCCCGGACGGTGTGCCGGGGGGAGAGCGTAATGGGCTGACGAATCATGCCGCTTTCGGACCGCTTCACCTTATCGGCTTCCTCCGCCTGTTGCTGGATCGTCATATTCTTGTGCAAGATCCCGATGCCGCCTTCGCGAGCGAGGGCGATCGCCACCGCCGATTCCGTTACGGTATCCATCGCGGCACTGATCAACGGGATGTTGAGCTCGATGCGAGGGGTCAACCGGGACCGGACGTCGGTTTCCCGCGGCAGTACCGACGACTTCGCCGGCACCAAGAGCACATCGTCATATGTTATTGCTTCGCCAAGGATTTTCTTCACTGCCATGGTTCGCTCACTTCGTCAGTTGGGAGTTCGTTACGCAAACGCCGCGATTCCTGTGATATCCTCACCGACAATCAACGTGTGCATCTCGTGCGTTCCCTCATACGTTTTCACGGACTCGAGATTCGCCATGTGACGCATGACAGGATACTCATTCAGTATCCCATTCGCACCCAAGATTTCCCTCGCCATCCGGGCGATCTCAAGAGCTTGATATACGTTGTTGCGCTTGGCAAGGGAAATCTGCGTAAACCTCGCCACTCCCTGATCCTTCAATCGCCCCAACTGGACACACAACAACTGCGCCTTGGTGATCTCTGTGACCATGTACACCAGCTTCTCCTGCGTCATTTGGAATGCAGCAATTGGCTTCTCGAACTGTATGCGGGATTTGGCGTAGTTTAGCGCGGTATCGTAGCAAGCCATCGCCGTGCCAAGGGCGCCCCACGCGATCCCATATCTCGCCTGGCTGAGGCACATCAGCGGAGACTTCAGCCCACCGGTTCCTGGAAGGATGTTTGCCTGGGGAATGACACAGTCCTGAAGAACCAGTTCCGACGTGACCGAAGCCCTGAGGGAATGTTTGCCCTTCATTTCCGGGGCGGTGAATCCCGGCGTGCCCCTTTCTACCAGGAACCCCTTGATCTCGCCGTCGAGCTTCGCCCACACAACCGCAACATCAGCAATCGTGCCGTTGGTAATCCACATCTTTGCCCCGTTGAGAACGTAGCCGCCGGTTCTTCTCTCGGCTCGCGTAATCATGCCCGCAGGATTCGAGCCGTAGTCGGGCTCGGTCAGACCGAAGCAACCGATCGCCTTGCCCGACGCCAGCTTGGGCAACCAGTGGTCTTTCTGCTCCTCCGTTCCAAAAGTGTAGATCGGATACATCACTAATCCGCTCTGGACGGAAGCAAAGCTTCGCACGCCACTGTCGCCCCTCTCCAGCTCCTGCATCATGAGGCCGTAGGCGACATTGTTCAATCCTGCGCAACCATACCTGGCGGGCAAGGTGGCACCGAAGAGCCCGAGCTCAGCCATCTTCGGCACGAGATCCACGGGAAAGGTCCCCTCCTCGTAGTGCTTCTCAATGATCGGAAGGACGTTGTCATCGACGAATTCGCGAACAGTGTTACGAACGAGCCTTTCATCTTCTGCGAGCAGAATCTCTGAGTTGTAGTAATCGACACCCTGAAAGCTCGACATGAATTGTTCCTTCGGAGGGGAGGCGATGTGTCTACTTTTATCGACAGGCGGGGGGCGGATGCCCCCTTCGGTTAAAAAAATTAGTCATTAAACGTCCAAAAGTCAAGGTAACCGGGCGGAATGTCAGATGCGTAAAAAAGGAAGAGCCAGTTTCTCAGCCGTCCCACCATAGGCGACCGATGACTGGCTCATCAAGAAGGAGGTAGCTTTCTGCTCCCACATCATTAGACGGAAGCTGCGAGAAAAAGTTGCACCTGCCCCAAAGATTTTTTTTGTTTGCGTTGTTTAGACTTGCTCCACAATCTCGGATGTCTCCGCCCCGGACGATGCCATCGTGCAAGCTAGGCCCTCTTGTCGGCAGCACTCTGCATTTTTCTCTCCGGGAGTGTGCCAAACTCGAATCATGAAGCATGAGGAATTGGCGGATCCCAGCACCTAAATCGATATCTGACGCGTGGTCAGCAACGAACTGGGGTAGTCTGGAAGGAGGTATACAGCGCGGGACGGCTTAGGGACGTGACACAGGCGTCAATCAGACGCGCTGCTCACCTTGATGCAATACCTCTTGATTTTGAGATAGAGCGTTTTTGGCGTGATGCCGAGCATCTGCGCCGTTTTCACCCGATTCCAGTGATTGAACTTCAAGGCCTTCTCTATGTGGATCTTCTCAAGTTCCTCAAGGGAGAGGATTCCGTCGTCGTTGACGGGAGCACGCCCCGGGGGACCGCTTAGGATGTCCGTGGACAATGCGGGGTTCATCCAGAGATCGCGGGGTTCAATGACGTCGCCCTGGCAGAGGACAATTCCACCCTCTATCACGTGCTCCAGTTCCCTGACGTTCCCTGGCCAGTCATAACGCATCAGGACCTCGAGGGCTTCCGGACTGAGCTTTTTCGCATTCGCTTTTGATTTGCGCTTCAGGAAGTAGTCGACGAGAAGCGGGATATCCTCTTTCCGTTCACGGAGCAGGGGAAGCTGGATGCTCACAACATTGAGCCGATAGAAAAGGTCTTCCCGAAACCTCCCTTCTTGAACCTCGCGCTGCAGATGCTTGTTGGTCGCTGAGATGACGCGCACATCGACTCTCATCGCGGTGGTTCCGCCCACCCTTCTAAATTCGCCTGTTTCGAGAAACCGTAGTAATTTGGCTTGCGTAGGTTGGCTGATGTCACCGACTTCATCCAGGAAGAGCGTTCCCCCGTTGGCCACCTCCACAAGTCCCTGCTTGGTGGAATAGGCGTTCGTGAAGGCGCCCTTCTCGTGTCCGAAGAGTTCACTCTCCAGAAGTTGATCTGGAATTGACGCACAGTTGACGGCCACGAACGGTTGGTCTCTCCGCGGGCTCTCATTATGGATCAGGTGCGCAATAAGCTCTTTGCCCGTCCCGCTCGCGCCCTGAATGAGAATGAAAGCTTCACTGGTGGCTACGCGTCGGGCGTTCTCCACTGACGCCTTGAACCCGGCGCTTTCGCCAACGAGACCGCTTGGACCGCTAATGCGATTGAGCTCCCTCTGCATCACCTCCTTGTCGATGACGAGCTGCCGTCGCTCAACCGCCCTTCGCACGGTCGCAATGAGTTCACCCGGATCGTACGGTTTGCTGATGAAATCATACGCTCCAAGCTTGATCGTCTCGATCGCGGTCTTATAATCGACGATATTAGTCAGCATGATGACCTGGGTCGTCGGGGAGTGTTCGTTGATGAACTTCAGGACATCAATGCCGCTGACGCGGGGCATCTTGATGTCGAGGAGAGCAACGTCGTAGAGATTGGACTGGATGTGATTGATGGCTTCCGTGCCATTGAGGGCTACATCAACATCGAAGTCAGGGAGTTCCTCAAGTTCCGTTCGCAGCAGAAACGTAATGGATTCTTCATCGTCGACAACCAGAATCCGGTACTTCTTCGCCATTGGACCTCCCCCGAGAGGCAGGCTCACACGCCGCTGAGGACGCGCTCAACGGTGGTGAGCAGATCAACGAGATCGTACGGCTTGCTGATAAAATCTTCAGCGCCGAGCTTTTTGGATTCGATGGCGTTCTTGAGGTCGGCAAAGCCGGTGAGCATGATGACCTTTGTGGCGGGCTGGTTTTCCTTCACGTATTTCAGTACCTCGAAACCGTCGACATTCGGCATCTTGATATCCAACAGAACGAGGTCAAATGATTGGGACTTCAACACGTTGATTGCTTCCGCTCCGTCCGATGCAGACGAGACCTTGTAGCCCTCCCCCTCCAGTTCTGCGCTCAAGACGGTGCGGAGAGCATCTTCGTCATCGACCACTAGAATTCTGTTCTTTTCCGGCATAAGGATTCTCCTTGGACGGCCTGCTGACTTGAGCCGATGGCTCATCCGCCAGCCCGCACAGTGGGCTAGTCAGCCTTCGGCTGAGTTAAGCAATCCACGCCTCATTCCCCAACAGCAAAATTCGATCAAGTATAGATAATTTCTCAAAGAAAAGCAACCGTCCTTCTCGAGCGTGACGGGGAGCAAACCGCGGACCGCGGCTCACATTGCAAATGATCGAAAGTTCCGTTACCTTGAAAGCGATCATGAGCACTCCGATTCCCTCAAAAGGCCCTAAACCCATCACCGTTCTGTTGGTGGACGACGACATCGGCTTCGCGAAGATCGTCCAACACCAACTGCAGCAATTCCAGAACCGCGTATTCAAGATAATCTGGAAGGAGAGCGTGGAAGAAGCCCTTGAGGAATTGAAACAGAATCCGGCCATAGACCTGATCCTGACCGATTATGTTTTCCCGGGATCCAACGGGCTCGAATTTTGTCTCCAGCTTAATCAGTTGAACAGCGAAATCCCAATTGTTTTCGTCACTGCCACACGCGATTTCAAGCTGGCTATCGAGGCGATGAAATTGGGGGTGGAGGACTTTCTGATCAAGGAAGATCTGGCGGAATCTCTGCTGCCGCGAACCATCATCAACGTTCTTGACCGGGCGCGGATACAGAAGCAGATCAAGGCAGTCGAAAAACGGATGCTGATCGCTGAAAAGAGGGCCGAAGCGATTCGCGAGCTTGTTGTGACCGTGTGTCACGAGTTCAACAATCCGCTGGCGGCTATCAAGATCAGTGCCGATTTGATCCGAAGGCACGATCTTTCCGAAGAGGATCGAAAACTGCTGAAGGAATTCGAAGACAGCTTCCAGAGAATCGAAACGGAGGTCAAACGGCTTCGGGATATCAGCTTTGATCGGATCGACTTTCGGGCAAGCTCATTGGAAGATGAAGGCGGATCCTAGAGAGATACACCGATCGATTGGTTGGACCACGCTGAGATCCCGCTTCCGTGCGGGATTCTTCTTTTTTCATACGCATCACTCGATAGAACGAGATGAGATCGAAGGTCTTGCACTTGAAGGCGAATTTCCTTATACTAAAGACGCCAAGCATTCGATACCGGGGAGCGAGCTGGCGCGTCAGGTTTCTGTAGGGCTCAGTTTCTGAACGATGGCGATTCGAACCAAGGCTAGACAAGTCGACTATAAGTTTCCAAGAGCACAGAGCTCCAAAAAGTGTCCCGCCCTATAGGCGGGACACTTTTTTTGTGTCGAGGTCAGTCGAGTATGACCGTCGCCGATATTGAGAAATTCTTCGACATCTGGGCCCCGCGGTGGGCGGCCTCGGAGCGGGACAACGTCGGTCTGCAAGTCGGCCATCGCCTGCGATCGGTGAAGAGGATCCTCGTCGCCCTCGACGTGACCGCAGAAGTGGTCAGCGAGGCGGCACGAAAGAAGGTGGATCTGATTGTATCGCATCATCCTCTCCTGTTCCGACCTCCGTCATCGATTACCAGCTCCGATCGTGTGGGCCGGCTCGTGCTGACTCTCGCTCAGAAGAAAATCGCCGTGTTTTCCGCCCATACGAATCTCGACTCCGCCCGGGATGGGGTAAGCTTCTCGCTCGCCCGCGTCCTCGGACTGCAGAGGATTCGATTCCTCGCTCCGTTGAAGGATACTCTTGTGAAGCTGGCCGTATTCGTGCCGGAGGGGCACGCGGAAGGAGTCACCAGCGCTATGACAACGGCGGGGGCTGGGGTCATCGGGAATTATACTTCCTGCTCGTTTCGGTTGAAGGGGACAGGAACGTTCAGGGGCGCTCAAGATTCAAAACCGTTCGTGGGCAGAGCGCTGCAACTGGAATCGGTTGACGAAGTACGATTGGAGATGATCGTGCCGCGGGCCAGACTGCGTGACGTGATCGCGGCCATGAAGAGCGCGCACCCATATGAAGAAGTGGCCTACGACGTTTACCCATTGCAGAACGAGGATCCAAATTTCGGCATGGGGGCTATTGGGGAGTTGCCGAGGCCGGTGACGCTGAAGTCTCTGCTGAACCGGACCAAAAGGAGACTGAACGCGGAAGCCCTTCGTTATGTCGGCCATTTGAATCGCCGAGTCCGCCGGGTGGCCGTGTGCGGAGGGAGCGGATCGGAATTGCTCAACGAAGCAATTGCCGCGGGCGCGGACGTCTTTCTCACAGCCGACATACGGTACCATGCGTTCCATGAAGCCCAAGATCGCATAGCCCTCGTCGACGCCGGTCACTGGGAGACAGAGCACCCAGCCCTTGCCGCGATCGAGCGTCGACTGCGCGAATTTATCAATCAGAAGGGAGACAAGACGCAGGTGTTTCTCAGTAAGTATTCAACGAATCCAACTCATAGTCGTTAGTGCCCAGGTAAGGAGTCCTCTTGGAAAATCGATTGCGCTTGTTGTACGCTCTTCAACGGATTGATTCAAGCCTGGATGAGCTCTACGAGTTCAAGGGAGACCTTCCGCGTCTCGTGCGCGAACTTGAGAGTCAGCTCGAGGGCAAGGCCGCAAGGCGCAAGGATCTCGAGGAAGCCATCAAGCAGCACATCATCCGAAGGGATGAAATCGATCTCGAAATCATCTCCACAAAGGCGAAAATCGAAAAGTACAAGGAGCAACAGTTCCAGATCAAAACGAATAAACAGTACGATGCGCTCACCCGAGAGATCGATTCGGCACAGGAGAAGATCACCGAGCTGGAGAAAGAGATGGATGCGGTTGAGGGGAAGGCAGCGAACGCAAAGACCGACCTCGAAAAGCTCATCCCCGAGCTTGACGAATCAGCCACAGAGTTGAAGGATCGACGGGCGGAGCTTGATCATGTGAACAAAGAACATGAAGACGAAGAGCTCAGGTTGAAACACGAACGGGAGAAGCTCGTCGTTCGCCTCGACAGAAACGACATCCGATCATACGAGCGGATTCGAAAAGCGATGAATGGCAAGGCCGTCGTGCCGGTGCGGCGCAACGCGTGCGGCGGCTGTTTCAAGCGAGTCCCGCCCCAGGTCAGTGTGGAACTAAGGAAGAACTCGCGACTGATGACGTGCGAGCATTGTGGACGGCTTCTTGTCTCCGATCAAATCGTGGAGAGCTACTCTTCTCTCCTATGACCGTCCACGCCTACACCGATGGTGCGGCCCGCGGCAATCCGGGAGAAGCGGGGATTGGCATCCTGTTCAAAGACGAACACGGGAAGACCATTCACCGCATGTATGGGTACATCGGCGAGACCACGAACAATATTGCCGAATATAAGGCGCTGCTGGCTTGCCTGAAAGCTGCGCCGGTAACACGATGTTCACGTCTCGTCGTACATTCCGACAGCGAACTTGTGGTGCGCCAACTCAACGGAGAGTATAAGGTCAAGGATGCAGTCCTGCGAGCGTATTTCGTGAAGATCCACCGCCTCCTTGCGAAGTCTCCGTTCGAGTTCGAAATCCGGCACGTGAGCCGAGAACAAAACAAGGAAGCTGATCGGCTAGCAAACCTGGGAATTGATTCGAGAAAGAGAATCCGCACATAACGGACTCCGCGGCCGGATCAGGCAAACATGATTGCAGGAATGGTCGGCCAGGCAGCCGCTCTCCGCCTTTGGCGGAGGGAGGAAAGTCCGAACACCATAGGGCAAGGTGCCCTGGGATAACCAGGGGTCCCGCGGGCAATATCCCGCGAGAACGGATCGTGTCACAGAAAACACACATCTGCCCCGCCTCGGGCGGAGCAGAGAAAGGTGAAATGGTGGTGTAAGAGACCACCGCGTCGGCAGTAATGCCGGCGGTCCCGCTCCGAGGGAATCCCTTCGGGAAAAGGGATCCCGACGAAACCGATGGTTGAGTCGGGACAGGACAAACCCCACCTGGTGCAAGACCAAGTAAGTCCCGTTCTCCGCCTCCGGCGGAGAAAGAGCTGCCCGCTCAATCCTCTTCGGAGGGACTGGACGGGTAGGTCGCTCAGAGAAATGGCTGCCTCGTTCCGTTCTCCGGGACGGGATCAGACAGAATTCGGCTTATCGACCGACCATTACCTGCTTTTCAATACCTGGTTGGGCCTGACAAGTTCCGATCCGAACAAAGATACCCGGGCTCTCCTTGACATCGCATGTAAGAGGCATGGCACCTATTCGCGAATATCGTTGGACATTTCTATCTCTGGAGGATTCTCAGTCTTCGCTCGACACGATAAGGCGACTCAGCGATGACGTCAAGATCTCCCCCGTCCTTGCTGAGATTCTTGTGCGGCGAGGAATTGACACCTTCGACCGCGCTCGAGAATTCTTCCGACCGGGGCTCAAGGATCTTCATGACCCTTACCTCATGGCAGGAATGAAGCGGGCTGTCGAAAGGATCGTCCGCGCCGTCGCGGAACGGCAGCAGATTTTGGTATATGGTGACTACGACGTGGACGGCACCAACGGCACAGCGCTGCTCTGCACGTTTCTCAAGAGCCTCGGAGCTGATGTACGATACCACATTCCAGACCGCGTCAAGGAAGGCTACGGTATCTCCCAAGCCGGAATCGACCGCGCTAAGCAGCTGGGCATTGATCTCCTGATCGCCGTGGACTGCGGCATCACTGCGACAAAGCAAGTGGAGCACGCGCGAAACCTGGGCATCGAAGTCATCATTTGCGATCACCACGAGCCCGGGGATGCTATACCTGACGCGTACGCGGTGCTCGATCCACTGCTCCCCTCGTGCCAATACCCGTACAAAGACCTCTGTGGATGCAGCGTTGCGTTCAAGCTCATCCAGGCCCTTTCACAGCATGACTCGTTACGCCCGATCGCCGAGGAGGATGAAGAGAGCTTCCTGCGAGGGTACCTCGACCTGGTGACGCTTGCCACAACGGCGGACATTGTCCGCCTGACCGGCGAGAATCGCGTCCTCACAAAGCTTGGCCTCGAATTGATCAACTCTCACCCCCGTCCCGGCGTCCACGCTCTCATCGAGACATCAGGCCTGAAGCTGGGGAATATCACCACAGGTCAGATCGTATTTGTCCTCGCTCCGCGCATCAATGCAGTCGGAAGACTTGGGGACGCCTCGCGGGCAGTCGAGCTGCTTACCTGCGACTCCTTCACGCGAGCCCTTCAGCTTGCCCAGGTGTTCGAGGAAGAAAACCGAAACCGGCGCAAGATCGACGAAGACACGTTCCTGGAGGCCCAGGAGATGGTTGAGAAGTATGCAGACTTCGGAAAAGAAGGGGCGATCATCCTCCACAAGGAAACGTGGCACCCGGGCGTCATTGGCATCGTCGCCTCGAGGCTCGTCGAACGCTATTACCGTCCGACGATCATGTTGACCACAATCGACGGCGTCGCAAAGGGATCCGCCCGCAGCATCGCCGGATTTGATATCTACCAGGCGCTTAAGCGATGTGAGGATAAGCTCGTTCAATTCGGAGGGCACAAGTACGCTGCCGGCCTCTCAGTCGAGATCGACCGATTGAATGAATTCAAGGGAGCGTTTCAGTCGGTGGCAAAGGAACTTCTCACCCAGGAGCTCCTAACCCCTGAAATCCGGATCGACGCAGAGATCTCGCTCAACGAGCTCACGCCGAAGTTTGTGCGCGTGTTGAGCCAGTTCGCACCGTACGGACCCGGAAACATGCGGCCGGTTTTCGTGGCGAGAGGTGTTGAGCTGTATGGTGAACCTCGTATCGTCGGGAACAACCATCTCAAATTCAAGGTCAAGTCGAACGGTCAGATCTTCGATGCCATCGGCTTCACTCTTGGTGGCCTGCTGCAGAAACTGTCGAACGGTAGGAGGTCGATCGACCTAGCTTTCTCTTTGGACGAGGGTGAGTTCGCCGGAGAAACCGTTCCGCAACTCAAGATTCGGGATCTGAAATAAGGATGTGAGGAAAGTGGCGAGAAGTATTGAAGAATGGAGGTTTTGTATGTCTCCTTCGCCTCACGTCCTACCTTCTCACTTGTCAGTCGTTCTCCTCGAAGGACATCCCCATGTCTGGTCATTCAAAATGGCATCAGATTCGGCGCAAGAAGGCTGTCACCGATGCACGTCGCGGAAAAGTCTTCACACAGATCATCAAAGAAATCACGATTGCCGCAAGGCTGGGAGGCGGTGACGCCGCTGGCAACCCGCGTCTGCGCCTCGCGATCGACAAGGCAAAGGCAAGCAACATGCCTGCCGATAATATCAAGCGGGCAATCATGAAGGGGAGCGGGGAGCTGCCGGGGATGGCATACGAAGATGCCACCTACGAAGCCTACGGGCCGGGTGGAGCAGCAATCCTCATCGAGGCCGTCACCGACAACAAAACGAGGACTGTATCCGAGATTCGCCATCTGCTGGACCGGAATCATGGGAAACTCGCAGCAACGGGCGCCGTGGCTTACCAGTTCCACAAGAAGGGCCAGATGAGCATCCACAAGAGCAAGATCTCTGAGGATGACCTCCTCGGCATCATCCTCGATGCAGGGGCGGACGACATGAGCGCAGATGATGAGCACTATACTGTCATCTGCCCGCCCGAAGCATTTGAAGGAGTGAAGAAGGCGATCGAGCAACGCGGCATTTCGATCGACCACGCAGAAGTGCAGATGATCCCCGAGAACACCGTCAAAGTCGAAGGCAGAGACGCTGAGCTCCTCCTCAAGTTGATGGAGGGACTCGAGGACCATGACGATATTCAACACGTGTACAGCAACTTCGATATCGATGAGAGCGTCATGGCCACTTTCGGTGCCTCTTCAAGCTAACGGCGTACGGTTCGCGGTGCACTATTCACTGTTCATGATTTGCCTCATCGGCCTCAGCTCACTATGATTATTCTCGGTGTAGATCCAGGAACTCTCACGACGGGCTATGGCATCATTGAAGGAAGGAGAGGCCGATTCAGGCTCCTGGAGTATGATGTCGTGAAGAACCGCAGTGAAACCACAATGCCAATTCGGCTGCAAGCGATCTACACGACCTTGTGCAAGGTGATCAACCGGTACCATCCCGACGAATTCGCCATCGAGACGGCGTTCTACGGCAAGAACGCGCAGTCTGCAATGAAACTTGGTCACGCGCGAGGAGTCTCGATCCTCGCCGCCGTCAATCACGAGATCCCAACGACGGAGTATTCACCACGCGAGGTGAAGCGGGCGGTGGTGGGCAATGGAGCTGCTTCAAAGGAACAAGTGAGCTATATGGTGCAATCCCTCCTGCGCTTGAAAGCTGCTCCCAAGTTCTACGACGCAACCGACGCGTTGGCGGTGGCAATCTGCCACTACAATCGAACCCTGCGGGAGAACCGATCAACCAAGAAAGCCCGTTTGACGAAAAAATCCTCCGGCAGCTGGAAGTCCTACATCGAAGCTCATCCAGAACGAATAGCAGAGCGTTCATGATCGCCTCGCTCACCGGCGTCCTCAAAACCAAAAGCCCCACCGAGGTCTTGATTGATGTAAATGGCATCGGTTACGCCGTTACGATACCACTCTCGACCTTCGAAACGCTCGGAGAGGTGAACTCCCACGTCACGCTCCTGACGCATCTCCACGTCCGTGAGGATGCACTCCTGCTCTACGGTTTCGCAACGGAGGAAGAACGGGTCGCTTTCAAGCTGCTCATATCAGTGAATGGAATTGGCCCAAGGATCGCCCAGGGGATTCTCTCCGGGATACCTGTCCATGATCTGAGAGCTCACCTCGTTAGTCAGAATGTCGCTGCGCTCACCGCAATCCCCGGCGTGGGAAGGAAAACCGCTGAGCGTCTGGTCATCGAACTGCGCGACAAGATCGGAAGAATTGAACAGGCAACCCAAATGCCCTCCTCGGCAAAAGACAAACAGGCTGAAATGCGCCTCGAAGCCCTTCTTGCCTTGACGTCACTCGGCTATTATCGGTCAGCCGCCGAAAAGGCAATCCGCCAGGTGCTCAATGAGTCTCCAGAATCACACCTGACGCTGCAGGAGCTGATCAAACGAGCGCTCCGATATGCGACAGCAAAGTAGCATCGATGATGACGCGGGCGAACAGCGCATCCCCAGCTCGCGCAGATTGAATCTCAGCCCCCTTCTTGGTATTTTTCCCCGGTATGAAAAGGACTGATCCCGTGCCTGCAGCTCGAGGATATACATCACCAGAGCGACTCGAAAACGAGGTCGAACTCGACCAAACGCTCCGACCGGCTCACCTCGAAGAATTCGTGGGGCAGGGGAAAATCGTGGACAATCTGCGGATTTTCATCTCGGCTGCCAGACAGCGTAGCGAGCCGCTCGACCACGTATTGCTGACAGGTCCACCCGGGCTTGGGAAGACGACGCTGGCTTTTATCATTGCCAATGAGATGGGGATCGGTATCAAGGTAACATCCGGGCCGGCGCTGGAGAAGCCTGGTGACCTTGCCGGCATCCTCACCTCACTTGAGAAAGGCGAAGTTCTTTTCATCGATGAGATCCACCGCGTGCCGGTGAAAATCGAAGAGTATCTCTATTCGGCGATGGAGGAGTTCCGGGTTGATATCATCATCGACAGCGGCCCGGGAGCGAAAACGATTTCGCTGAATCTCGAACCCTTCACCCTTGTAGGAGCAACGACGAGGGCAGGACTTCTCAGCTCGCCACTCCGCTCCCGATTCGGGATCTCCAATAGACTCGACTACTACAATATAGACCAACTCCACTCCATCGTGAAGCGGTCTGCGCGCATCTTGGACATCAAGGCGGCTGACGACGCCGCCCAGGAGATCGCGAAGCGGTCACGAGGAACACCGCGGATTGCCAACCGTCTGCTCAAGCGATGCCGCGATTTCGCACAGGCGGACAACAAGCTGGCGGTCCACAAAGGCGTCGTGACCCAGGAGGTCGCTCAGTACTCACTCCGAGCTCTTGAGGTGGACGAGTACGGTCTCGACGACATGGACAAGCGGATCCTCAGGGCCGTCATTGAGAAGTACAACGGGGGACCTGTGGGACTCAACACACTTGCCGTTGCTGTTGGTGAGGAGCCGGGGACGATCGAGGAGGTCTACGAGCCGTATTTGATTCAGGAAGGATTCCTCAAGCGGACGCCCCGCGGACGAGAGGCGACGGTGATGGCCTACAAGCATTTCGGCATCTCGAGGAAGACTCCAGACCAAGAGACTCTGTTTTAGACACTCCGGTACGCCGTCTTCCCGAAGTCCGACGCTCTCTCGTTGAACAAATTGGGAATGATTGAAAAAGCAGATTCTTCGCTCTGCTCAGAAAGACGATTGTTCCCCCTTCCGGAATTTCCTCAGGTACCTTAGAACAGATACCATATCTTTCGGCAGCGGGGCCGAAAAGGTCACCGGCGCCCGCGTTGACGGATGAACAAGAGCAATTCCGGCTGCGTGCAGCGCCGTTCTGTCGAGCAGCGGCTTCTCCTCCCCCTTCTCCTGGAACCTTGCTTTTACATCGGACAGGAAAAATCCCCGACCGCTCCCATAACTCCCATCAGCAAGAATCGGCAATCCGATCGATTTAAGGTGAACTCGGATCTGGTGCGTCCGCCCCGTTCTCGGCTTGAGCTCGAGGAATGTGTAGCCGGAGAACCGTTCGAGAACCTTGAATGTGGTGACCGCTTCTTTGCCATTCCTGCGATCCACGCTCATCAGCTCAACATCTTTCCTATCCTTGGCCAGCGGGAGATCGATCACCCCTTCATCTGGACTCGGTGATCCGACAACGATTGCATGATAGGTCTTATCGACTCTCCTCTCCTCGAATTGCGTATTGAGCTCAGCGTGCGCCTCAGCCGTCTTTGCAAAGAGTATGATACCACTCGTCTCCTTGTCGATTCGATGAACAATAAACACCTTTCCAAGCTCTTCCATCAGGATCGTGTACAGGTTCGGCAAATTCTTGTTGTATCGATCGGGCAACACCAGGAGACGTGGCGGTTTGTTCAATACGAGGAGCTGATCGTCGTCGTGGATGATCTCGGATCTCGTCGACTCGATTCGCCATTTCAATTTGCGTTTCATAGCTACAAATTAGATGTTGAATCAAACAGATACAACATCGACGGGAGGATAATTGAAAGTTGGTGGAAATTGATTTACCTTCTCTGGGCGCCACCGTCCCCTGCAGAGAGATGCGGGGTGGGCACACCGTGGTGCTATCCGTCCGGCTTTCGGGCAAGGAATGGTCCCTGCCCGCCAAATTTTTCTAGGAAGAGTTGCGGAAGCCGTTGTGAGGCCCTGGCTATCCACATATCTGCTCTACTCCTCTTGTGCCTACCTCCTTCTTGTTTCCCATGCAGTTTTGAGCACCAGCGCCTGTGCTCAGGAAGATAGTGTAAAAGTTGCCTCGCAGAATCCGTCGCCGATGGTCGAGTCCGCTCGCCAGCACGAGCGGATAAAGCAGCAGGCATATCCTGGTGTTTCCTTTGAGGTCTCGGGAATTCTTGCCCGCCCCGTTCAGGTCTTCATCCCGGAGCATTCTCGGGGATCGATGGACTTTGACCTGCTGGTCCATTTCCATGGGGCGAGCTACGTCGTTCAGCACAGTGCATCAAAGCACAGAGGCAACATCATCGCTGCATCGGTAAACCTCGGGTCGGGTTCAAAAGTCTACAATGACGCATTCGAAGACACGACCAGATTCCAGCATCTTATCGACTCGGTTGTAACGGAAGCTCGAGGTCATCTGGAGAGCCACATCAAGGTACGAAGGCTTATTCTGAGCGGGTTCAGTGCGGGGTATGGCGCGATCCGCAAGATCATCAGCAGTGAGGATCACTATGCCACCGTGGACGCCGTTTTGTTGCTCGATGGCATTCACGCGAGCTATATCCCAGAGCGCGAAGTCCTGGCCCACGGCGGACGAATCGACTCTTCCGGACTGTTGCCGTATCTCAAGTTCGCCAGGGATGCATCGAGAAAATCTTCCCGGAAGCGGTTTCTCATCACTCACTCTGAGATTTTCCCTGGGACATTTGTCAGTACCACTGAAGCAACGGATTGGCTACTCCGGCAGCTCGACATTCGACGTTATCCGGTCCTGAAGTGGGGCCCTCTGGGAATGCAGCAGTTGAGCGAAGCCCGGAGGGGGCATTTCACTGTGCTGGGATTTGCCGGCAACTCGGCGCCCGATCACATCGACCACTTCCACAGTCTGTACTGGTTCCTCAACGAGCTGATGAAGCTGTGAAACGCCGTGAGCTCCCGGCTTCGATCCAATCTTCAATCTACAATTTTCAATTTCTGATGCGCACACTTCCTCGCTCATTCTACCTTCGCCCCACGGTGCGGGTCGCTCGTGATCTTCTCGGCAAGTACATCGTACGCGTGCTCAGGGGCAGAAAGCTCACTGGAAAGATTGTTGAGGCAGAGGCTTACTGCGAAGGCGATCGTGCGTCCCATTCCTACCGCGGGAGAACCAAGCGGAACGATGTGATGTTCTGGGAAGGCGGACATCTCTACGTGTACTTCACGTACGGGATGCACTTCTGCGCTAACGTGGTGACACGAAAAGCTGGAAGAGGTGAAGCCGTATTGATCAGAGCCGTCGAGCCGATTGGAGGTGTTGACGTCATGCTGAAGAACAGGTCTGGCAGGAACCGGCGAATCGCTCGGCAATCACTCTCCAACCTCACGAACGGGCCGGCGAAGTTCTGCGAGGCGTTCAGAATCACTAGGGAGCAGAACGGCATCGATCTCCTGGGAAACCAAATTTACATCCTAAACGGTGTGCGAATTCCAGAATCAAAAGTCGGACGATCGGCACGAATCGGCGTCAACAACGGAAGAGAGAGAAGGTGGAGGTTCTTTGTGAAGGGGACTGCGTGGGTATCGCGCTGATCGGGAAGGGAAATGCTCAACGGACAGGAATGCCTGTAGATCCTACGGACCGAGTTCCTTCCTGAGAAAC
>Ga0194112_10004213_pt1 | contig 19753 bp, 19 predicted proteins | sample TA2MahC400mmetaG_FD_146191 | JGI IMG/M metagenome (GOLD analysis project Ga0194112, IMG submission 146191) | Freshwater microbial communities from Lake Tanganyika, Tanzania - TA2015016 Mahale Deep Cast 400m | ecosystem: Environmental > Aquatic > Freshwater > Lake | place: Tanzania: Lake... | reverse complement strand
GCGTGACCACCGTGGCCCGTTCCACCCGCACCGGCAACAGCGCGCCCTTATGCCGCAGATCGCCCTCGAACACAACCCCTTTGTTCGTGCGCGTCCGCCCAAAACAACGCTGCGCATTCTTCGCGCTCTGGCCTTCCACCAACACCTCGACAATCTGACCAACCCACTCGCGGTTCTTCCGCAACGCCGTTTCATTGAGGGCCGCCAGCAACCGCTTGTGCCGTTCTTCCTTCACCGCCGTCGGCACCTGCCCCGCCATCTCCGCCGCCGGCGTGCCGCGCCGCTTCGAGTACTTGAAAAGGTACGCCTGCTCAAACGGCACCTCGCGCAGCAACGACACCGTCTCCTGAAAATCCTCCTCTGTCTCGCCGGGGAAACCGACGATGATGTCGCTGGAGAACACCATCTTCGGCTGCGCCGCGCGCAACTTCTCCACAATCCGCAAAAATTTAGCGCGGTCGTAACCGCGCCGCATCGCCTTCAGGATCCGGTCCGAACCGCTCTGCACCGGCAAGTGCGCGTGCTCGCAGAGCTTCGGCAAATCGCGATACGCCGCGACCAAGTCGTCGCCGAACCCTTTCGGGTGCGGCGACATGACACGGATCCGCTCCAGTCCCTTGATCTCGTGCACCGCTTCGAGCAGTTGCACCAGTTTCCGCGGAACAACGCCGCGACCATAGCTGGTCACGATCTGGCCGAGCAACGTCACCTCGCGCACGCCGCGCTCGACGAGTTTCTCCACCTCGTCCACGATCTCTCCGATGTTCCGGCTTCGTTCCGGCCCACGCACCTGCGGCACGATGCAGAACGTGCAGTGCATGTCGCAGCCCTGCATGATACTGACGAGCGCCGTCACCGCGCCGTCGTCGAGGTGGTCTTTGACGGTGGACTCGCTCCCCTGCTCTGCCGACACGTCCACGACCCCGCCCTTCCCGGCAAACAAACGGTCGAGATACTCCGGCACGTGGTGAAACCGTTGCGTGCCGACGACGAGATCAACGCCGGGCAAACATTTCGCAAGTTCATCGCCGCGGCTCTGCGCCATGCAACCGAGAAACCCAAGCCGCAGCGACGGCTTCGCGCGTTTCAGCCCGGCCAACGCCGTCATCTTGCCAATCGCTTTTTGTTCGGCAAGATCGCGGATGCTGCACGTGTTCAACAGAATCGCGTCCGCCTCGGCCTCGGAATCCGCGATGGCGTAGCCGTGTTGTTGGAGGAGCGCGGCGACCGCCTCGCTGTCGCGCGCGTTCATCTGGCACCCGTACGTCTTGATGAAAACTTTCTTCACTAGAACGGCTGGGTCGGGTGACGCCCGTGGATCAGTGACATCAACTCACTGCGGGTGGACATGCGGCTGCGGAAACCGCCGCGCATCGCGGAGGTGATGACGGTCGAGCCGGGTTTCTTCACGCCGCGCATGGTCATGCACGTGTGGACAGCCTCGCAGACGACGGCCACGCCCTGCGGTTTCAGTTCCTGCTCGATCATGTCGGCGATCTGGCTGGTCATCCGCTCTTGGACCTGCGGACGACGGGCAAACGCCTCGACGACGCGCGCCAGCTTGCTGATGCCGACGACGTGGCCGTTGGGGATGTAGGCGACGTGCGCCTTGCCGAAGAACGGCATCAAGTGATGCTCGCACATCGAGAAGAACGGAATGTCCTTGACCAACACCATCTCGTGGTGGTCCTCGTCGAATTGTTTCGCGAGGCTTTCCCGGGGGTCTTCCTCGCCGCCGCCGAAAATCTCCTCATACATGCGCGCGACGCGTTCGGGCGTCTCTCGCAATCCGTCGCGTTTCGGGTCGTCGCCGATGGCCTCCAACAACATGCGGACGGCCTCGGCGATCTTCTTCTGGTTGACGTGGCGTTTTTTCATGGCAGGAACGGTGGGCACCATAGCCCAATGTGGGGCAGGTTTGCAACCTGCCATGCAGTTGGATTTGGGCAGGTTGCAAACCTGCCCCACATTACACCTTATCCGGCACCACGAACGGAGCACGGTACTTGCGGGTCAGCATCGCGTTGGCTTCCTCGTCGCGCGGGAACCGCATCGTCTTGGGGTCGAACTCCAGGCTGCGTCCGAGCCGGTACGCGATGTTGCCGAGGTGAATCAGCGCGCAGGAGTAGAAGCCTTCCTCGATGCTCTTGTTGAACGTCTTGGGGTCGCCGCTGCGGATGGCGTTGGCGAAGACCTCGTAGTGGTTCCCTGCCCCACTGCCGGTCTCGCCGGGTTCGCGCTTCTCGCCCATGTAGGTCTTCCATTCCTTGACATCCTTGGTCATGTAGCCTTTGGAGCCGTAGAAGAGGTTACCGACGGTGTTGCGGTCGCTGCTCTTGTAGGCGTCGGGGCCATCCTTCACGCCTTCGCTGAATCCTTCGCGGTTGGTGATCCAGCCGCGGACTTCAAATTGGAGAATCTTCTTCTTGTCGGCACCGCCGTCGGGATTCGGGAACTCGAACATCGCCATCAACACGTTCGGCGTCTGCTGGTCGTCGTTGAACATGAAATGGCCGCCCATCGCGCAAATCTTCGTGGGCAGTTTCACGCCGAGTCCGTAGCGGGCGATGTCCATCTCGTGAACGCCCTGGTTGCCCATGTCGCCGTTGCCGTAGTCCCAGTTCCAATGCCACTCGTAGTGGAACCGGTTCTTGTTGAACGGCCGCTCCGGCGCGGGTCCCATCCAGAGATCGTAGTGGACGCCCTTCGGCACCGGCTCGTCCTCAAAATGGCCGATGGTCTTGCGCCACTTGTAACACAACCCCTTGGCCATATAGACTTCGCCGAGGCCGCCGTCGCTGAGGAACTTCGCCATCGTCTGCGAACACGGGTTGCTCCGCTGCTCCGCGCCGTCCTGCACGCACACTTTATATTTCTTCGACGCCTCGACCAGTTTCTGTCCCTCGAAAATGTTATGGCAACACGGTTTCTCGACGGTCACGTGTTTGCCGGCCTGGATCGCCCAGATCGCCGCGAGCGTGTGCCAGTGGTTCGGCGTGACGATGCTCACGCCGTCAATGTCCTTGTCCTCGTATAACTTTCGCAGGTCGGTGTACGTCTTCGGGGCGCGAAGCTTCCTGCTCGTAAAATTCTTCTTGATGACGTCGCCGAACAAATTTTCGTCCACGTCGCAAAGCGCCGCCACCTCGACGTCCGGCAGCGTGCTGAACGACCTGATGTGGCTCTGTCCCATGCCGTGAATGCCGATGACGGCGATGCGCACGCGATTGTTGGCGCCCGCCCAGAGTGAGTTTGGTTTCCACAACATCGCGCCCGCGGCGGTGGCGGCGGTGGCTTTCAAAAACTGCCGACGATTGAGGGTCGTATTCATGGGGTAATAGTTTGTGCCAAACGACAACTTGAATCAAGCATTATCCCTGTTACGATGCGACGCCATGAACCTGCTCGCCATCGCATTGGCCATCGCGACAACACCGCTCGTCCCGGAATATTCAACGATCATCCGCGAAGAACCGGTCGCCTGTTCCGGCAACTGGCTTGCGTTGCACCAAGCCACCGTCACCGCCACGCAAGGCATCGTGCGCATCGTCTCCACCGGCCACGACCCTTACGTGCGGATGCCATCGCTGCGCGCCCAAGGGCCGCTCGTTGTGCGCTGGCGAATGCGAACCACCGCGCAGGGTCCCGCTCAATTCTTCTGGACCACCACCGACAATCCGCACACGACCGAACGGCAGAGCGCCCACGCTACAATCACCAGCGACGGCCAATGGCACAACTACACCGCCACTCTCCACGCCACGGGCATCGTCACCATGTTGCGCTTCGACCCGTGCACCACGACGGGCGTCGTTGAGATTGCCGACGTCAGGATCGCGCGCGTCGTCCATCATCCGCTCCAGTTCGAAAGCCTCACCGCCATCCGCAACGCTTCCACCAACGACATCACCTTCACCTACAACCACCAGACTGTCACCGCCCGCGCCGGCGAAACGGTGAAGTTCGACATCAAAATCGCCACCAACAAACCGTTCACGCCAGTCACGTTCACTGCCACGTCAGCCAATCTGCCGCCGCTCACGCACACCATTCACTGGCACAACCCGTTCGTTGAGACCGACTGGACCGAGCACCGTGGCCGCAACGTCCTCGTCCGCGTCGCGAAGGACAACAGCGGCGCGCGCTTCTTCTGGAAAGGCAAACTCCTCGCCATCGCCACGCCGCTGCCGCCGCAGTTCAGCGTGCGTCTCGATGGCGACGAAATCGTGATCAAAGCCGATGCGCCGGGCGTGTTCCTCCGCGCGCTCGGCCCGCTCGAACAAGGGTTGCTCTGCGGCGTCGAGCACCTCGGCAAAGGCGAAGCGTCATCCACCAAGCTCGACCTCGAAGGCCCGCAGCATCTCCGCTACGAACCGGACCCGCTTCTCCTCACGATGCCGCTCGCCGCGTTCGTCACCGACCGCGGTTCCGTCGCAATGCTCTGGGACGACACGAGCCTGCAACCGGTTTTCTCCACACCGAACCGGTACGATTCGACCGACGACCATCTCATGGGCGTCAAAGGCAAGCGCGTGACGTTGCGCATCCGGCTCGGCGACAGCACACGCCTCGAAGACGCGATACTTTGGGCCGTGCGCGAGCGCGGGTTGCCGTCGTTGCCGAAACCGCCACGGTCGCCGGCAGCGCAGCGCGAGTTGATCCTTGCCTGCCTCAACGGCCCGATGCGCGACACCAACGGCTGGTTCCACGCCAAGTGGGGCGACTTCAAAGCCAACTGGTTCTGCGACCAGGCCTCGACCATCTGGCGTCTCACCGGCACGATGCCCGACGTGCCCAAGCTCGTCCCGCACGGCGCGCACATCGAAAACTGGTCCGCCTACTTCGTCACCGGCCGCGCCAAACAATGGCTCGACATGATCCGCGCGCGCGATGCCGCGCTCATCCGACAACAGAAACCCGACGGCTCCTACCGTTACGACGGCAAATTCCGTCGCGGTCATTTTGAGGACACCGCCAGCGGCTGGTGCGCCCAGCACGCCCTGAGACTTCTGAGCGATGCCCGTTTTACCGGCGACGCCAACACTCTCGCCGCGGGCGTCAAGACGCTGGAGTTCATGAAACGGTTTCGCACACCGCGCGGCGCGCAGGTCTGGGAAATCTCATTGCACACGCCCGACATCCTCGCGTCGGCGCACCTCGTCCATGCCTACGTGCTCGGCTACGAATTGACCGGGCGCGCCGAGTATCTCGAACTTGCCCGGCGCTGGGCGTTGAGCGGTTTGCCGTTCGTGTATCAATGGGGGCGTTACCCGGTCCAGAAATACGGGACCATCGCCGTGCTCGGCTCGACCAACTGGCAAGCGCCGTGTTGGATTGGCCTGCCCGTCCAATGGTGCGGCCTCAGCTACGCGTACGCGCTGACGATGCTCGCGCCGCACGACCGCACACTCGATTGGAAACAGATCGCCGAAGGCATCCTCATCGCCGGCGAACAGATGCAATGGCCCGACGGCCCGAACATCGGTTGCCTTCCGGACTATTTCGAGATTGCCATGCAACAGCGCCCGCAGGCGCCCGTCAACCCCTGCGTGCTCGCCGCGCTCCGATTGCGTCTCGCCGGTGAACTCGATTCGCTCGCCGTCGCCGCCGATGCGAAACACCGGGTTGTCGCGCCGTTTCCCGTTCGCCTGCGCGCGGGCAAAGCGATCATCACCGCCCGTCGCGGCCTGAAGTACGAAGTGCTCGTGGACGGCGCCCGCATCGTGCCGGTCACATCGCGCGGAACCGATGTGTTGGATTTGGAACGTCCCTGACCAACCTTGACAATTTCCGGTTACGGGGTTACGTCCAACTGCACGTGAACCTCATGAAAACCTCTGTTGTTCGATTCAGCGTATCGTTGCCGCGCCAACTGGCGCGGGAACTGGACCAGATGGCCGGCGAGAAAGGTTATGACAATCGCTCGCTGGCCATTGCCGACATGATCCGCGCCCACATCGTCGAGCACCGTCAGCAACAAGGCCGGGGCGAGATTGCCGGCTCGATCACCATTGTCTATGACCACCACCGCCACCATCTGCAGGATCTTCTCACCGATCTGCAGCACGAACACCGCGACGTGATCATTTCCGCCCTGCACTGCCATCTCGACCACGACAACTGCCTTGAAGTTCTTGCCGTTCGCGGCAAGGCGTCGGAGATCAAGACACTGGCCGACGAGTTGATCGCCGCCAAGGGAGTCAAACACGGCAAGCTCACCATCACGACCACCGGCGAAAACCTTCCCGACTAGGCGCGCGCAAAAACCCTCCCTTGACACAAATGCCCGACCGGTGTTACCACATAGCGTGTGAATCACACCGTTTCTCGTAACACTCGACTGCTGGCGGTCGCCCTCTGCCTGGCGCAGAACACGGCCCAGTCCGCCACCAACTCCCCACCCCGTCTTCCAGAAGTGGTCGTCACCGACACGCCGATCATCGAGGAGAACCGACTGACGCCGCTCGCTGGACAGGTGACGGCTGTCTCGAAGGAACAAATCAAGGAATTGAACGCGCAGGATTTGCCTTCCGCGTTGCGGCGCACGCCGGGCGTCGTCATCTCACGGCACAACCCGGTCGGCAGCTTTGGCGGCGGCGACGGCGGCACGATATTTATTCGCGGCATGGGCGCATCGCGTCCCGGCGCGGAAATTGTCATGACGATGGACGGGATTCCGCGGTACGCGAATGTGTGGACGCATCCGTTGATGGACACGTTGAGCGTGGACAACGCCGCCCGGCTCGATGTGTATAAAGGCGCGCAGCCGGTGTTGTTTGGCAACATGTCGTTTGGCGCAGTGGACATCGTGACGAAACGGCAGACAGAACCCGGTTTCCACTCGGAACTGCAACTGGCGTACGGTTCGTATGACACGTGGGTGCAGACCGCCGAGCACGGCGGGAAGACCGGTCCGGTGGATTATTATTTGATTCAGAGCTACCGGACTTCAGAAGGTCATCGCGACAATGCCAGCGGCGAACTTCAGAATTATCTGGGGCGCATCGGCGTTGACTTTGCACAGCATTGGAACCTCAGCATCCTATACAACCGCACGGACAACTGGGCAAAAGATCCGGGTCTCATCACCACGGGCCGCCACCAAGGGCAATTCGACACGACCACCGATTTTGGTGTCATTACGCTGGCCAACCATTTCGAGCGCGCCGATGGCTGGGTAAAAGTTTATTGGGAACACGGCGCGATTGACTGGCTCGGCCAATACAGCAGCACCAACAAGCTCAACAACTCCGATACGCTGACGCGCTGGGACACCTACGGCGTAAAGGCCCGTGAAACCTTCCGCCCGTGGGACGGCGCGGAATGGATGGTGGGATTGGATCTCGATTTCCTCAGCGGCAAAACGTGGAACAACACGCCGCCTCCGGGGCGTGGCTGGAATTTCCCGCGCGAATCCTTCCGCGTCATCCAGCCCTATGCGCTGGTCGCCCAGCAATTCGACCTGGCCGAGGGTATTTGGCTCAAACCCTCTGCCGGTGTGCGCGGCTTCTTCCACGATGAGTATCCCGATGAAGCCGGGCCGCAGGCCGGGCTGGTGTTGAACATTCACGACACGCGCCTGCATTTTGGATACGCGCGCGGCGTCAATTATCCAGGCATTTTTGCCAAGGCGCAGAAGGCATTCATTCCCCCGCTGACCTACAAGGATCTCACGGCGGAAACGCTCGACCACTATGAGGCCGGGATACGGCAGGATTTCGGCAAACAACTTCGGTTGGAACTCACCGGTTTTGTGGACAACGGGCGCAACCGCATCATTCGAACCATTCCACCTCCGGCTCCTCCCACGTACCTGAACCTTGGCAAGTTCAGCACCCACGGCATCGAGGCCACCGTCACGTGGCGTCCGGTCACCGATCTCGCCTTGTTTGCCGGCGGCACCTGGTTGAAAGCGGATCCCGCCGACACGCCGTACGCGCCCAAGTGGACAGCAACGATGGGAGCAACGTGGCGGTTCTTGAAACGGTTCAGGTTCAGCGTGGATGGCTCGTTCGTGGATGACCAACTCGCCCTGTCGCGCGACCGCACCTCCACCGCCGCCAACGTCCAGCGCGTGGACGAGTATTTCCTGCTGGGCGCGCGCTTGGGATATGAACTGCCGCTGCCGTGGAACGGGCCGCGCGCCGAACTGTTCATTGCCGGCGAGAATCTGACCAACGCCGATTACGAATACAAACCCGGCTACCCCATGCCCGGCATCAACGGCATGGGCGGCATCCGACTGGAGTTTTAATTATGCGCCAAATTCTCATTGGCCTTTTCCTCTGGGCCGCTCTAACGACCGTCGAAGGACACGAGAAGCACTTGCCTTCCCGTGACACTGTGGTCATCGCGCGCTTTCCATCGTCGCCGTCAGAGTTGCAATCGGATGTGCGCCCGTATGCCAGGGAGATCATCAAACGGCACGGGATGGAAGAATGGAAGGCGACGGTGTTGACGAGCGAACTCCATCGTCACCTTGGCGCGTATTCGATACTCGGCGCGAAAATGGGGATACGCGCGCGAGAACTATTGGGCGCGTCACTCGACGAACTGCGGGTCGAGACCTATGCCGGGTTGAAGCCGCCGTTGAGCTGCTTCAACGACGGCCTGCAAGTCTCCACCGGCGCGAGCTTGGGGCGCGGCGCCATCAGCGTCCCCAACGACAACGCCCCGCGGTGCGAGGCTGTATTTACCCATGGCAAGAGGAGCCTGCGTTTGCGATTGAAGGCTGACATTGCGGCGCGCATTACAGCGGAAATTTCCGCGCTGGTCAAACGCCACGGCGGAACGACGCCCGCCTACTTTGACGACGTCCGCGTCCAATCGTTGCGTCATTGGTTGGAGCTTGACCGCGCCGCGATTTTCGAGGAAGTGACTGGCCATGCACATCCCTGATGGATTTCTTGATCTGCCGACAGCGGCCACGACCGGTGCGCTGGCTGTAACCGGCGTCGGGGCAGCGTTGTGGCAGGCGAAGCGTTCCCTGCCACAGCGCAAAGTTCCGTTGCTCGGCGTGACGGCGGCGTTTGTGTTCGCCGCGCAGATGCTCAATTTCCCGGTGGCGGCCGGGACGTCGGGACATCTCGTGGGCGGCGTGCTGGCGGCCGTCCTGCTCGGCCCGGCACCGGCGGTGATCGTGATGACCTGCGTGCTGGTGTTGCAATGTTTCCTCTTTCAAGATGGCGGCGCGAGCGCGCTCGGCGCCAACATCTTCAACATGGGCATCATCGGCGTCATCGCCGGGTATGTTGTGTACGCAGCGACACGGCGACTGGCAGGCGGACTGCACGGAGTGCTGCTCGGCGCGGCATTCGCCGGTTGGTGCTCGACGGTGCTGGCGGCAATTTGTTGCGCCGGCGAACTGGCATTGTCAGGACGGGTAAAATGGTCGCTGGCATTGCCCGCAATGGGCGGCGTTCACATGTTGATCGGTCTCGGCGAAGGAATCATCACGGCGCTGGTGCTGGCGGCCGTCGCCAAGGCGCGCCCGGAGTTGCTGGAAACAACGGCGGAGACGCCCAACACCGGTCAGGTGGTGACGTTGGGATTGATTGCGGCGTTGGGTCTGGCGGTGTTTGTTTCGCCATTCGCGTCGGAGTGGCCGGATGGGCTGGAAAAGGTCGCGGGAAAACTTGGTTTCGAGCATTTCGCCACGGACAAGCCGCTGCTGCCGGCGCCGATGACGGATTATGGAATCGCTGGTGTCGAGGGCGCTTGGGTGACGCCGCTCGCGGGTATCATCGGAACATTGGCGGCATTCGCGCTGGCGTGGTTGCTGGCGCGGATGTTGACGCCAAAGAAAGCAGCTTGATGCGGCACGATTTCCTCGACCGCTACAGCCGTCAGGACAGTCCCGTGCATCGGTTGTCGGCGGAGGCGAAGTTGGTGTGTGTGCTTGCCGTCATTGTGTTGACCGTGGCGGCACCGTTGAGTGCCCTGCCCTACTTCGCCGGGCTGGCGTGCGTCTTGGCGACGGTGGCGTTGGCGGCAAAGATTCCGATGGGGTATCTGGGAATGCGGTTGTTGTGGATGGAACCGTTTGTGTTGGGAGTCGGCCTGCTGACGCTGTTCCAGCCCGGAGGCTGGACAATTTTCACCGGGATTGTCGTCAAGAGCACGTTGTCGCTGGTGACAATGGTCTTGCTGGCGAACACGACGCCGTTCGCGGAGATTTTGCGGGTGATGAAGCGGGCGCGGATGCCGGGGTTGTTGGTGACGACGCTCGCGTTGATGTACCGGTATTTGTTTGTGCTGGTGGACGAGGCGGAACGGATGCAGCGGGCGCGGTTGTGCCGGACGTTTGAGCGGCGACGATGGATCGGGTGGAAGACGCTGGCCACGGTGGCGGGACAGTTGTTTGTGCGTTCGACCGAACGGGCGGAACGGATTTACGCGGCGATGCTGGCGCGAGGTTGGAAATGACACCGGCCATTGAAGTGCACCATTTGAGTTACCGCTATCCCGACGGACGGGAAGCTCTGCGCACTATCAGTTTCACCGTTGCTGAAGGCGAGTGTGTAGGACTGATCGGGCCGAATGGCGCCGGGAAGTCAACGTTGCTGCTGCACTTGAACGGCGTGTTGCCCGAGAAGCCAACCGGCGCAGTGCGTGTCTTTGGGCAGACCGATCTTGCGGCGATGCGGCGTGACGTGGGCTTGCTGTTTCAAGATCCCGATGACCAACTGTTTTGTCCGACGGTGTTGGAAGATGTGGCATTTGGACCGCAACAGCTTGGCGTACCGGAGAAACCCGCGACCGAAGCGCTCGCGCAGGTGGGATTAGCCGGGTTTGAGAAGCGATCCCCGCACCATCTCAGCCACGGCGAGAAACGGCGCGTGTGTCTCGCCGGTGTGCTGGCCTGTCAGCCTCGCGTGCTGGCGTTGGACGAACCGACCAGCGGCCTTGACCCGCGCGGACGGCGCGAGTTCAAGGCATTGCTGCACAAGGTGCGGGCAACAAAGCTGATCGCATCGCATGATTTGGATTTGATTGCCGAGTTTTGTTCCCGAGTGTTGTTGTTGGATCGGGGTGAACTGGTGGCGGACGGCGTCGCATGGGAGGTGCTGGGAGATGTGACATTGATGGTGAGCCACGGGTTGGAACGCCCGCACTGGCTGCAACATCGGCACCCGCATTGAACGGAGTGCTTGACAAAGCCGGGTGGCTGTTGTTTATTTCGTTTAGTTTTGACTAAACGCACATGTCCTTGACCCAGAAAACCCGGCTCCAAGCCACCCGTAAAAGGTTTATCGAAGCGGGAGGACATACTACCCAGTCCTTTGGGTTCGGGCGCATTATTGGGCAGATCTACGCCCTGCTCTACCTCCATCCTGAACCGATGTGTCTGGATGACATCGGCACGGAACTGGGCGTCAGCAAGGCAAGCGTCAGCATCTCGATCCGCCAGCTTGAGGCATGGTCGGCGGTCAAACGACACTGGATCAAAGGCGACCGTCGGGATTTTTACGAGGCGGAAACCAATTTCAACAACCTGCTTCGGAATGGCCTCTTGGAAATGCTGCGCAAGAAACTTGATACCGCAGGCGCCCAAATCACCCTTGCGGAGAGTACGCTAACCGAGGCATTGAACGAACCCAATGGGGACGAACGCGACGAGTTGGAGGTCGTAGCGGCGCGTTTGAAGCAGGCAAAACAATTTCACAATCGGATCAGCGGTCTGTTGAGCAATCCGCTTGTGAATCACATTTTGTAAACGGTGAAGTGGGTCGAACGGTGGGCGCGCCGTTCTAAAGACAACATGGCATTCGCTTCCAGAAGAGCGATCAAGGAACAGGTGACAGTCCAACACGATGTCCGGCACCTGAATGGCGGCAGCTTGCCCGAAAACGGGAAAGAGCAGAGAGGCAAGAGGCAAGCACGCAAAAGCGCGAACTGAATGAAAACAATCATGGCACGGCGACCACATTTCCGGTTTGAAGATTTGGACATCTGGCAACTGGCCAGAGACTTGGCCGTAACGATGCACCGACTGGCGGAAATGCTCGAAGCAAAACGGTATTACCGTTATGCAGAACAACTGCGGGCCGCCGCTTTGTCTGTAGCCAACAACATCGCAGAGGGTTCTGGCAGCCTGCATACCGCCGAGTTTGTGCAGTTTCTGAATATTGCACGGCGATCTTTGTTCGAGAACGCCTCGATGCTTCTGGTGTTCGACTCCATGAAAGTCTGGCCAACCGGTACTATTGATCCACTGCTTACCGACTGCGACCGGTTAAGTCGGATGATTTCGAGCTTTATACAATCGCAAAACTCGAAACGCATCAACGTCTAGCCCCTTACCGCTTACCTCTCTGCCATCTTCTCCCCCATGAACTGGTACGCCATCCATACCAAACCGCGCGAAGAGACGTTGGCGGAAACCAGCTTGCAACGGGAAGGAATCGAGACGTTTTACCCCAGACTTCGCCGGCGTCGAACCATTCGCCGGGTGCGACGCTGGGTCACCGGACCGCTGTTCCCCTGCTATATTTTCGCCCGGTTCGATGCCAACGCCTCCCGACGGTTGGTGTGCTACGCGAATGGCGTGACCAACATCGTCAGTTTCGGCGGCCACCCGGCTGTAGTGGATGACGACATCATTGCGGCCATTGTGGCCCATGCTGAAGACGACGTTGTCACCGTAATTCCGCCGAAATTCCAACCCGGCGACCTGATCGAGATTCAAGAAGGCCCGTTTCGCGGACTGCAAGGGGTTTTCGAACGCGAGATGAGCGACTCGGAACGCGTGGTCGTGCTCCTGCAAACCCTCGCCACGGCCGCCCGCGTCCAAGTTCCCCGCGACCAACTCGCCAAGGTATAAATCCAGTATGCCTTTCGAATTCCACCGACAAAACATTTCTGATGTCGTTCTGATACGGGCAAAAACTTTCGACGATTCACGCGGTTCGTTCTGGGAGAGTTTCCGTCAGTCTGCCTTTGAAACGCATGGACTCCCGTGTCGCTACCCGCAAGACAACATCTCCTACTCCACCTGCGGGGTGCTCAGAGGGTTGCATTACCAAAAGCATCCGAAAGCCCAGGCAAAACTGGTCATGCCCGTTCAAGGTGAAATCTTCGACGTAGCCGTGGACATCCGCCGAGGCTCGCCCACGTACGCTCAATGGACAGGGATCAACCTCGCCGCCGACCGTCACGAAATGCTCTATGTTCCCGAAGGATTTGCCCACGGGTTTTGCGTCCTCAGTCAACGGGCGACTGTTCTTTACAAAGTGAGCGCTGAGTATGCGCCCGACTGCGAGCGCGGCATCCGGTGGAACGACCCTGAGTTGGCCATCACATGGCCATGCGATTCACCGACGCTTTCTCCACGCGACGCTCAACTTCCACTACTGAAGGACGCTGAAAACAACTTTAGCTATAATCAGGTCTCTTAAACTATGAAACAATTATTGGTCACAGGTTCCAACGGCTTGATCGGCTCGGAAATGGTAGCTCACTTTCACGCACTCGGTTGGGAAGTGCACGGCGCGGACAACAATATGCGCTCTGATTTTTTCGGGCCCGAAGGCGACACCCGCTGGAACCAGCAACGCCTGCTGCGCGACTTCACCCGTTTCACCCATCACGAACTCGATATCCGCGACCGGAGTGCCGTGCTCGATCTGGTGCGTGCCCTTCACCCGAACGCGATCATCCACACAGCCGCGCAACCGAGCCATGACCTCGCGGCCAAACGACCGTTTGATGATTTCGACGTGAACGCGGTCGGAACGCTGAACCTGCTGGAAGCGTTACGCGCCGATTGTCCGGAATCGCCGCTGGTTCATCTCTCCACCAATAAAGTGTACGGCGATGCGCCCAACCGAATCCCTCTCAAGGAACTGGAAACTCGCTGGGATTATGACGATCCCGCCTATGCCGACGGAATCCCGGAGTCCTTTACCATTGACCAGTCCAAACATTCCTTATTCGGGGCCTCCAAACTGGCGGGCGACATCCTTGTGCAGGAATACGGTCGCTACTTCAACATGCCCACGTGTTGCCTGCGGGGCGGATGCCTGACTGGCCCCTCGCATTCCGGCGTGGAGTTGCACGGATTCCTCAGCTATTTGGTGAAAGTCAACGTCACCGGTGGCGCCTACAAGGTTTTCGGCTACAAGGGCAAACAGGTGCGCGACAACATTCACTCCCACGATGTGGCGCGCTTTGCCGAGGAGTTTATCAAATCACCACGCTGCGCCGAAGTCTATAACATCGGCGGCGGACGAAATAATTCCGTCTCGATCCTGGAAGCGTTCTCCCGCGTCGAATCGCTGACCGGCAAGAAAATGGACTGGCAATACGTGGACAAAGCGCGGGAAGGCGACCACATCTGTTACATCAGCGACCTTTCCAAAATGCGGTCGCACTATCCGGACTGGAACATTACGAAAACGCTCGACGACATCTTCACTGAGATTGTCAATTCCTGGCAAGTGCGCTCACACACGACAAGCTAACATGGCTAATACCGTCACAGTCATTAGCGCCGAACGCCACGAACGGCTCCGGCAGTTCCTCAAGGATCTCTGGGACTACCGGGAACTGTTCCTGACGTTCGTCCAACGCGACCTCAAGGTCCGCTACAAGCAGACCGTGCTGGGTGTCGCGTGGGTCATCCTCCAACCGTTGTTCATGGTTGGCGCATTCTCGCTGATCTTCGGCAAGATCGCCAAGATGCCCACTGACGGACTGCCGTATGCCATCTTCTACATCGCGGCGCTTGTCCCATGGAACACGTTCGCCCACGCGCTCAGCCAATCGGCGATGAGCATGGAATCCAACGCCCATCTCATCAGCAAAGTCTATTTCCCGCGCCTCGTCGTCCCCGGCGGCATCATCTGCGGCTCCTTTGTGGATTTCGCAATCGGATTTACAGTCATGAATGCCCTCGCCATCTACCTTGGCCATTGGGATTGGCGACTCTTACCACTTACCCCTTTCCTCTTGGCCATCCAAGCCCTGACCGCCCTCGGTATCGGCCTCGCGCTCGCCATCCTCAACGCCCAATACCGCGACGTCAAACATGCCGTCGGTTTCATGGTGCAACTGTTCATGCTCGCCACCCCAGTGATCTATCCCGCTTCCCGCTTACCCCAATGGGCGCAAGACTGGCTCTTCCTCAATCCCATGGCCGTGGTCGTCACCACCTACCGTTCGATTCTGAAAGGTGATCCGTTGGATTGGCTGATGTTGCTCCTGGCCCTTACCACTTCCCTCTGCTATCTCGCCTTCGGCATCTGGTTCTTCCGCAAACGCGAAGCGCGCCTCGCCGACGTATTGTAGTCACAAATCAAATGCCCTTTAGGTTCACAGTTCTTCACATTGACGATATGGTAATATGGTTTCACATATAACCACATGAAGATCACCATTGACATACCGGACGCCCTGATGATCCGCGCCAAGAAACGTGCGGTCGATCTCCGCCGACCGGTGGTTGCCGAACATCAGGCATCTCGACAAGCGATTGAAACCGCCTTCCGGAACGATTCTGGATGGGGAATTACGACGGCAACTCTCACTGAGTTCTGGTGTGTGAAAACTCATCCTCGTTGCAGCGGAGGACCTGCGCAACCAGCCCATGCCCGCATGTTCATCACGAAGCTTCTCGAAGACGGCGACGGAGTAGCATGGCAACCCAGCCCTGATTTTGGGCTACGTCTGCTACAACTACGGAGGAGTTGAAAGTTACCGGCCCCAGAATTTTCAACCTGCCAATTGCCATGATTGCTTTTGAAAATGGCGCCACCGAACTCTGGTCCCTTGACAAAGACTTCGTCACCGTCCCCGGCCTCAAACGTCACGATCCCCTGTAGAAACCCGCCTTCGCTGAAGCTATGGCGGACCAGCCGCCACCGGCCCTTGCCACTTCCCGCTTCCCCCAGTAAACTACTGCCATGAGCACCAAACACCTGACCCTTGAGCCGCCCGCCCACTTCGAACATGCCGTCAGCCTGAACCGGCGCGAACTGGAACCACACCTGCGCCTGATGGCGGCGCTCAAACTCTTTGAACTGGGCAAAGTATCCTCTGGCAAAGCCGCTGAACTCGCCGGCATGCCCCGCGTCCAATTCCTTGAAACCTGTGGCCGTTATCGCGTCAGCCTCTACAACTGCCCCCCCGAGGAACTCGAACGCGAACTCCGAAACGACGTGGCCGCCGCCAGTAAACTGCGCCGATGAACATTGTCGCCGATACCGGCCCGCTCATCGGCTTGGCCAAAATTCGCCAACTGCGCTTGCTGGCGGTCTTGGCCGACCAGGTCTTGATTCCCACCTGCGTTCAATGGGAACTACTGGCCAAGGTCGGCGCCGAAACACGCGAACTGCATCAAGCCCTCGAACGGTGGCTCGAAGTCAAACCCGCGCCGGCGCCTCAGGGTACGCAACGAGCGGCCCTGGCCCATCTGGATGAAGGCGAACGCCAAGCCATCCTCCTCGCGCTCACTGCGCCGACGGAAACCATCCTCCTCATGGATGATCAATCCGGACGGACAGCGGCCCGACGCTGGCAACTTTCCGTGACTGGCGTTGTGGGGATCCTCATCCGCGCCAAGGAATGCCAATTGATTCCCAAGGTCATCCCCCTGCTCCGTCGCCTCCAACGGGAGGGCTATTGGCTCTCCGAAGAAACCGTCGAAGCCGCCCGTCAGTTGGCCGGCGAGTAGTTCCACCCATTTGACCGCTGACCACTGATCGCTGATCGCTGACCTTTGCCCTCTTAACACTTACCCATCCCCCCATGGACATCTCCGTCATCATCTGCACCTATAACCGGTCCGAAAGTCTGCGACGTCCTCGTTCAAGTTGAAAGCAAGCGATTGACAATAAGTGGCTACGTGGCTACTTTTTGAATATGAAGACCGTAGGAATCAAGTATTTGAAAGATCACCTCAGCCAAGAACTGCAAGAGGTGCGTCAAGGTGAAACTTTGCTGGTGACCGACCGCAATATTGTGATTGCGGAAATCCGTCAGCCGTCTCCCGCCCACGTTCAAAAGGTGAACCGCTTGGAAGCGTGGTTGAACGCCCAAGAACGCGCTGGTCACCTGCGGCGAGCGACAAATACGGAGACCGCCTCCCCATTTGTCATACCGCTTCCACCGCCCAGTGTTCCTGTTGATCTTGCTCAGTTGCTGGAGGAAACGCGCGCCGACCGCGTCTGATATGGCGACTTATTACGACGCCAGTTTTCTGCTGGCAGGTTTGCTCCCGGCTCCTGACGCATCTCGTTTGGTGCCGTGGTGGACCGAAGAGACCGTTCGCCTTGGTTCGGTGCTTCTGGAGGCAGAATGTGTCACAGTGATTCGCCGCACTGCCACCGCCCAGCAACCTGCGGATTCAGCGAGTTTTCTTTCCAGCCGAATGGACTGGCTGAATCAGCAAATGGCACTCCTGTCCTGCAACGATGTGAACAACGAAGTACTTCAGCGGTTGCGGAGCGAACCTCGCTTAAGCAACTGTCGTACGCTTGATGCGCTGCATCTAGCCACTGCGCTACTGTTCCAAGACCAAGTCGATGAACCGTTGACGATCTGCACCTTGGACAATCGAATGCGAACCACTGCCCAATCATTGGGCTTCACCGTCGCACCTTGACCGCTCTGCTCTCCGTGTCCATCCGTGGCTGAACTCGACCGCTGATCACGCCGATACCACTGCTTCCTCAGACAATAAACCTCAGACGACAGACATCAGACTTTAGACTAATGCGTGACTACACAAAGATCCTTGCTTGGCAGAAAGCGGATGACCTGACGGTCGCCGTCTATCAAGCTACGCGTTCGTTCCCCAAGGATGAACTGTACGCCCTTACGAGCCAACTTCGTCGCGCTGCGTACTCCGTTCCCGCAAACATAGTCGAAGGTTCGGCGCGGGAATCACAAAAGGACTATCTTCATTTCCTCGTCATCGCACGCGGTTCACTGGCTGAAACAGGCTACTTCATCCATCTCGCGCATCGTCTGGGCTACATGAATGCCGACAATCATGACCGCTTGGCTAGGCAAACTGATGAAACAGCGAGAGTTCTTGCTGGCTTGATCAAGGCAGTTCAATCCGAAGTCTAAAGTCTCAGGTCTAAAGTCCAAGGTCTTTCCCTTTTATGTCTGACATCGCCATACGCATCGAGAACTTAGGGAAACGCTACCGCTACGGCGGCGTCGCGCCCCTGAGCGCCAATTTGCGCAGCGACCTCACAGACTGGATGAAAGGCATTTTTTCACCACAGAGAACACCGAGGAACACAGAGACCGTTGTTCGCGGCACTCCTGCCGCGAATAACTCCGTGTCCTCCTCCTCTGAGACCTCTGTGAACTCTGTGGTTAAATCCCCTTCCCGCCCTTCTTTCCACGAAATCCACGAAGAACATCTAGCGCATGACCCACAGTATTTCTGGGCATTAAAGGATATAAACCTGGAGGTGCGCCACGGCGAAGTCGTCGGAATCATCGGTCGCAATGGCGCTGGAAAGAGCACGCTCCTGAAAGTACTCTCACGGATCACCGCGCCAACAACCGGCAAGATTACGTATCATGGCAGGATCGCCAGTCTTCTGGAAGTTGGCACCGGGTTTCACCGTGAATTGACAGGCCGCGAGAACATTTTCCTCAACGGCTCCATCCTGGGAATGCGCCGCGCCGAGATCGCCCGCAAGCTCGACGAAATCATCGCTTTCGCTGAAATCGAGAAATTCCTCGACACCCCCGTCAAGTTCTACAGCAGCGGCATGTACGTCCGCCTCGCCTTTGCGGTGGCTGCCCACTTGGAGCCAGAGATTTTGGTAGTGGACGAGGTATTGGCGGTGGGCGACGCAGAATTTCAAAAGAAATGCCTCGGCAAGATGAGCGAGGTAGCGAAGGGTGGGCGTACAGTCTTGTTTGTCAGCCACAACATGACTGCAATAAGCAATCTCTGTGCTCGATGCGCCTTGCTTGAACGGGGAAGTATTGCCGCCGATGCCACCCCTACAGAAGTTATAGGACGGTACTTGGGCACGCTTGGAACAGCACAGGGAAGCTGTGTTAGTCTGACAGATTGGCCGACTCGATGCGGCATCGGGATTGTCGGACAGCTTGCGCGGATACAATTATTCAATGCGGACGGAATACCATCTGAAGTCATATCCATGGGAAACGGTGTTAGAATCGAGATTGACGTGAAGTTTTTTCGCACTGTGAAAGAACCAGAAGTCGGCGTCGTTATCTCAACTCCACTGGGCCAACGAGTGGTTCGCTTTCTCTCCACATGGGAGGGGATTCAAGGGCCTGTTACGCAGGGAAACTATCGCTACCAAATCTGCATTCCCAATCTAATGATTGTACCCGGCCCATATACACTGACCCCTTTTCTCCGGCAACGTCGGGCTGAGTATGAAGATCTGATTGAATCAGCCCTTCAGTTTCACGTGGCAGAAGCCGACATTACTGGACACGCACCCGATACGAAAACATGCCGACCGGGAGAGGCGTTTGCCAGAAGCCAATGGGAAGTAACAAGGTTGCAGGATGAATGACACCTTGAACATTGTCGCGATAATTCCTGTGCGTCTGGACTCTAGGCGCCTAAATGCCAAGGCGCTGCGATTGGTGGCGGGACGACGACTTGTTGATTACGTCATTGAGCGCGCCCGAAGCATTACGGGAATCACGCAGGTAGTCGTAGCAACGACCACTCGTTCGCTTGAATCCCCGCTCATTGCGCACCTTGAAGCACATGGTGTGTCTATCTACCGTGGCGAAATAGAAGATG
>Ga0194112_10004209_pt1 | contig 19760 bp, 33 predicted proteins | sample TA2MahC400mmetaG_FD_146191 | JGI IMG/M metagenome (GOLD analysis project Ga0194112, IMG submission 146191) | Freshwater microbial communities from Lake Tanganyika, Tanzania - TA2015016 Mahale Deep Cast 400m | ecosystem: Environmental > Aquatic > Freshwater > Lake | place: Tanzania: Lake... | reverse complement strand
GCCTATAGCCGTGGCGATATCTATTCTATATGGGGAGCTGTTGAAGGAGGACGACAGAGACTTTACCCATAAGGATCTTACCAAGCTTTTGGAGAGTGAGGATGAAGTGATATCAGAGATCGCAAGAGGAAAAGGGGACAGGCTACTTTTTTCCATACTCGCCCACTGGTAGAGGTAGGGTCTAACGATACGAGGTGCATAAGTACGTGAGACTTTCTTACCTTTTTCACCGCTTCTTATTGGTGAAGAGGGGATTAACGAAGTCGTGGATAGTCTTCGTACCGGCTGGATCACGACCGGTCCAAAAGTAAAGCGATTCGAGGATGATTTTGTGGGTTTTGTCGGTTCGCCATCTGCCCTTGCTCTTAATTCCGGCACGGCGGCGATGCATGTGGCATTGGCGGTACTTAGCATTGGCCACGGGGATGCAGTCATCACAATGCCGATGACCTTTTGTTCGACAATCCACGTCATCGAACACGTCGGTGCGCGTCCCATTCTAGTGGATATAGAACCCGATACCCTCAATATCGATCCTATAAATAAACCGCAAAGAGCGCAAGATTCAGACTAAGGTCACGAAATAACGATAGACAAGGGACAGACAGACAGGAAGACAAGAGGATGCGAATATGTGAAGATGAGAAAGTGAGCTTTGCGAAAGAGAGATCGGAACCAGAAAGACAAGACAAATGAAAGGAACCAGACCAGACAGACCAAACCCCTTAAACTCATTTGTGAGTAAAAGGGAATTTCTTAACGAGACACTCCTTCCTCAAGGAGATTCTCATTGGTCAGGGGGCATCGACTGGAAACGGGCATGTGGGTTGATGTGGATTGAATAGGAGAGAAAACTGGACTATAATGGAATGAAATAGAGACGTTACTGAAAAGTATGGCTTTCGATTTTAGGAGGTGGTGAAAATGGCTCTAGTTCTGACCATCCCGGATGAAATCCTGCAGGTGATAAAGCTGCCAAAAGGTAAAGCAGAAAAGGAACTGAAGAAGGAGCTGGCCTTTCTCCTGTACGAAAAAGAGATTGCATCAATGGGGGTTGCCAGGAGGTTAGCAGGTTTGACGAAGTGGGAATTTATTGAGGGAATAGGCGAAAGAGGCATCAAGAGGCACTATTCTGAAAAAGAACTTGAAGAAGACATAAATTATGGGGAAGGTGGTCAGTAATTCATCGCCGATCATTCATCTGGCCAAGATCGGCAAACTCGATCTACTAAAGCACTATTTTCATACGATCACGGTTCCCGAATCCGTCATCAGGGAATCTGTTGCAGAAGGGGAGCACAGGCAAGAGATTGAGGTTATCAAGGATGCTAACTGGATAAAGGTGCTGGAGGTCAAGGACAAGAAGCTGGTCAAGTTGCTGCGGACATATCTGGATGATGGTGAATCGGAGGCAATTGCATTATCTTTAGAGATTTCTGCAGATTTGATTTTATTGGATGATTCTGATGCGAGAGAAAAAGCGCGATTGTACGGGTTAACTATAACAGGGACTCTCGGAATTCTTTTACGAGCCAAGAAGGATAGAAAGATTACTTCTTTGAAAGAAAATCTGTTGAAATTGAGAGAGACAGGATTTTGGATAGGTGATTCGTTAGATGAAAACTTATTAGAAGTATCCGGCGAAGTATTGTGATAGCCTTCCATATTTTCAGGTCAGGCGCTAACTCACCAAAACGCAAAGACCGCAAAAGAGGGACATTAATCTCTTTCTTACCGATGAGGTATAGAAAATAGTGGGCAATCCGACCGGTTGGCATGGCTAAATCTCGTTCGTCTTGACTGAATAATTCAGTTGCCATAGCTCATGCATCCCAAATGCGTGACACTTTTTTGCCTTTCACCGCCTCTGATTGGTCAAGAAGAAATCAATGAAGTGGTAGATAGTCTTCTTACTGGATGGATCACGACCGGTCCAAAGGTCAAGTGCTTTGAGGAGGGATTTGCAGGCTTCATTGGCTCGCTAACGTCCTTGGCCCTTAACTCCTGTACCGGCGCCCTGCACGTCGCTTTAGCGACCCTGGGCATTGGTCCTGGTGACGCCGTTATTACCACTCCAATGACCTTTTGTTCCACTGTGCATGTATGAAGAAAAGGGGACAGGCTACTTTTTGATCAGAAAATAGTGATAACCTAAACCTTCTGAATTCATTTTGAGTCACATTTAGGCAACCAACTGGAAGCCCCAATCTTTCTGGGGACCTTTAAGATTCCAAAGGTCTTAAGGGCCTGATCGGTTATCAACGAATGTTATTGTTTAAAAAAATTGCGGGATCTATGTTCTTTCCTATGACGCTTGTTCTCGGGATGCTTACAAATTGGGGACGGATTCATATTTCTGACTGAATTTTTCAGTCAACTTCTTTGAACCCAATCTTTTCATTCAAACTTTCCTCTTAACGAGCCGGAATGTTTTTGCCTCATCCTCTCGCATACCAATTCTCAATGCTTGAGAGATCAACACCTTTTCCCTTCTTACCTTTAGATCCCTCTGACTTAATCTTTAAGTCAGTTTTTTAACCCCCGCTGATTACATTTTTGGTCACTAATTTGGTATTCATTGATTCCATTTTTCAGCCAATTTTTTAATGCTAAGAAGAAACAATTTATTGAAGAGGACACTCAGGAATGGTTCTAAAAATCATTGCAATAGGAAGTAAACTGCGCTAAGATAGATTTAATTAGGTACTAAAAGAACTTGAGGGAGAAATGCTGGATTTAATAGAACTGAACAAGAGGTTTGATCGGGTCTTTGATAAGAAGCAGGCCAAGGTTCTTGCTGAGGTTTTGGTGGGAGTGTACGGTGATCTTGTCAAGGCAGGTGATTTCAATGAACTTAAAGCCATTGTCAAAGACTTAGCCGAATCGCAGAAGGAGCTTGCCGAGGCCCAGAAGAGGACCGAACTCAAGGTTGAGGAGCTTGCTGAGGCCCAGAGAAGGACTGAACTCAAGGTCGAGGAGCTTGCCGAGGCCCAGAGAAGGACTGAAAAGGAGTTGCGTGAACTGGTTGGGGAGCATCGAAAGACGAGGACTCAGTTGGGAGGCCTTTCGATGACGGTTGGTTACACGCTTGAGGATAAGGCATTCAAGGTTCTTCCAGAACTTCTTAAAAAGGATTATGGTGTAATTGTAAAAGAGAGGTTAAAGAGGAGGTTTATCCTTGACCCGAAGGGGAACCCTGTTGAGGCAAACATTGTTGGTGAAGCACAAAGGGATGGCGAGAAGGTTGTGATCGTGGGTGAGGGAAAGAGTCAACTGTCGAAGAATGATGTAAACGATTTTATGAGGAGGAAGCTGAAAAGGCTCGAGGGTGTTTTTGAGAAGATATTTCCTGTTTTGATTACTTACATGATTTCTGAGCCGGATGTGGAGGAGTATGTGAAGGGAAAAGGGATTGCTTTGTATTATTCTTATGATTTGGGGTCCTGAAAAGGGGAGGTTCTACACGCTATCTGCCTACTGTCTTAGACTCCCTCTTACTCAAAGAGATCGTCCCCGAATACCAACCCTATCAACATTAAAGACATTTCGGATTTCAGAATTCGGATTGCTGATCATCAAAATGAGCCGGAATGTCTTTGCTTCATCCTCTCGCATACCAACGCCGCTTCCAAATCCATCTTGAATAAATCTTAACCGAATAAATGATATTTTGGATTGAACTTACTTTAAAAGGCCTATAGCCGTGGCGATATCTATTCTATATGGGGAGCTGTTGAAGGAGGACGACAGAGACTTTACCCATAAGGATCTTACCAAGCTTTTGGAGAGTGAGGATGAAGTGATATCAGAGATCGCAAGAACGGTTTTCTATCTTCAATCTCTGGATGAAGATATAGCGACTTTCTTGCAGGAATCGATCCTGGAAGATCTGGGGTTCAGTACGCGCAGATACTTCGAGCCGATGCAGAAAAGCGCCTTTTATCCCCATTTTGAGAAGTGGGGGAATAAGAGGTTTGTGGGATATATAGAGGACTGGAACAATGCCAATTTTAAAGGCCCTCAATTCATGAAAACCTTTCTTAAATCTCTCAACAAGATCGAAGTAGAAAGACACCCAAAGGGCATATTAGATTAGGGAGTACGTTTATGGAGCAAAGAGAAGCTTTCTTCCGTGACGTGGGAGGAGAGGAGTTGGGCCGCTTTTGTTTTGCTAAAGAAGATTCCATCTTCGATGAAGCCTGGCGAAGGATCGAAAAATTGTGAGCCCTTTGATGCATAAATTCGATAATGAGTTACTCTTTTCGAGGATAGAAAATTTAGATAATATTCCCCGGATAAGTTTTTTAAAAACTGTTAGGGCCCAGGTTATTTTTGAGTCGGTACTGAAGAATATAAAGGCAATCTTAGAGCAGAACAATTTGAGTTTCATCGTACTAAAAGGTCCTCATCTGGGAAATACGATTTATAGCCATCCGGTCAAGAGATTGTACTGTGATTTGGACTTGCTTGTTCGATCCCAAGACTTTTTTCCTGTAATAGACCTTCTGCTCTCCAATGGATACAAATGGTGCCTTAGCGACGGCAATCGTCTCGCTACTGAAAGGGAATTTTATTCTTGGGCACTGACTTCGCCCCAGGGGGGCAGAATAGAAATCCACCGTGATCTTGCCGGATATGGCCGCTACCCTATGGACTTAGACGGATTGTTTGAAAGGGCTGAAACATTTGAAATCAGCAAAGTTAAGGTCCTTGGGCTTAGCTCTGAGGACCTTCTTTTGCACCTTTGTATGCATATAATTAAAAGCTATTTCCTATATATTGAGAAAAAACATATCGAGGATATTGCCTTTTTAACGCAAAAGAGAAAAGTTAACTGGGATATATTTTTAGAGAGAGCGACCGATGCAAGATGTACTAATGGGGTTTACTATGCTCTCCTTGCTTCAAGAAATCAATTGGAGGCAGACATACCGGATGGGATCCTTCAAGTTTTGTCTCCTCAAGGAATAAGAAAGAGATGGTTTGATTTACACCTTAACCCTTCCACATTTCCAATATATAGGTATTCAAATCATAAGGTTTGGGAAGTTCAAATAAGGCTCGGTTTAATGCTGATGGACAAGTTTCGGGATTGGATCCCATTCCTCTGGAAATATTCAAGACTCCGACTCCGTGATGTGCTAATTCGTAGAAGGATAAATGCTGAAGATCATTGGCCCTCAGATGACCGAAGAAGATCTTGAACGCGTGGTAAAAGTAATAAAAAATTGCTATAAACCTTCAATAAAATAAAGCCGCTGACTGAATTTTTCAGTCTCTCAAAAATTGCCGTTGCTCTTCACCTCATCCCAGAGACAATGAAGGGAAAAGAATTTTTAAAAAGGATTTTTTTCGGTAAATTAACCCAATTACCACCAGAAATTACCGATGGAATAGCCGATTGTACTCCACCCTGTTCCCATTCCATCTAATGTCCCAAACACTGAGTATAAAGTCATCTACGCCGTCGCCTGGCTGTAAAGGCTCAAAGCCTGGGGCTTTCTATTCATCCTGACTGAATTTTTCAGTCAAATTCCCATGAATAGAAACGCTGCATTAATTGGTTATAAATTATAAGGGTTAAAGTTGAAGGTATGGATTTGTCTTTTTTTCGACGGGCTGAAATGTTATATTTTTGTCAAATGACAAAGGAGCGTGATGGCTGTGCAAACAGAAATAATTCTCAAGAAAGTAGCTCAAGAGCTCCATGTGTCAGAAGAGGATCTCGTAAGGCATGGGTTACGTAGTTTCCTGGAACGTCAACTGCGTGAGGTCAAGGCAGAGATCTTTAAGATCACTGGGTTCTATGGTGTGTCAAGCGTCGAAGAGATGGAGGCGCGCTATCAGGAAGGAGCCCTTGAAGAAGCCGAATCCTGGCAAGACCTACAGCACTTGGATCATTTAGAGCACAAACGAGATACCTTGCTTCAACTTATTGAGACTCTGGGATGACTCGTATCAATGTTGGGCAGCTTCGAGAGATTGCCGAGGTAGAATTTTCAGACATCGTGGTAGAGACCATCATCCCGGACATCAATGAACCCCGTACCATTTTATCGGATGGGAGTTTTTTGGATATTTGGTTTTCATTGAAACTTAAAGATCGATACAGTTATCACTGGGAACGACGTGCTCTTGATGGAAGTATTTACCGGCACGATAATGCACCTCACAAACGATGGGGAACCGTGGGTACTTTTCCTAATTATTTCCACAAGGGCAGTGAATACGATGTTGTTGAAAGCCATATCAGTAAGTCCCCAACAGAAGCCCTACGAGAATTCCTTCTTTTCATCCGGGATAAGTTACTAAGGAGTCCATAATTGATTAGACATATTCTCCCAAAAATCTCCCCTCCCCTCGGTGGGAGGGGACTAAGGGGAGGGGGGACCAAAAAGGTCTTCATCTTGTCCACCCCAACCCTCACCCTCCCCCATCGAAGGGGGAGGGGATTATTGGGGGGATTTGAAATATTCTTTTTTAATCTTTAATGTCCATACAATTATGGACTGATTAGTAATAACTGGTTCATAAAGAAATATCTCCCCCTCAGTTGCAACGACTTCTGATTGGCCGGACCGTGCCCAATAACGCGAAGGCCGCAAACGAAGAGATCGCAAAGGGCGCAAAAGTTATTGGGCACAATATAAAAATGATATTCCCTTGCCGGGAAGCCTAATTCAAAGGCTTCCATTTTTGAGTCATGGTTGTTAATTTAGAGACGGATCTTCAACTGAAAATTCTAATGTTGAATGAAACGAGTGACAAAACCGCACCTCCAACAGAGCCTATGAGTTCATTTTTGAGTTAGAAGCGGGCGCTGAAGTTTGGTATGGAGGGAGCTTAGTGGTCGAGGCCGAAACTTACCAGATAACTGGAACCAGCCTTGAATTTGAAATGGTTTTATCCACCGTTACGAGGGGTACCGGTTCTTTGAGTTCATCCGACAGGTAAAGCGCAGTTCCCACAATAATGGCATCATGAATTTCCAATTCAACTGGAGCACGTGTCACAACAGGGATATCCAATGGATGAAGAAGGACGTTTGCTGCAGCTTCTATATGTTGCAAGGCTTATTCAAAAGAGATGGAGATACGTTTCCGATTGTAAAGATATCTTATCTCCAGCATGACGATTGACGGGACAATGATTAAATTAGAAGGGTTAGAAAAGGAGGCTTTTGCTTTTGCTGACAGCCGGGGGGCTGGCTGCCAAAAACCAAACCCAGGGATGCGTGTCGGTAACAATGGTCACTCAGTTTGCTATTTCGTCCTGACTTTTATAGCATCAATATCTTCTGAAGTTATGTCATCGCTGTTCTTTAAGAGACCATAAAGATCTGCAGCCGCACAAGTTTTTACTTTGGCATCTTCGTCCACAATTTTAACTTTCAAAAGATTGAGCTTGAATTCTATCAGTTTGATTTCGTTCATCAGAATGTTTTTTTCCATATTTAAACCACCTTTAAAATTAAGATACTGGAAATTTGGACAAAAGTCAAATATCAAATGTTCATGTCCATCCTTTATGAGACCATATATTATCTTAAAGACCATCAAAAATTTATTTCCGAAGCATTAAGAATATAGGGCTTCACAAAAATAAATTTTTTAAATTTTCCCTCTACCCATTGGGGAGAGGGTTAGGGTGAGGGGGATCTATAGTACCAGGAGGGTGAAATTAAACGCAACAATATTGAGAGGTGCAGAAAACTTCGAAAAGAAGAAACAGATGCTGAAAAGAAGCTCTGGGAGGTATTGCGGAATCGTCAATTGGCTGGGGCCAAGTTCAGGAGGCGATTTTCTGTTGGTAGATATATCTTAGATTTTTATTGCCCTGAATATAAACTTTGTATTGAAGCTGACGGTGGGCAGCATTATTGAGATAAAGGCAGGCAGGGGGATGAATTGAGGACTGCGGAGTTGTTAAAGATAGGGGTGGAAGTAATAAGATTTAATGATCAGGAGATATTAACCAATATTGAAGGGGTTTATGAAATCATTCAGAGGGCCATAGAAGAGAAGAAAGGCAGTCCCCCCTCACCTCAATCCTCTCCCCCGATGGGGAGAGAAAGTTAGGGGGAGGCAAAAATTGCCCTCCACCCCTTCTAAAAATAATTAAAAATAGGCTAAGGAAAGGGATTATAGTTATATAATTAATTGAAATTAAAAAGGAATTTTTATAGGAGGGCAAGTTAAAAAATCATAGGTTGAATAAGTTAATGGAATCAACGGGTTACGAATTTCGTGAAACCCAGTTAAGAATATTGAAGGATGGAGGTATTTTTTGTCTGCACGGTGAATAAAGACTGGGAAGATTTTCACCCATCGCTATACACTTATAGATATTTTTCCGTCCCTGAGCTTTGGGATCTCATGTCGAAGAGCTTTGTCAATTTCAAGGTTTATGGGGGATTTCCTGTAAATTCAAGGGGAACAAAAAGCGAGATCATCTCATTGATGAAAAGGCTTGCGGTCAAGCTTCACCTCATCCCAGTAAGCTTGAGGGCGAGGGCATATTTGAAAAGGATTTTTATGGAGAAGTTGATTTCCCTTCCCCATGAGGTCACTGAAGATATTACAGTTTATGAAGCTCCCATAGAAATTCTGGTGGATAGAGCGAATAAAGATTTTAAGATTTTATATGCAGTCGGGAAGAAGTAGATGATCTTATTCGGATATTGCTTTCAACTTGGCGCGGAAAGTGCCTCTGATTAACTGGAAGGTGATAGAAGCAAGAGAAAGAGAATGAACGAAATAGATAAGATTACCCCAGAAGCAATAAAGTAGACAATGACGATGGTATCCTGTAAAATGAAGAGTAAGAGATATATAAAATGGAGGTTAAGAGATGTCTTCCAAGATCACAATAGAGATACCACGTGAGGTCATTCATGCAACCCGGATGACTGCTGAAGAGCTTCGGCGGGAACTGTCCATCCATCTTTTCCAGCAAGGTAAACTCTCTTTTGGGAAATCCCGTGAGATGGCTGGCATGACCGCTTGGGCGTTCCAACAACTCCTGGGAAGCAGAGGTATCCCTGTCCACTACGATTTTGAAGATTACGAGGCAGACGTATCCATGCTAAAGGAGATAGGCCGGCAGTGAGGATCGTCAGCAATGCGTCCCCATTAATTAATTTGGCACGAATTGGCAAGCTTAACCTTCTTCATAAGCTGTACGGGGAACTCCTTATTCCGGAGGCTGTGTGGCATGAGGTTGTTACCGAAGGGATTGGGCAGCCAGGGGCAGAGGAAATTGAAGGTGCTACCTGGATTGAACGGCGAGTAGTCAAGAATAACGAACTTGTACAGGCATTATTGCAAGAGTTGGATGCAGGGGAGGCCGAGTCCATTGCATTGGCCCTCGAAGTAGGAGCGGATTGGTTGTTGATGACGAACACCTGGGAAGAGAAACCGCCCGACACCTCAATTTACACTCTTTAGGGCTTGTTGGCGTCCTCATTATAGCAAAACGTGAGGGTCTGATTTCTACAATCAAGCCTTGTCTGGATGCCTTACGGGACATGGCTGGGTTTCGTTTAAAAGATATGCTTTATATGAGAGTTTTACAAGATGAAGGGGAAGTTTAACCCACGGAGAAAGTTAGATCCGTTGCCCACGAAATAACAGAAGACATGGCACCCTATGAGCCGCCTGTAGAAATTCCCCGGAACGAGAGTGCAAAGGTTTCAAAATCTTATACGCCACCGGCAAGAAATAGTGGATGTTTCAGCAGGTATCTGCTCCTGCACAATTTTGAGGTAATCGTTGACTGAATTTTTCAGTCAAATTTTTAATATCAGGATTTAAAAGTTTGAAGAGGTTATTTTTTTGAGAAAGGGAGAATTTCTTCTGGAATTTTGACAGTAGAATGAGAATCGGTCTAAAATGCTTATAATAACAAGCAAAAATGAAATAGCTGAAAAATATGCCACTACCGGACTTTGATGCTTCTGGGGATTTGCCTCCCGGTGTACATCGTGCTACATTGAATGAAGTAATCCAGCGTTTCAGTTCAGTAGGTGGTCAAAGAGGTGTGTGTGCTCTTCGCCTGTCTCATGTCAATGAGTTGGCTAAACGTACCGGCCATTTAAAGCGATTTGTCATTTTTGGGAGCTATGTGACCGTCCAACCGAACCCAAATGATGTTGACGTGGTTCTTGTGATGGACGATGCGTTCCGCTTGGAAGAATGCCCTATCGAATCTCGAGGTTTGTTTGATCATGCTTTGGCCCAGGCAAGGTATGGCGCAAGTATTTTTTGGATACGTCCTGGGTTATTGATTGACGAAAGTGTTGAAGACTTCATTGCCTATTGGCAACTTAAACGGGATGGCTCAAAGCGTGGAATTGTGGAGGTGATACCATGATTGCTAACGATCAGGAGCTCAAGGTAACACAGGAGCGCATTGCACATTTACAAGGTTGGCTTGCGCAGATCCGTCAGAATGCTCGTCTTGAGGAGTTCGAAGCAGTGGCTAGTAGTTATCGTCTGGAGATTGAGCGGATGCAAGCCGAGGTCTTAGAGTATTTGTTGCGCCCTTTGCCTGCCGAGCATGAGGAGCAACTCGTATAAAGGCGTTAAAATCCGGAAGTATGAGGGAAATAGGGATACATCCTTTTTAACTTCAAAACACCCGTCAATCTATGACGGCATTCACACCATCGGGCGTAAGTTTGCTGAATATTGTTGGAAAGAAATCTAGCTCCTTTCCATGCTCAAGAGATATATCGGTGATTGGGCTACTGAAGCTCCGGATTACTCAAGTATTACACAGAGGCCAGGTTTAAAGAAACACAGGAACAGATAGCAAGGCTTTACCAGCGGTATCACTTTGCCAAGGAATTTGCCGAAGATAAAGATGTTCTTGAGATTGGTTGTGGGGCGGGTCTTGGGTTGTGGTATCTGGCAAGGTTTGCAAAGAAAGTGGTGGGGGGTATTGATACAAAAATGTGAATCTGGCAAGAGAATATTACAAATACCGGCCAAACATTACCATCGACTTAATGGATGCTCATAATTTGCCACTTCCTAATAGCAGCTTTGATTTGGCCCTGCTTTATTTCTTTATTTAAATAGGGACACATTGAATTTCCAAGGCTTTGCGGCTCGATTTTTTCAGGCAGATACATGAGCCACGCTTCTGTCCGTGTAATCGCAAAGACCATACTGGTCAATAAGAAAGATAGGAAAATTTGTTCGCCTGTCAGACGAAGTGACCGAAGGCATGTCACCCTATGAACCACCTGTTGAAATTGCAGTAGATTAAGTTAATAGGAATTTCAGAATTTTGTATGCCGTAGGGAAAGGGGGTTGAAAGTTTAAATGACAAACATTGGTGGAACTTGAAAATGTTGAAATCCGGCGATATAATGTTTTGAGAGGAAGTTCTAGGGGAAGATGAGATGAACAAAATTGTTTTAGATATTCCTGATGAGACGTTGTTGGCCTTGAAGGTGCCTTTGGAAGAGGCTGGCGCTGCCATACGGATGGCTGCTGCTGTCAAACTCTTTGAGTTGGGAAAACTTTCGTCTGGCGCGGCGGCTCGGTTAGCAGGGGTACCTCGGGTGGTTTTTCTTTCTCGCTTGGCAGATTACGGCGTAGACACTTTCCGTTTGACCGAAGAGCAGCTACAGAAGGAAGCTCGTCTTGCCTGAAGTCATCTGCAATACCTCGCCAATCCAATACCTCCACCAACTCCAGTTATTGCATCTCCTTCCTGCCTTAGCCGGTCGCATAATAGTTCCACCGGCAGTGGTAGATGAACTTGCAGAAGGTCGGGCCTTAGATATAAACCTGCCAGACTTAGGTGGATTTAATTGGGTAGAAATTCGCCGCCCTATCAGTGAACTGGCCATACCGCTGGTTACTGATTTGGGGCCAGGCGAAGCGGAAGTTCTTATGTTGGCTTTAGAAATGCGTGAGGCTGTGGTTGTGCTCGACGATGACCTTGCACGCCGTGTGGCAAAAACCCTGGGTCTCCGACTGACTGGTACGCTGGGATTACTTATTGATGCGAAAAAGGCAGGGCTTATTCCTTCGATTAAACCTTTGCTAGATCAACTTCAAGCGCTACGCTTCCGCGTGGCTCCACATACCCGCTTTGCTGTTCTTAGAATGGCTGGGGAGGAAAAATAGCAAGTTTGTTTTGTTATTAAGTATGGACTTGGGAAATTAAGAGTGAGAGACAGCGATAGGAAAAAGTCCATTATTTGTTCATTACAGAGTCTCAGGAGTTAAGGCAACCCAGGAACAGTTAGTGAGGCTTTATCAGCGCCATCACTTTGCGAAAGAATTTGCAAAGGATAAAGACGTTCTTGAGATCGGTTGTGGGGCTGGGCTTGGCCTTGGGTACCTGGCAAAGTTTGTAAATTAGTTTTGATTTAGTCTGAAGCAAGAGCCTATCTCAAAAGAATTAGTACTCACTGACTGAATTTTTCAGTCAATTACTATTCAATGCCTTTTTCCTCATGAAGCCGAATTAGGCTTCCATTTTTCAGTCAAATGTGATTTGTGGCCATTGAGAATGAGAGTGATCCGCGACAAGGGCCAGACTAACAAAACGAAAACTCCAGGGACCGAGGCTAAAGAGATGCACTGGGGTATTTCGTTGTAATCGGTCAACCCTTCGGAAGATACCTTTGACTGAATTTTTCAGTAAAAATGATGATCTTCTGTGCACCGGAGAAAAGATAAGTTGCAGAGCGTTCCCCGTTTAGGATATAATGTAAAAAACGAAATGGTAAAATTTGTAAACCAGAGAGGCCAAAGAAGATGGAAAAGGTGAGTTTGGAGAAAGCAAAGGAAGAATATGCTGGTCAGTGGTTGGCTTTCTTAGTGACAGATGAAATGCCTACAGGGGAACTGTTGGGTCAGGTGATTGGTCATAACTCTGATCGGAGAGAACTCCACAGAGAGCTAAGAGAGAAGAAGGTGGATCGAGCCTATGTAACCTTTGCTGGTCCGGTGGTAAAACCTGGCTATGCAGTGATCCTCTGATGAAAGTCAAGCTTGAAATACCAATTGTAATAAGACGCGTAAAAATCAACGGTCCTTCGGGTGTGCGTGAAATCGATATGGTTTTAGATACCGGTGCTGTTTACACCATCATGGCCTGGGATGTGGCAAAGGATATTGGTTATGATCCAGCTGTCTCCGAGCATCGGATGCCAATTGTCACGGCTAACGGAATCATTGAAGCTCCGCTCATCACAGTTCGGAGCATTCAAATAGCAGATCTTCGGGCAGGAGGGGTTGACGTCATTTGTCACGATATTCCTGAAATTACTGGGATTGAAGGCTTGCTCGGTCTTAGCTTTTTAAGAAAATTTAAGACCCTGATTGATTATACTACGGGGGTCTTGGAGATTACGACAGGATGAACAAATATTGATCGTTCCCATCTATAAAACCTCTTCCGCCACAAAACAGAGATAACAAGTAGCCCCAACAAACCAGACAGACCAAATAGACGAGATAAACCAGAGAAACCTGTCAACGAAATGAAGCGTCTATTTGACATTGTTTTTTCTTTATTAGGGTTGATAGTTTTATCTCCGGCTTTATTGGCCTTGGCTATTTTGATTAAGAAAGAAGACGGCGGGCCTGTGTTTTATCGGGGAGTGCGGGTTGGTCGAAATAGCAAGCCTTTTCGTATCTTTAAATTTCGCACGATTGTAGTTAATGCGGAAAACATCGGGGGGTCTCTCAACTGCAGATGATGATCAGTAATTGGGGACAGAAGTAACAGGCAACATGGTTATGCGGGATTTATTGCTACGGTCAATAAAGATTGGTCAGAATTCAATCCAAGTCCCTTTAGCACGAATTACTTTTCTATGCCAGAGGTTGGCAAACTGCTCCAGGATAATGGGTTTGGGGTACAAAGAAAGGTAAACCTCGCACCTTATCAAAGGTGAGGGGTAAATTAATACCGTTACCTCCCGAAATCACCAATGGAATGGCTGATTATACCCCACCTGTTCCCATCCCCAATGATGAACCTAACTTTGAATACAAAGTTATTTATGCTGTTGCCCAACCGTAAAGGCTCAAAGGTTAAAGCTTTCTGTTCTTTCAGACTGAATTTTTTATTCAATTTTAGTTGGCGCTCCGTGATCTCAAAAGGTACTATCACCCATGATTCGGTCCATCTTTGGTCAGCATGGTAGTGGCCAAACTCTTTATCGATCATTTAAAGCACACGCGGAGGGCGTTGCTAATTAAATGTTCCAGTCATGGTAGAGTATTTAGTACTCCAAGGGCGTCCTTCCAAGGCATTTAGGAACTCTTGATGTTATCGGAAAAGGGGCAAAGAAGCTGTTGCCATCTTATGAAGGAATAAGTCCGTGAAAGAGGTAAAATTTATTGCAATGTTGACTCCTGAAGATAGATACCGCCATCATCATGTAAGTTTTAGGAAAAGCATTCTCACCTTCGTGATTCAGTATGAAACGAAACTGGAAGATCAATGGTTCCTGTGGTAAAATATGATACAGAACATGGGTTCGCTCATCGCGATATTTTGGACAAGAAGGGTAATAAGCATAAGACTCCTATTTTTGCAAGGGATTATAACGAGGCCCTGACTTTCGCTGAATACGATATCAAATCCAATTGGATACTTTATAAAAAAGCCTTCTTAGGAGGTGTTGAGAATGGGCGTGAAAAAGGATGAGTTTTTCGTTAGGAATTCTGACCTGAGTATGGAGTTCAGCAAGTATGTTCTGGAACATCCTGAAATGGATGAGTTGTTGATAGAGGACACGGTGATCGTTTTTTTACCAGAGTTTGATCCTGAACTGAAGGATTTCAATGTCCAGATGGGTAAAGAAATCGAAGCGGAAGGGGGAAAGGTCCTTTACATAAAAGTGAAGCAGTTGTCTCCGAAAACGACGTCGAGGCTGGTCGGAGTGGAGGTCGCTCCCGGTCAATGATCATTATATCAGTGGACTCAGGCGTTGCGCCAACAATTCGGCAACTTGTGACATCTAATCAGTAAACATTCTGGCCTATATGATCGTTAAAAGGCATCAAAAAGGGCCGGCAGAAGAATACTGGTAAGATGTTCCAACAAGATACTCGAATTGACCGACCCAAAAGGGATGAGACATATACATTAGGGAGTTGACATGTAGCATCAGCAGTTCAGCTATACGAGGCCAAGAGCCACTTTTATGAGGTAATGGGCATGACGATTAGTCGAAACGAAGTATGGGTTCAAATCGCTGATCTGGACGAAGATGATCACATCCACTTCACACATGCCTTTCGAGAACTGATGAATGATCTCGGTTGGGAAGGAAAAGCGTTCGTCGGGCATTTAATCGGGCTCTGGTATGATCCGTTTGAACATATGCTGGATTACACCAGCGGCGAAGCCCGTTATTCAGAGGATCAGCCGGGTGAGTTCGACCGCAATGGGTTAGATGAGCCACAAGAGGTAGTTGAGTATTGGGCTGAGCGGTGGAGCAAAAATGATCGAAACTACCAGCCGCCCCATGAAGCAGGCACGGGTTTGGAGCTAGACACTGCTTGGTATCGCGATATTTTGCGTGCTAAATTGGTGTCGATGCGTATACCCAAGCGGTTGTTGCTGGCTTACAGAGAGAAAGTTCTTGAAGTAATTCGGCGACTTGAATCGAGCATGGAGTAATCATCATGCCTTTGGTAGATAATGAGTTTTCCTAAACTCTTCCCGACTGAATTTTTTAGTTAAACTTCCATTTCAATATGGTAAAGAAACTGGTATCATCCAAGCAAATCAACTTGGTGTTAAGATTAAAAACTGCCTAACATTGTAATTTTAACAGATGGAAAGACTCCTTTATCATACAGGTAGATTAAGTGAAGAGGAAGCGTTAAGGCTGGACTTTTCAGATGGTCTCTCCCGCACTGTGAGTGAACGGATTGAGTTAGGATTTATACCAATGAAATTGGCAGTCATAGATGAGGAGGACTATCGGATATTTAATAACATTAAAGAGTATCGTAAATGGGCAAACCTAAATTTAACCGGATGGTTAGGTTATTATTGCACGGATGATTGATAAACTCTTAAAATTAGTGGAGATTTTTCATAAACACGGTGTTCAATACCTTGGAGACTCAGTTCACGGCTGGGGATCAGTGATAAAATTGAGCAGTATAGGTTATTAAGGGAGGTGAGAATTTGATGAGAAATAAAAAATTTTTTGGGGATTATCCTCGGGACGAAGATAAATTTGCTGGAGAATATATTGCCGTGGTCAAAGGCAAAATTGTTGCTCATGGCAAGGAGCCCAAAAAAGTTATAACTGAGGGTAAAAAAATCACAAAAGAACCTTTGTTGACAAAAGTCCCAAGCAAAGGCTGGAAGGAAGCAATGATCCTATGCATGAGGTTAAGTTTAAAGGTAAAGAGATAGAGATTCCTGAATTTGGTATAAAATGGATTCCTACTGCTGAGGTTAGATTAATCGTGAACAGAAAGGCATATCTCTGTGAAATGATAGTTGATTCAGGAGCAGACATCACCATTATTCCTAGAAGCCTGGGTGATTTTCTTAGACTCTCTTTCTCGGGAGAAAAAATTCATGAAATCCGGGGGATTGGAGAAGGTACAATTCCTTATATAATTAAAAGCATAGAGATAAAAATAGGAAACTATAGGATTAAGTCTCGAATAGGAGTGGCATTGATTGAAGAAGTCCCTTTAATTTTAGGAAGGCTAGACATATTTGATAATTTTAATATTGAGTTTAGGCAAAAGGATAGACTCACGATTTTTCGCAAGATTTAAAAGGATGATTACGATGTATAGATAATGGCCGGGCAGCTCTTTATTTTTAATGTAAATGGAAAAATGTTTTTATGCTAAAGCGTTCATTTGATATTGTTTCTTCTCTATTTGGATTAATCCTATTTTCTCCGATTTTGTTAGTTTTGGCTATTTTGATTAAGAAAGAAGACGGCGGGCCTGTGTTTTATCGGGGAGTGCGGGTTGGTCGAAATAGCAAGCCTTTTCGTATCTTTAAATTTCGCACGATTGTAGTTAATGCGGAAAACATCGGGGGGTCCCTCAACTGCAGATGATGATCAGTAATTGGGGACAGAAGTAACAGGCAACATGGTTACGCGGGATTTATTGCTATTGTCAATAAAGATTGGTCAGAATTCAATCCAAGCCCCTTTAGCATGCGTTATTTTTCTGTTCCAGAGCTTGGTAAATTGCTCCAGAATAATGGATTCAAAGTAGAATTTTATGGCGCATTTTCGACTTTGCCAAATGGTTTAAAAGAAGAGGCTATTGCAACCATTAAAAGAATTGCTATTGCTCTTCGCCTTATCCCAAAGACAATGAAAGGTAAAGAATTCTTAAAGAGGATCTTTTTCGGTAAATTAATACCATTGCCTCCAGAAATTACCGATGGAATGGCCGATTATACTCCACCTGTCTCCATTCCTGATGATGAACCTAACTCTGAATACAAAGTTATTTATGCCATCGCCCGCCTTCGATAGAACGATAGCTCATTTTTTTCTATACGTCGGACTCCTTGACTCAATTTTTGAGTCAGCCACCTCCGATAGAAATCATAATTGGAAAAAGGCCAGATGTGATGGGGAAGCTTATCCCTCTTTCCAATGAAATCACCGAAGATATGGCCCCCTATGAACCACCCGTTGAAATTCCTTCAGACAGAGAGTGCAAAGCGTTTAAAATCCTTTATGCTGTTGTAAATAAATAGCGGATAACCTCCAGAGGGTATCAGCTCCCCCTCAACCTTGAAGTATCGTTGACTGAATTTTTCAGTCAAATTTGCGGGGCAGGCGGGCTGGACGGGTTGATTGCTTTTAAATTACACTTGGAGGTATAATAAGTAAGGCTCGAAGACCGATTTAAGAGTAGTGGAACGTAAGGTGTAAAGGGAAGGAAATGGAAGCATCATTGTTGAAAGAGTACGACGAGTGGGTTGCTGAGCACCTGGAGGAATTGGTGGCAAGATATCCTGCGAAGGTTGTTGCCATCCACAGGGGGGGATCATATTTGTCGGCGACGTGGAGACGGATATCTACCGAAAAGTCCGAGAGGCGGGTTTAGATCCGATTCCTTTAGTCTTTCGAGTCCCACGCGAGGAAGACCTGCAATCTGTTCTGGAGGTTCTGGTGTCAGGCTTGCATATATGCATTTAAAAATAGATGCTACTCTTGATGCTGAAATGAAGAGAAATTGTCGAAGTTCCAATCGATCTATCAGTTCAAATCCTGAGGTTTTCTAATCTTTCTGACTCAATTTTTGAGTCAACCTCTCAGCCCATGAAGAATAAACCAAACCCGGACGGGTTCTTCTGCTGTCCGTGATTTCCTCCAGAAATAGTTGATAGTATCAGACCAAAGTGGTATTGTTAAATAAAGCTTCACGGAGAGAGAAAAGGGGTGATCAAGAATGGTTAGAATGCAGAAAGTAATAAAAGCTATTTATAGTGAAGGAGTGTTCAAACCTATCGAAAAAGTCAATTTGTCTGAGGGAGAGAAGGTAGAAATTGAAATTAAAGAGCAAGAGGTAAAAAAAGTTATTTCTTTACGAGGGATATGGAGAGGAATTCAAATAAATGAAGAGAATATTGAGAAGGCAAAATATATTTGGGATAAAGAAGTAGAAAAACAGATAAACATTTTAGAGGAAGAAACGAATTCCTGAAAACGAATTGCCAATTTATATAAGTGATTTTCATAGCTTAATTTGGTACCTTGTAGACTCACCAAAACTTAGCTTTATTGCGAATAGATGTTTTAAAGAAGTAGAAGAAGGTAAGGCTAAATTACTTATTCCAGCTATCGTTATAGCAGAGATTATCTATATTGTTGAGAGTAGTAAGGTTAAAGCTAATATAGATAATCTCATTGATAGAATTCAGGAGGCAGAGAATTTTGAACTCTCTCCCCTTGGATTAGATCAATTACTTTGTCTTAAGGAACAAACAAAAATTATCGAAATGCATGATCGACTCATCGTTTGTGAAGCACTTATTAAGAGGGCAATGATAATTACCAAAGACAGGAAGATAAAGGACTCCGGCCTTGTCAAAGTATTATGGTAAAGTAAAAAAGTAAAATGTGGACACATACCATTTTTGGTTGTTGAAGGGTAGGCATCTCTTCTTTGTTCCTTCTGACTGAATTTTTCGCGTGCCCAGCTAAGGGTAGCGCAATCTAACGGGTGGAAGTCCCGTCATGGTAGAAGCCAGAGCCATGTAGCTTGGATGGCAGGAGGAGATGGAAACGTTTCCTTCTGAAGCCCATCGACAAAGTCCGCATAAGGCTGGCAAGCAACTATCCGGGTTGTAACTTACGTGAACGTAGAGGTAGCCTCGTAACAGTCAAACTCCACTGGCCGAGCCTTTGAAAAATGGGTGAAGGCAGCACTCTGTTACTGATACTGGCTAATAGGTGAGGGAGCGGTGGCGGGGTATCAGCGGCGACACGGATAGAGAGATGCACTGTCAACTTGGGAAGCCCTCCTCGTCCCTTATGGAAACATAAGGAGTAGAGGTAGGCACTATAAGTCGAGAGACAAAATGTGCCGACAGACAAGAGGGCGGCGGATGAGGCCGTATGAGCGAGGATGGGATGAGACATCATAACTCTCCCTATGCGAAGGGCCTCTGGGTCTGGATGGTTTGAGGAAACAGTGAAGGCTGGCCTGATTGCCATGAAGTGGCTAAAGACAGGCGGAAGGGGACATAAGGCACTGCTGGCAACGGCAGAAACGGATTTG
>Ga0194112_10004206_pt1 | contig 19763 bp, 16 predicted proteins | sample TA2MahC400mmetaG_FD_146191 | JGI IMG/M metagenome (GOLD analysis project Ga0194112, IMG submission 146191) | Freshwater microbial communities from Lake Tanganyika, Tanzania - TA2015016 Mahale Deep Cast 400m | ecosystem: Environmental > Aquatic > Freshwater > Lake | place: Tanzania: Lake... | reverse complement strand
TCTCGAGGATTGTCTTTAACCTCTCCCTGTCTTTGTCGTCCCAAAATATCTTCCCTCGCTGATTACCCCTTGAGGTTATATGATAAAAAGCTCCCTCGTACTCAATCCGCAACTGCCTTGCCATACCCCAAACATACCATAATTAACCATTTATGTAAAGTGTATAATTTAGCTTTGACCCCAATTCCGGGAATTAATAATAGATTGTTACAAGACTTCGTGAGATCCATTGAAAACCTGCCGGCATCCTAAACCAAGAACTAAGACTGGGACGGAACTGAACTCTAAGGGATATGGAGCTTGGCGACCTTCCTCAAGGCCATCACCAGTCCCTCCCTGAAGGTGAGGAAGAGGACAACCAGGAGGACCCCATACACCAGCAGACTCAGGGCTCCCAGGGGCCTCACCACCTCATGCACCGCGGTAAAGACCGCTCCCCCAAGGATAGGCCCGAGCAGGGTAGCCATGCCGCCAAACAGGAGCATGACCAGGACTACAACATCGACTCTTACAAAGGAGAATACATCGGGATTAATAAAGCCATTGTAGTAGCCGTAGAGGGATCCCACAATACCCAGGAGCACTGATCCGATAAAGGCGGCAAGCACCTTGTACCGGGTCACATCTATGCCCGCCAGCTCGGCGGTGAGCTCATCATCCCTTAGCGCCCGAAAGGCTAAACCAATTCGTGAGCGCATCAGAAAATGATAAAAGAGGAGCGAAAGCAAAAGGATCACTAAGAAGATATAGTAGCTTGACCACCGGTTCTCAAATATACCGAGCCCCAGACTCCTTGTCACTAAACCATCCTCGCCGTGAGTGAGCCCCCGCAACCCCAGGATCAGGTTATAAAACACGAAAGTGAAGACGAGAGTGACCATGCCTACGAAGATCACGCCCAGTCCCCGGCGCACCGAGACGTAACTAAAAAGAGCTCCGATGACACCGGCACACAAGACCCCGAGCGGTATGGTTACCCAAGGGGGCACACCTAGCTCCCTTGTCATCACTACGGAGAGGTAAGCAGAAGAGGCGGCCAAAGCACCCGTGCAGAGGAAGAGCTGCCCAGTGTGGCCGAAAATAATGTTAAAAGCCATAACATAGCTCATGTAGGCCAGCATAATCGTGGCAAGCCTTAAGTAGTAAGCACTCCCCCATATCGAAAAAGGGAATAGAGCCAGAACTGTGCCCACTATCAGCAACGCTATATAGTTTGGCCAGGAGGTTCCTCTAATCATGTCCAATAACCTAAAAGCCCGCTCGGCCTGACCACAATGGTGAGTGCAGCGGTCGCTAGGAAGATGATGAAGGTCAGATAGGCGCCTATGTAAAAGCTGCTGAAGGCGTGGACGACTCCCAGCAGAATGCCCGCTGCTATGGTTCCGTTGATGCTTCGCACCCCTCCCACGATGGTGACTACGAAGGCAAAGATGGTGAGTTCGAACCCCATGTGGGGCCGCAGGGAAGCAAAAAGCCCAAACGTGATCCCTACAAGCCCAGCCATCAGCGCGCCCAGAACGAAGATGATGATCCGTATCTTAGTAAGGTCTATCCCACACAGCTCCGCTCCTACCTCGTTCTGGATGATACATCTGATGGCCTTACCAAGAGTAGTTCCCCTAAGGAAGAGGAGGAGCGAGAGGAGGGCGAGGCTAGCCACCAGCGCTGCGATAATGCCACTTGTCCTGATGGTGATGCTAAACACGGTTATGGCCGGTATGGGGACCCGCAAGGCTAAAGCCTCAAAGGGGAAACGGTACTTCACGTAGCCATCGATGACGAGGGCGAGGCCAAGGGTCAACAAAAGGCCAAATAGAACCCTTGCCTCGCCTTTGTATCTGTAGGTTGGGAGCAGCAATGATCGCTCGACCAGCAGGCCGAAGACCCCAGCCACAAGGATTCCGAGAAGGGAAGCCAGGGGAGGGGTCACCCCCTGGCCTATAAGCACCGCGGCAGAGATCCCCCCTATCACAGCCAACTGACCATGCGCCAGGTTTAACACGCCGCCCAGACCAAAGATAAGGGTAAACCCCAAGGCCAGGAGCGAGAGCTGCAGCCCATAGATCACGCCGTCAATCAATAACATCAAGCCACACCAAGATAGGCCCTTTTGACCTCGGGTTCCTCCAGAAGGTCGTTCGCCCTCCCCTGGAGTCTGATTAACCCGTTCTCAAGAACATAGGCCCTATGAGCCAAAGAGAGGGCGGCAGGGATCTGCTGTTCGGCTAGGAGAATAGTCGATCCCTCCTCCTTGAGCCGGTGGAGCTGACGGTACATCTCGGCCACCAAGATCGGGGCGAGCCCTGTGGAGGGCTCGTCCAGAAGCAACACCTTTGGCCTCGACATCAAGCCTCGGCCGATGGCCAGCATCTGCTGTTCCCCCCCACTCATGGTTCCTGCCAGCTGCCTCTTGCGCTCCGCTAACCTTGGGAAGAGGGCAAATACAAACTTCAGGGTCTCCCTCTTTGCCTTGGCGATGCCACTGGTATAGGCACCCAGCTCCAGGTTCTCCTGCACCGTCATCTGGGGGAAGAGCTCCCGCTCGGCAGGGATATAAACCATTCCTGACCTAACGACCTTGTGAGCTGGAAGCTTGCCCACCTGTATACCCTGGTAGAAGATCCTACCTTTCTTGGGCTTTAATAGGCCAGCGATGGATTTGAGGAGCGTACTCTTCCCCGCCCCGTTGGAGCCTATTACCGCCACCACTTCCCCTTCATTTACTTCAATACTGACGCCCTTCAGTACAGGTATCTCCCCGTAGGAGACCTCTATCCCTTCAACTCTGATCATCGCGATCACACCCTTCCCAGATATGCCTCAATCACCGACTCATCCTGCGCGACCTCAGCAGGGCTTCCCAGGGCGATCACCTCGCCGTAGTTGAGCACCATAACCCGCTCCACTACCCTCATAATAGCCTTCATCACATGCTCTACCCAAACGATGGTAACCCCCAGTTCATCCCTGACCCGCCTAACGAGGCGCATGGACTCTTCGATCTCTGTGGGGTTCAGACCGCTCATGACCTCATCAATCAAGAGGACGTCCGGTTGGGTGGACAGGGCCCTAGCCAGCTCGATCATCTTTTTCTCATGCAAATTCATGCCCGCTACTGGGTGGGACCTCTTGTCGTGCAGACCGAGGAAATGCAGGACCGAATCGGCAACTTCTACAGGCGAAAGGCACTTGCCTCTCCTGTCACGGCCTCCAAAGATGGCTCCCGCTGCCACGTTCTCTAAGACGGTCATGCTCAAGAAGGGACGGGGCGTCTGGAGCACCCTGGATATTCCCAGTCGACAAATGGCATGGGGCTTCATCCCGGTCACATCCTGGCCCTTGAAGAGCACCTTCCCGCTGCTCGGAGGGATAATGCCACTTATCGCGTTTAATAAGGTCGTCTTCCCAGCGCCATTAGGGCCGATCAGCCCAAAAATCTCCCCCCGAGTCACTTCCACGCTCACATTCTTCAAGGCACCGAGCCCGCCAAAGTATCTTGTTATACCTTTTCCCTCAAGGATGATGCCCATCGATTTATTTCTCGGGGACATACGGGGTGATAGTAGGACTGCGCAAGACAACCTTGGGACGCCACCAAGCCCCTGGATTGATCTTACCAGGGTCGCCCTCCTCGAAGGTGTACAAGATGAGTGCCCCTTCCTTTGGTTCACCCCATTCGGTGTAAGAGATCGGGTAAGCATAGCCGGGCTGGATAAATCGCCCCTTGCGGATGAAATCGGCAATGACCCTGGGGTCGTCCGACTTCGTCTGGGCGATGGCATTGGCTACCATCTTGACGATCACATAGCCCGAGAACGCACTCATATCAAAGATCGTTCTAAATTTGGGGTAGAATTTCGCCGCCAGTTCCCGGTAAGCCGGGTGCTCGTAATCGGCAATGGTAATGTCAATGGCGCGACCGAACATCGGCTTACCTACTGTTTTCACCCAGACCTCCGGCGGGTCCCCAGACCCGGTCGTGTAGTGGCCTACCCCCAGCTCAATGGCCTGCTTCGTAGCGACGAATTTCCCTGGCGGATGGCCGAGCGTGATAATTATCTCGGGCTTCAGAGGTTCCAGCCTCCTGAGGTACGGGGTGAAGTCCGTTTCGGGAACAGGGGCCACCTCTATCTTAACCTTTAGCCCGGGCACGGGCACAAGCCGATTCTCTATGGACTTCTTAATGGCATGTCCCCAAGCATAATCTGCAATGATAGCCCCGATCCTTGTCAACCTCTTTTCCTTGATGAAGCTAGCGAAGGCCTCTAAATTCGATGGAGCTGCCAGAAGGGCTGTTCTAAAAGTAAAGCGGCTGCCCTTCGTGAGGATGACATGGGAGCCCGACATCGTCAGGAACAAGGGAACTTTTAGCTCCTCGGCAAGCCGGGAGGTCGCCAGGCCTATACCGCTGGAGATGATACCTCCTACCGCCACCACACGGTCAAGCTCGACCAGTCTCCTAAACAAGGTCATGGATTCATCGGGATCGTTTTTGGAGTCTAACTTCACGACTACCACTTCTCTCCCCAGCACCCCCTTTGCCTCGTTCAACTCGAGAGCGGCAAACTCCATCCCTTGTGCTGCCGGGATACCCCAGGTATGAAAGGGACCGCTTAAGCAAGTAAGGGCCCCGATCTTGATAGGGGGAAGCGCTGAAGCACAATCTACCGCCACAACCAGCATAAGTATAATCGCCAATATTATCATTCTTTTTTCGCGCATCTTGCACCTCCATTATCAAGCATTGTTTCAAATTATATTAATTATCGAACTGGGAGTCAAGAGTCCGAATTGAGGGGATCCTCAAGCTTCACGGATCACACGTTTGGCTTTGCCCTCAAATCGTGGAAGTTCACCAATCTTGACCACTTCCACATCAGGAGTGACGCCGATTCGGAATTTGAAAATTTCTTTGAAGGCCTTCACCGCTCGATCTATTTCCTCTTTTGAAAGGGAAGGGGAAGAGGGTTCCACACGAATTTTTAGATGTTTTCCAGATCCCATTTTGGGTGCGAAGACCTGATATTCGTTTGAAAATTCTTTTATTTCGCGAACAAAATTTTCAATGGCTGAAGGAAAGATATTGACCCCGCCAAATTGGAACATATCATCTGCCCTGCCGATGATCCCTCCATCTAATCGGAGGAATGTACGACCACAATCGCACTTCTCATAATTGAATTTGACGACGTCACCCATTCGCCATCGGATCAGAGGCATGGATTCGCAGCAAAGGTTAGAGAGGACCAGTTCTCCCTCTTCCCCTGGACCAAGATTTTTGCCTGTCTTGGGATCGATCACTTCGGCAAGAAACATGCTTTCAATCATATGGGTTCCTTTCTGAGCCACACATTCAAAACCGAAGTTGGAGATTTCTGTGGATCCAATGTCATCATAGTTTTTGGCACCCCATATAGTTTCAATCTGTTTTTTTGTTGAAGGAATCTGAGCTCCTGGCTCCCCTCCCGTAATAACGATTCGGACTGTCGTCTTTGAGAGATCCACGTCCATCTTCTTGGCAACTTCTCCAAGGAATAGAATATAAGTGGGCGTGCCACAGACTACCGTTGGTTTCCATTCGAGGATATTTTTGATACGATCCTCTGAGCTCTGTCCTCCACCGGGAACGATGAGAACCCCAGCCTGTTCAAAGGCTGCCTGAAGTCCCCACCAGGCTAAGTAGAAGCCATAGTTAAAAGGAACAAACATAATATCAGCCTTGGTAATTCCATAGCCATACATGAAATACATGAACTGTTCGTAGTAGTTGACGAACCAATCCTTTTTACTCAATAAGGATCGAACAGGGATCCCAGTGGTCCCTGTGGTCTGAAAGGTCCTAATGCCTTCTTCAGGAGAAACACAAAGGAAGTCTCCAAATGGAGGGTATTTTTCCTGGCTTTGACGGAGCTCTTCTTTTGTCGTAAAGGAAACTCTTTTTACATCCTCTAAGGTCTTAATGTGGTCAGGCCGAACGCCTGCCTGATCGAATTTACGTCTATACATCGGGCTTTTTTCATAGACATAAGCCATCTGATTTCTGAAAAGGTTGAGCTGATATTCCAGCAATTTATCCCTTGGCATCGTTTCCAATTCGGGTTTATACATAATCACTTTTTCCATATTTCCTCTATTTACCCCGTTAGAAAGCCGCGCCATCTATGACGAGGATATGAAAAGAAAATATTCGTTTATTATGGAGGCCGGGATTAAAAGCCCAGCCATTTCTAACGGGGTGAATTCCCTTTTTCTTTTAATCCCATCAAAATCTTTTCGGGAAGGATGGGGAGGGTTTTTGCTCTGACCCCTGTGGCATCATACACGGCATTGGCAATAGCGGCCACCATCCCTGAGACGTATCCTTCTCCCACCTCCTTTGTGCGATAGGGAATGTCTTTTTCATACCTCTCAGTGATGACGTCGATGTAATGAGATTCGACCATATCTTTGGTGCAGGGGATTTTGTAGTCGAGGAAGGAGGTAGTAAGGGTTTTGCCCTTATTCATCAAGACCTCTTCCCAGAGGGCATGGCCTTGAGCCATGGAGACCTGACCATCGATTTGGCCTTCAACAAGTAATGGGTTAATGGGAAAACCACAGTCATGAGCTGTAGTGGCCTTCAAAAGTTTTACCTGGCCGGTCTCCATATCAACCTCCACCTCGGCCACCTGGGCATCGAAGGCATAGTTGTCACTCCATCTCCCTTTGGTAGTGGCAAGACTTGGATGCATTGGCACCTCTTTCATTGTTCGGTAGTGCCCCTGACCGATGATAGGATTTCCCCGACGCTTTGCGATACTTGCAGCCACTGCCTGGGTGAAAGAGATGGATCGTCCTGGAGAGCCTTTAACAAAGATCTCACGGTTCTTTGAAATTAAGTCCTCGGGATTAGCTTCAAGCTCCTGGGCCGCAACTTCAAAGAGTTGGCGCCTTACATCGGAGGCAGCAATCTTTACTGCATTTCCTGAGACATAAGTCCCTCCGCTGATCCAGGAGCCAATATCCACAGGGGTGGTTTCTGTATCTGCTGCCACCACCCGAATATCCTCCATTGATATTCCGAGCTCCTCAGCGACAATTTGGCATAGGATGGTTTCGGCACCCTGGCCAATGTCCAGTGCCCCGGTGAGCAGGGATACTGTGCCGTCGTCATTGAGTTTGACAATAGCTGCAGAGGTGTTGGGGTAGATGAGGGAACCACTCATGTAGGAAGAGATCCCCATTCCAATTCCTCTCCTTATCCTCTGTCCCTCCTGTGCTTTCCTCTTGCCGTATCTTTCTTTAAATTGGGTTGCCCGAGCAACCCTTTCAATACATTCGACTAAACCACAGTTCCTGACTGAGTCTTCATTGGGAAGAATGTCTCCTTTCTGTCGAGCATTTTTCAAACGGATCTCTACAGGATCGATCCCTAACTCTTCAGCAATCGTGTCCATCTGTGATTCAACAGCAAATCGAAGATTAGGAGCACCATGTCCTCTTTGTGGAGCCCTGACAGGATTATTGGTGTAGACGGAGTAACCTTCGTATTTCAGGTTTGGAATTCGGTAGCAAAGCATGACAAAACCCCAGCAGAGGAATATCACTACCACTCCACTTCCCCGGTAGGCACCGCTATTATTAATCACCTTGACTTGCTGGGCAATTAGGGTTCCATCTTTTCTGACGCCTGTCTTTAGCTCCACAAGGATGGGTTGGCCGTGCCTCGAGGCCTCAAATACCTCCTGCCTTGTGCAAACCATTTTCACCGGCCTTCGGGCCTTGATCGATAGTAGAGAGGCACAGAATTCATGAGAGAAAAGATCGACCTTCCCTCCGTATGCACCTCCCACATAGGCCTTCAGGACACGAACATTGCTGAAAGGAAGTCCTAAGGTTGTGGCCAACTTCGCCCTTTTGATAAAAGGCCCCTGGCTTGATGTCCAGACATTTAGCTTTCCGGTGAGATCGAAACTCGCCAGTGTGGCCTGAGGCTCCATGTAACAATGGGTTCTCAACTGTCCCTCAAAACGATCCTCCCGAACAAGGTAGGATTCGGCAAATCCTTTCTTCATATCTCCCCATCCGGTCTCCGTCTTGCCGCCGACATTCTTATAGGGCTCCTTTAGCTTTGGATGGCTGGGATGGATTTCAGGGGCATCTGGCCTCATCGCCTCCTCAGGATCAAAGACTGCAGGAAGTTCTTCGTAATCGACTTTGATGAGACCCAGGGCCTCCTCAGCCACATACTCGTCAATGGCCGCAACAGCGGCAACCTCTTCCCCAATATAGCGGACCCGATCCATGGCCAAAGGATATTGGTCAGGAGGATATCGGGGGGTCTCCACAAATCCGTGCTTGATCCCAAGGGTATCCTTCCCCGTAATTACTGCCTTCACGCCCGAAAGTCTCTCTGCTCGGCTCGTATCAATATTGAGTATCTTAGCGTGAGGGTAGGGACTCCTCAAAATCTTACCCCATAACATTCCCGGAAGAACCATATCTACAGTGTAAAGAGCTTTTCCCGTTGCCTTCTCCACCCCATCCTTTCTCGGAACACTCTTGCCCACGAAGGATAACTCTTCCATATCAATCCACTCCTTTAGATGCTTCTATAATGGCTTCCACAATTTTGTTATAGCCAGTACACCTACAGAGATTTCCTTCCAATCCTTTTAGGATTTCCTCTTTGGAGGGTTTTGGATTTTCATCGAGGATCGATTTTGCATTTAGGATCATCCCAGAGGTGCAATAGCCACACTGGATGGCCCCATATTGGATGAAGGCCTTCTGCAAAGGATGGAGCTTCTCTCCATTGGCCAGACCTTCAATAGTAGTGATCTCCCATCCCTGGGCCTCAATTGCCAGCCTCAAACAGGAAAGGATGGGTTTTCCGTCAATCAAGACGGTACAGGCACCGCATTCCCCTGTGCCGCAAGCCTCCTTTGCCCCTGTGAGGCCTAAATCCTCCCTTAATACTTCCAGGAGCGTTCTTTGAGGCTCCACGGCAAGCTCACAGGTTTCACCATTGACTCTCAACTCGATCAATTGCTTTTTCATCTGATTTTCTCCATTGCTTGAAAGATGGCCCGCTCCACCAACACTCTGCTCATCTCCCTCCGATACCAAGGCCTGGAGCGAGGTTGGGTTTCCTCAGAGGCTACTTGAGCTGCCTCCTTAATGATCCTCTCTTCCAGCTTTTTCCCCTTTAATATTTTTTCCGCAGCTTTCGCCCTGATCGGGGTTGGAGCAACAGAGGAGAGAGCAATCCTTGCCTCCTGAGAGATTAGATCTTTTGGGTCCATTATGAGAAGGACAGCCGTTCCCACAAGGGTTTCCCCAACAGAAGAAGCTTTATGAAGGTATTGGTAAGAGCCAAAAGTGAAGGGAGCAGGTTTAGGGATCTGAATCCCTACTACTATTTCTTGGGGATCGAGGGCAGTTTGGAAGGGACCAAGAAAAAATTCTTGAAGGGGAATAGTCCTTTCACCGTTAAGATGGACTAACTTCACCTTCGCCTCCAAGACCAGCAAAGGAGCTGCCGCATCCGATGAAGGGGAGGCATTACAAATGTTACCCACCAGGGTTCCCATGTTTCTCACCTGACGGGTTCCGATCTTAAAACAGGTTTCAGCGAGAAAATCGAACCTTTCTCTAACGACTGGATGATGGACGAGGGCGTCATGCGTGACGAGGGGGCCAATCTTTAGACCTTCCTTATCATGCCATTCGATTTTATCTAAATTGGAGATCCCTTTAAGACTGACTAAAACTCTGGGATGAATTTCCTTCTTCTTCATTTTGACGAAGAGATCTGTCCCCCCAGCCAAGACCTTGGCCTCCCCTTTGTATTGATAGAGTAAAGAGCAAGCCTCTTCAATGGAGGATGGATGAAAATATTCAAATTTTGGTATTCGCATCTTTTTCTCCAGTTCAGTTTTCATTAAATATTGCACAGTAAAATTTTTTTATCAATAGGTTTCGTTATTTTTGTCAATGATGGGGAGATCATTTTAAATATTTGACATCAGTCCTATGAATTTGTTATGGAAACTCACATGAAAGAGATGGAAAAAAGAAAGGTCCTAAGCGAAGTGGCTTTGGGTAATATTCCACCCGATATGCTTGTTACTAATGGGACCCTTTTCAATGTTTTCACAAAAGAGTTCATCAAGGAACAGTCAATCTGGATCAAAGATGGCATGATCGCCTATGTAGGGCCTGATCATGATCCTCCTGATGATGGTACGACTCAGCTTATCGACGCTGATGGAATGGTCTTACTTCCGGGACTGATCGAAAGTCATACTCACATCTTCAATAAATCAGGGATAGAAGAATTGATAAGACATGTGATCGCGAGTGGCATTACTACAATTGTTACTGAGACGGAAGATTTTGGAATCATTAGTGGGAAAGAAAGCATTGGATACATTTCAAGAAACTTTGAAGGACAACCGATCAGACTCTATTACACCTTACCTCCCTTCTGTGCCCTCACCCCATCTTTGGAGATCAATGCTCCTACTGATGAAGAATTTTTATCCCTTCTGAGGGATCCTAAATGTCTTGGAATAGGGGAGATTTATTGGGGCAACATTTTTTTGGAAGGACAACAGGGAGAGAGATTAAGGAAATTTATCTCCTTTACTCTCGATCTTGGTAAGAGCGTCGAAGGACATGGTGCAGGTGCGGCTGGGAGAAAACTCCAGGCGTATACCGCTTTCGGTGTTTCCTCTGACCATGAGCCAATCACCGAAGATGAGGTTTTGGAAAGGCTGAGGCACGGGTATTGGACGATGATCAGAGAAGGGTCTGTTAGAAAGGAATTGACGGGGGTAAAAGGGATTTTTAATAAGAAAATTGATTTTAGAAGATTAATTCTTGCATCTGATGGGATAGACCCCGAAGAGCTTCTTAAAGAGGGTTATCTTAAGGGTGCACTGAAAAGGGCATTGAAACTTGGGGTTCCACCAGAATTAGCTTATCAGATGGTGACCATTAATGTAGCTGAGCATTTTCATCTTGATCATCTTATTGGATCTCTCGCCCCTGGAAAGATGGCGGATATTTTGGTCATTCCTTCACCCGATGAATTCTCGCCACAACTTGTCATGTGTGATGGGAAAATCATCTTCAGAGATGGGAAACCCATTGCCGAGACCAAAAAGTTTTTTTTCCCGGATGACATGTTCAATACGGTAAATGTTCAAGACTACCCTCTTCCTTCTTTTACGAATAAGGGAAGGGTGAGGGTGATAGAACTTGTAACCAATCTTGTGACCAGGGAGAGTATCATTGATATCGGGGACTCCGAAGAATCCAAAGACACTATCATGGTATTTGCATTAGATCGCATAGGGAATGGAGGGGGATTTACGGGCTTTCTTAAAGGCTATGGCCTTCAAAGAGGAGCTTGTGGATCTACATTATGCTGGGATACTATTGATATGATCGTTCTGGGATGCGATCAGCACTCGATAGAAACGGTCATCCATAGACTCAAAGAAATTAAGGGTGGATATGTTTATGCCATAGGAGGTGAAGTCATTTCAGAATTTTCTGCTCCTATCTGTGGTTTCATATCCCTGAAACCTTTGGAGACGATAAAAGAAGAGCTAAAACAGCTTGAAAAGTCTTTGGAGAGGAATGGTGTGAAATTGGAAAAGCCTCTCCTCACCCTCGATATCCTTGGATCACCTGCCATTCCCCACCTTCGAATTACCCATGATGGCTATGTGAGATTAAGAGACAGGAAGATACTTCCCCTCGAAGTCTGATTTTCAAGGACGGCCATTTAAAAAAAGATGTTAAAAGTAGAATCCGGGTCGTATTTTTCAGGAGGTTTCTTTTCTTGCTCTTTGAGTTTGGCATGAGCAGCGGCGAGCCGTGCAATTGGGAGCCGTGGGACGGAGCAGCTCACATAGGAGAGGCCAGTGGAATGGCAGAATTCGACAGACTCCGGATGACCCCCATGTTCACCACAGATCCCGATCTTCAGATCTGACTTAGTCCTTCTTCCCCATTCAATGGTGATCATCATGAGCCTTCCAACCCCTTTCACATCCAATACCTCAAAGGGATTGTCTTGGAGGATCTTTCGCTGATTGTAAAGAGGAAGAAATTTATTCTCCGCATCCTCTCTTGAAAAGGAGAAAGTCGCTTGGGTGAGGTCATTAGTTCCGAAGGAGAAGAAATCTGCAACTTCTGCCAATCTTCCTGCTCTCATACAGGCCCTGACCACTTCGATCATCGTCCCAAATTTAAATTGGATCTTCACTCCATATTGTTTTTCCACTTCCTTTTGAACCTTTTTCACTAATTGATAAACCCATTTTAATTCTTGAGCGGTACAGACCTGAGGGACCATGATTTCCGGTTGAATATCGAGGCCCTCTTTCACCAATTCGGCCGCTGCCTCCATAATCGCCTGGATCTGCATCTTATAGATCTCGGGATAAGTGATTCCCAACCTCACCCCTCGGTGGCCGAGCATGGGATTGACCTCCATCATCTCCTTCACCTTCCTTAGCGTCTCCTTTTCTTTCCGGATCAATTTTTTATCAAGCCTCTTCTCTTTAATCTCGACGATATCCGTGGCCACATGCTCAAGTAGTTTTAGAGATTCTCGAGAGGATGGATCCAAATATTTCATTGCGTCGGAAATATTCTCCATCGAGGCAAAGGCGGACTCCAGTTCCTTCAGGTTTCTGAGCTCTGAAGCCAATTCTTCGGCCGATGGGAGAAATTCATGAAGCGGTGGGTCAAGGAGGCGGATGGTCACGGGGAGCCCCTTCATAGCCCTCAATATCTCTTTGAAGTCACCCTTTTGCAAGGGAAGAAGTTTGGCAATGGCCTCTGCTCTCTTCTCCTTCGACCCTGCCAAGATCATCTCTCGAACAATGGGGAGCCGATCCACGGCATTGAACATCCTCTCTGTTCGACAGAGGCCAATCCCTTCTGCACCTAATTGTCTTGCCCTGACCGCAGCCTCAGGTGTATCGGCATTGGCTCGAACCCCCATCGTCCTAATCTCATCAGCCCAACTTAAGAGCGTAAGAAGGTCTTTGCTGATTTCTGGATCTATGGTTGGGATCTCCCCCAAGTAGACTTCACCTTTAGAACCATCAATGGTGATGAAATCTCCTTCCTTGATGTGGATGTTCCCAACAGTAGCCTCTCTCGCATTTATGTCGATATGGAGTGCTTCACATCCTGATACACAGGGTTTTCCCATTCCCCTCGCCACAACGGCTGCATGAGACGTCTTTCCTCCGCGGCTGGTCAAGATTCCTTGGGAAGCAAAGAAACCGTGGATATCCTCAGGTTTTGTTTCCTCTCGAACAAGGATCACCCTGTGCCCAAGTTTCCCCACCCTTTCGGCCTCATCGGCATCGAAGATTGCCTTTCCAGATGCTGCCCCTGGAGAGGCAGGAAGACCGATAGCCGCCGGTTTCCCCTTGAAATTTGGATCGATCCGCTTGTGGAGCAATTGTTCCAACTCATGGGGCTTTAATCTCATCACAGCTTTTTCTTTGTTAATCAATTTCTCGGTCACCATCTCTTTGGAGGTCTGTACGATGGCTTGGGCATTCATCTTTCCATTTCGAGTTTGGAGGATATAGAGGGTTCCCTTCTCCACAGTGAATTCGAAGTCTTGAACTTCATGAAAATGTTCTTCCAAAGTCTTCCTTACCCGTTCCAACTCTCGGTATATTTTTGGCATTTCCTTCTTCATCTCTTGGATAGGTTTAGGCGTTCTGATCCCGGCCACCACATCCTCACCCTGGGCATTGACCAGATATTCGCCGTAGAGGACATTTTCTCCATTGCCGGGATCTCGAGTAAATGCCACACCTGTCGCTGAGTCAAAACCCATGTTCCCGAAGACCATGGTGCACACATTGACAGCGGTTCCATTGGCCATTTCAGGAGTGATGTTAAATTCTTTTCTATAATCGATTGCCCTTTTGCCCATCCAGGATTTAAAAACTGCTTCAATGGCGAGTTTCAATTGAACCATCGGATCTTCTGGAAAAGGAGATCCTGTCCTCTGTTTAATCAACCTGAGATACTGTTCACAGATATCCTTGAGATGGTCTGCATTGAGATTCGTATCATCAACCACTCCTGCCTTTTGTTTCGTCTTATCTAGGATACGATCAAATTCCCTTTCGTCCAGGCCAAGAGCAATCTTGCCGAAAAGTTGAATGAACCGTCGATATGCATCGTAGGCAAACCTTCCGTCTGAGGTGATCTGGATTAATCCTTCGATGGTCTCGTCGTTCAAACCCAAATTGAGGATGGTGTCCATCATTCCGGGCATGGAGAGTGCTGCACCTGATCGGACGGAGAAGAAAAGAGGGTTATGGGAGCTTCCGAATATTTTTCCTGTTTTCTCCTCAACCTTTTTTAGGTTTGCCTCCACTTCTTCCATGAGACCCTTTGGAATTCTTTTTTTATCATCATAGTACTCGCGACAGGCTTCGGTCGTGACGATAAATCCTGGGGGAACAGGAAGACCCATACGGGTCATTTCAGCCAGCCCTGCTCCTTTTCCCCCGAAGAGTTTCTTATTGGTACCATCCGCCTCTTCAAAGAGATAGACATATTTTGAACTTTTCATAAATCTCCCTTCTTCCTACCTAGGATTAGTATCTATATTATTTCTAATTTATTTAAAAATCAACCCATTCGACTCCCCGGTCTGATCCTTCGACTACGTTCAGGACAAGCGCCCGGGGGTATGCCTTCGGCCCGAGCGTTCGGCTGAGCTCACGACGAAGCCCTCTCCCCATTGGGGAGAGGGGAAGGGTGAGAGGAAATTTCGAATAGTTTTGGTTAGAATTTTATCTAACGGGGTTGACAAGGGTTTTGGGTTCGGATAAATTTAATTTAATAATGATTCTAAGGAGGGATAATGGGAAATCGTCCTTATATCCTTTGGTTTGATGAGATCAGACTCAATGATCTTCCCCTCGTGGGTGGGAAGAATGCTTCCTTGGGGGAGATGCGGAGGGAACTGACAAAATCCGGGGTGGAGATCCCCAATGGATTTGCCGTGACTGTGAATGCTTACCATGCCTTTTTAGATGAGGGGATCGTCCAAGAGTGGTATGACACAAAGAGCAAACCAAAGGTGAGAGAGAATATCAGGGAGATACTGTCCGGTCTCGATGTCGAAGACATAGAAGATCTTTCAGAGAGAGGGAGTCGTGTTCGAAGGCTCATCTATAGCCTTGAATTACCCAGGGAGATCGTAGAAGAGATTGTTAAGGCCTATAGGAAATTATGTAAGGAATATGGGGAGGATACGGATGTTGCGGTTCGTAGTAGCGCCACCGCCGAAGACCTTCCCGGTGCAAGTTTCGCCGGTCAACAAGAAACGTTTCTTAACATTCGTGGGGAATATGCACTGATCCAAGCTTGCAAACGATGTTTTGCCTCCCTCTTTACCAATCGGGCCATCTCCTACAGAGTCCATAAAGGATTTGACCACTTTCAGGTAGCCCTTTCTATTGGGATTCAGAAGATGGTACGATCTGATAAGGCATGTTCCGGTGTGATGTTCACCATCGATACAGAATCTGGTTTTCCGCATGTCATCTATATCACTGGCTCCTATGGACTGGGAGAGAATATTGTCCAGGGGGTAATCAATCCTGACGAATTTTATGTCTTCAAACCCTGCCTCCGGAAGGATTATAAACCCATCATTCAGAAAACCCTCGGGACGAAAGAGATCAAAATGATTTATATGGTGGAAGGGGAGAGTTCGACAAAGAATGTCCCTGTCTCTGCACAGGAAAGATCAGATTTCATCCTGAGTGATGAGGAGATCATCCTCCTTGCCCAATGGGGGGTAAAAATCGAAGAGCACTATTCTAAAAAGACAGGTATTTATATGCCCATGGATATTGAGTGGGCAAAGGATGGCATTACGCAAAAACTCTTCGTCCTCCAGGCGAGGCCAGAGACAGTAAAATCCCAGCGGGAAATGAACCTTTTAGAATCCTATGTATTGAAGGAGAGAGGGAGGATATTGGTTCGGGGCAAGAGCGTCGGTGAAAAGATTGGGGCTGGACCCATCAATGTCATCACGAGTGTAAGGGAGATAGAGAGGTTTAAGAAAGGTGAGATATTGGTGACACAGATGACGGATCCTGATTGGGAGCCCATCATGAAGATCGCCTCTGGCATCGTAACCGACCGGGGAGGCCGGACTTGTCATGCCGCTATTATCAGTCGAGAATTGGGTGTCCCATGTGTGGTGGGAACAGGGAACGGAAGCGAGATCTTGAAGGATTATCGAAGCGCTACGGTCTGCTGTGCCGAGGGCGAGACGGGATTGATCTACGAGGGGATCCTCGATTTTGAGGTGAGGCGCTTCGATATGGCACACCTGGAGAAGCCGCAGACAAAGATCATGATGAACGTGGGAAATCCAGATAATGCATTTCATCTCTCCTTCATCCCCAACGATGGTGTAGGCCTGGCCAGGTTGGAATTTATTATCAACAATTTTATCCGAATCCATCCGATGGCTCTTGTCCGGTTTGATTCATTGTCTGACGATCATTTAAAAAGAGAGATTGAACAGTTGACGGCCGGGTATGAGGATAAAAGCGCTTTTTTCATCGATAAGCTGGCACAAGGAGTGGCCAAGATTGCTTCGGCCTTTTACCCCAGAGATGTGATTGTCAGGATGAGTGATTTTAAAAGTAATGAGTATGCCAATCTCATAGGAGGGAGTGAGTTCGAGCCTGTGGAAGATAATCCCATGATCGGCTTTAGAGGGGCCTCCCGCTACTATGATGAGGATTACCAAGAGGGATTTGGACTCGAATGTCTTGCCATGAAGAGGGTCCGGAATGATATGGGGTTGACGAATGTAAAATTGATGGTCCCCTTCTGTCGAACCGTGGAAGAGGGAAGGCTGGTCGTGGCGGAAATGAGAAAATACGGCTTGATCCAGGGCCGAAATGGCCTCGAAATCTATATGATGTGTGAAATCCCCAGCAATGTGATCATGGCCGATGAATTCAGCGAGGTCTTTGATGGGTTTTCCATTGGTTCAAATGACCTGACCCAGTTGGTCTTGGGTCTGGATCGTGATTCAGAAAAAGTTTCTCATATCTTCGACGAAAGGGATCCTGCTGTAAAACGAATGGTCCAATTGGTCATTGAGAAGGTAAAGAAGAACGGTAAGAAGATTGGAATTTGCGGACAGGCTCCCAGCGACTATCCAGAATTCGCTGAGTTTTTAGTCCGGTGTGGGATTGACAGCATCTCCCTCAATCCAGATACGGTTCTAAAGACGACCGAGAAGGTGTTACAGGTAGAGAAAGAGTTGGGAATTCCTCGGAGGAAAGAGTCTGAAAGAGAAATCTTGGCTGCAAGTTAGCTAAATACATACTTCTTATACGAATGAGGCGAATGATAGCTAATGACTCGAATAGGTTTTATTCGGGAAATTCGTTCCCATTCGATTGATTCGTCTATCCTTTGAATGAAGGTCCTTTTACACATCTGTTGTGCCAATTGTGTCATTTACCCCATTCATCGAATGAAAGAGAGAGGGGACGAAATTGTCGGATATTTTTTCAATCCCAATATCCATCCCTATCAGGAATATCAAAAGAGATTAGAATCGCTGCGACAATATTCAGAAAAGGTTGGGTTAAAAGTGATCTACCGGGATGAATATCTCCTTGAAGAATTTTTGAGAAATATATCCCATCGAGAAAAGGAGAGGTGTCAATATTGTTACTCGGTTCGACTTGAAGCCACAGCACAAGAGGCGAAGAAGAATCTTTTCGATCAATTCTCAACAACTCTCCTTCAGAGTAATTACCAAAATCATGCGCTCATCAAGGAGACTGGAGAACGTCTGGCCGGGGAGGTCGGGATCCCTTTCTATTATGAAGATTTTCGTGAGGGATGGAAAAAGGGGATGGAGGTCTCCAAGGCCATGGGTTTGTATCGTCAAAAGTATTGTGGCTGCATCTATAGTGAAAAAGAAAGGTTTATGGGATTAAATAAAATGACAAATGTCAAAGTTCAAGGTTCAAAGGAAATCCAAAATCCAAATGGGAAAATATATGACTTAGAGGAGAGGACTGGCAGGTTTGGAGAAATGATCATTGAGTTTGTGAAAACTCTTGAGAGGAATGAAATCAACCGTCCACTCATTGGTCAATTAGTAGAGGCCGGTACGAGTATCGGCGCGAATTACATGGAGGCGGACGGGGCAGAGTCCAAGAAAGACTTTAAGCATAAGATTGCAATATGCAAGAAAGAAGCAAAAGAAACGAAGCACTGGCTGAGGATGATTCGAAAGGTAAGTCCCCACAAGGCAGTAGAATGCCATAAACTCTGGGAAGAGGCTCATGAACTGACACTTATCTTTTCTTCAATCTTTTTATCAAAAAAGGGGAAAGATTTTAGCATTTAATCGTTTGACATTCCTTTGAACTTTGCCTGCCTGCCGAAGCTTCGGCGCAGGCAGGGATTTTGACATTTGAACTTGCCTCTGCGAGGGTAGATGTTTGGTGCTTTAGGTAAGATGCTCATTCTTTTAGGAGTCTTTATTATCGTCATCGGGCTTCTCCTTGTCATTGGAGAGAAGATCCCGTGGCTGGGAAGACTTCCTGGAGATATCATCATAAAAAGGGAGAAGTTCACCTTCTATTTTCCAATCGTCACTTGCATCCTCATCAGTATATTTGTGACATTATTATTTACACTGTTTCGGAAATAACAAGCAGAACTTGACAAGGTTCATTCGTTGTAATACAATTTGTACTACAAATAGCGAAAGGAGATGACGGGGATGCCTCTTAGTGTGCGTCTCGATAAAAAGACTGAATCTTTACTTGAAAAAACTGCCTCAGCGCTTAAGACCAGCAAGGCCGAGGTAATCAAACAATCGCTTTCAGATTACTGTGCCCGTGTTCTTTCAGAAAGGCGCAAGCAGCCGTATGAGGTCATAAAGGATCTAATAGAAAAAGGAGGAAGCGGGAGGGGAGATCTTTCGGTAAGAAGCGAGGAGATCCTGAGAGAAAGGTTCAGGAGGAAAACTTGATACTTCGACGGCGCCAAACCCAGTCCTTCAGGACGGGGTTAAAAACACCACTCAGTATCAACCCTGAGCAAACCCCGGGCTTTAGACTGGGGAAAGTCGAAGGGTTGATTCTTATCGATACAGGTCCTATCGTGGCCTTTTTTGATAAGGACGACGAGCATCATGTCCTGTGTATTGAAATTCTCAAAGAGATAAGAGAACCCCTTGTTACAACATGGCCTATCATGACAGAATCCTTCTACCTATTGAACTTTTCGTGGGAGGTTCAGGACAATTTGTGGCTCTTTATTCAGAGAGGTGGAGTCGAAATTTATCCCCTTGAAAAGGAGCTTCTTATTCGGTGCCGTGAGTTGATGAGACAATATCACGATTTACCAATGGATTTAGCCGATGCGACCTTGGTTGCACTTGCAGATATTCTCGAAATACATAAAATATTTACCCTTGATCATAAAGATTTTTCTATTTACCGATTCAAACAGAAAAAGCGATTTACCCTGATTCCCTCAAAAATATAATTTCTTACGCAGAGCTTGACCCAAACGAGGTCACCCAAATGGGTGACCCCAAATTCAATGTGAGAAGGGTTAGTTAAATTGGGTTTATTTTTAGACCCCTATAAAAGCACCGTACTCTTTTAAAAACCGCCTGATGTCCTGAAGATTGTTCTGGATAATCCTATACAGTTCCGCATCATCAA